>JAAGKN010000068.1_pt1 | contig 60500 bp, 65 predicted proteins | sample 6206371 | NCBI WGS metagenome assembly JAAGKN01 (sample SAMN11533720, study PRJNA540317) | gut metagenome | isolation source: fecal pellets from male and female animal of same cohort | host: Peromyscus leucopus | place: USA:CA | collected 2017 | reverse complement strand
ACCTGCGCACGCCATCCAAACTTGCGCAATATAGAGAAATAAAAAACCGGTTGCCTGAAATATGACAGCCGGTTTTCTTATTATTCATTTCTTATTATGTAAACAGCCGCTTGTTAAAAACGGCTGTTTTTTATAGCGTAAATTACGGTTCCATACTGTTTCCGCCGCTGTTGCCAAACGGCAAATATTGTCCGACGCCGCCGAAATATTTGCGGAAGAAACCTTGTTCTTGTTCTTGGTTTGGTGTTTGCTCCTCTGCAACGGCGACTTGTTCGCCATGTTTCTTGTCCAGTTTTTCAATATTTGCAACTTTGCCGGATTGGTCAAATTTGACAACCAATACTTCTCTGTCAATTTCTTTCGGAGCCATAAAAGCAACTTGTTTAATTTCGGAGGACATGTAAATCCACGTATCTTGGTCCAAAGGGACGATTGTTGACGGTGAACCCAAAACTTCCAAAATGTCGTTTTTGCTCTGTCCTTTAAAAACCATGGCAATTTTGTCTTCGGACGGCATGTTGCCTGTGCGGCAGATAAAAGTATCGCTGCTGCAGGCTGTTGCTAAAAAGCCGAGGCTTAATAAAAACATTTTGTTTATTGACATCATAATTTATCCTTATCATTATGGCACTAACTGCCGAAATATATAACACAGGGAATACATTTATGCAAAAAGAATTTTCATATCCGCTGACAGTTGCGGAGCTGCCTTTGTCGGAACAACGCTATCGTCTGGAGGCATCATCTTCGGATTTAAGCTTTCTCGCGGATGTTTTACAGGTTAGGGAAGTAAAATATTTTGTGGCTGATTTTCGTATTAAACCGGATCATCACAGCTCTGTTTTGCCGGTTTCAGGGCATATTAAAACCGAATTGGTTTTGCAAAGCGTTGTATCGCTGGAAGATTTTTCTCGCGTGTATGATTTTGATTTTTCCACCTTGTTTGATACCCGTGCTACGCTTGAAAGCCAAAAAGAAGAGGGGGACGATTGGGATAAAGATATGCCTGAAATCGTGGTTAACGGCAAAATAGATCTGGGCGATATTGCAATTGAACAAGTTGCGCTGCGTCTGGATGATTATCCGCGGAAAGCTGGGGAAGAATTCAGCTTTATTTCCGAGTTTGATGAGGGCGATACAGGGGCTGAAAATCCGTTTGCCGTTCTGGCAAAGCTTAAGAAATGAAAATTATGCTTGCCAAAAGCAATTTTTTTGGTTAAAAGACAGTTAACCCTTTCAGAATTGCAGAAAATAGGTTGCATTTTGTGAAAAAATGTTTTATTACTGCATTTTGAAAATTTCGTGATAACAATGATTTTTTGAAAAGAATAAGAAAATGGCAACACCAAAACATAAAACTTCAAAATCACGTCGCAATATGCGCCGTTCTCACGATGCTTTAGGTGCGAACTCTTATCATGAGTGCCCTAACTGCGGTGAGTTAAAAAGACCTCACAACGTTTGCCCTTCATGCGGACAATACGATAAACGTGAAGTTGTTGCAAAAAAAGCAGCAGAATAAAAAAGACTTAGACTAACCTAGATGGAGCAACGTTTTGTCTGATAATCTGGTTATTTCAGTTGATGCGATGGGGGGAGATAATTCCCCTCGAGTCGTAATTGAGGGGATAAATATTGCTGCCAAACGCAATGCTGACTTACGCTTTTTGCTGTTTGGCGATGAAGCGCAGATTATGCCGCTTTTGCAACAATATCCCAAAGTCGCCAAGGTATCAAAAGTGATTCATACCTCTGAGCGTGTTAAAAACGAGGACAAGCCTTCGCAGGTTATCCGCAACCGCAATACCAGCATGTATATGGCAATTGACGCTGTTCGCTCCGGACGGGCTCAAGCTATAGTTTCAGCCGGTAACACCGGCGCTTTGATGGCTATTTCCAAAATGGTGCTAAAAACCATTCGCGGTATTCACCGTCCGGCAATTTGTACCATTATGCCGCATCTTGACGGCAAATATGTCATGCTTGACTTAGGCGCTAATACCGAATGCGATGCAATCAATCTGGCAGAATTTGCCATTATGGGCAACATTTTTGCCAAACATGCCCTGGATATTAAAACTCCGCGAGTGGCTTTGCTCAACATTGGTGCCGAAGAAATGAAAGGCAAGGAAGAAATCCGTCAGGCTCTCAAAGTCTTGAAAAATCCGCAGTTGGATATTAATTGTACAGGATATATCGAACCGCACGAGATTGCCAACGGCGCAGCGGACGTTGTCGTTGCGGACGGTTTTACCGGCAATGTCGCGCTTAAAGCAACAGAAGGAACGGCCCGCTTAGTTGTCCGTTTGATAAAGCGTGCCGTTAAACGTTCTATTTTTGCCAAAATAGGTTTGCCCTTTATGATCGGCGTGATTCGCAAAATCAAAAAGAGTATGGATCCGCGCGCTTATAACGGTGCAATGCTTATAGGGCTTAATGGTCTGAGCGTTAAAAGCCATGGCGGAACCGACGGTGTCGGCTATGCCGTTGCTATTGACAATGCCGCCAAACTTGTTCGTCAAAATTTTGTAGCGACAATTCGGCAGGAAGTTGAAAAAGTTGACTTGGACGAGCTTAACCAAGAAAGCATTTACGAAGGATATTACTTATGAGTCAGATAAGATCGCAATTAATTGGCACGGGATATTCCCTTCCGGCCAAAGTCTTGACTAATGACGATTTGTCAAAAATTGTTGAAACCAGCGATGAGTGGATTAGCACCCGTACGGGTATCAGAAGCCGCCATATTGCCCGTGAAGACGAATATACGTCTGATTTCTGCGTAAAAGCGGCAAAAATGGCTTTTGACAATGCTGGTATCAGTGCCGAAGATGTTGATTTTGTGATTGTGGCAACCATTACTCCTGACAACACTTTTCCGGCTGCGGCTGCCAAAGTGGCTAAGGAGTTGGGGATTCGTTCAGGCGTGGCTGCTATGGATGTAAATGCTGCTTGTTCAGGTTTTGTATATGCAACCCAGATTGCCGATAACATGATTCGTTTGGGGCAGGTTAAAACTGCACTGGTTATCGGTGCCGAAACCCTTTCCAAAATTGTTGACTGGACAGATCGCAATACTTGCGTTTTGTTCGGTGACGGTGCCGGTGCTGCCGTATTTACGGCAGTTGAAGGCGAAGGCAAAAATACCGATACAGGTATTCTGTCAACTAAAATTTATGCCGATGTTTCACAATATGAAAAATTGTGTTCGGATGGCGGCGTTTCATTTAACCAAAAAGCCGGTTTTGTTCACATGGACGGTAAAGAAGTATTTAAAATTGCCATTCCGAGCTTGGTTGAGGGTGTCGAAGAGAGCCTGAAACTCTCCGGCTTGGAGTTGTCCGATGTCGATTGGTATATTCCGCATCAGGCAAATTTACGCATTATTGATTCCGTTGCTAAAAAGCTGGAACTTGACGAGTCTAAGGTTATTGTAACCGTTGATCATCACGGTAATACATCTGCGGCATCGATTCCTTTGGCTTTGGCTGAGTCTGTCGAAAACGGCAAAATCAAAAAAGGTGATGTGGTCGCCATCAGCTCCATGGGCGCAGGCTTTACTTGGGGCGGATTGGTTATCAGAATTTAAATTGTAGATAGTTGTTAAAAATATTGGCGGCAAAATTTTTTGTTGTTATATTGTTATGAAATTAAAACGAACAGAGGATAGAAGAGAAATGAAAACAGTTACCAGAGCCGATATTGCTGAAATTATATATCAGGAAGTCGGATTGTCGCGTAAGGATTCAGGCGAAATTTTAGATATGGTTTTAGATGAGATTGCCAAAGAATTGGCCGAAGGAAACAGTGTGAAATTATCTTCTTTCGGAACTTTTGCACTGCGTAACAAAAAGCCACGTATTGGTCGTAACCCGAAAACCGGTGTCGAGGCTGAAATTTCGTCACGCCGCGTTATTTCATTCAAACCGTCGCAAACAATGCGTTTTTCTGTAAATAAATAAGGGTAGGGCATGGTTGTCAACAAGTCAAAAGCTGCTTTCCGGACAATTGCCGAAGTTGCTGACAAATTGGGCGTTGGCACCCATGTTTTACGTTTTTGGGAAACTAAGTTTTCTCAAATAAAACCCATGAAAATGAAAGGTGGGCGGCGCTTTTACCGTCCCGATGACGTCAAGCTTTTGGAGTGCATCCAAAAGCTTTTGTATCAGGAACGTTATACAATTGAGGGGGTGCAGAAGCTTTTCAAAGACAAGGGGATTAAATCTTTTGTCGGCGAAGCGATTCTGGATGATCTGTTTGCAGAGAACAAAGCTGCCCAACATACGGAGGCGGAAACTGAAAAGGTAGGCCGAACGGTCGACGGTAACGAAGATAATAAAGAATATCTGGCCGAAATTATCCGCGAACTTGCTATCATAAAGCAAGAATTACAACAGGGGTTGGAATAGAATCAATGAATGAGATTATGGAATTAGCCGGATTAGCCGGCTCGCTTTGCTTTGCCTTCGGCAGTTGGCCACAGGCGTGGCAAGCATGGAAAAATAAAAAGGTTGAAGGTGTTTCGCTGCTGTTTACCTTGTTATGCTTTATCGGAGGGTTCTGCTCTTCTATCTATGCGGTAATGACCGAACAGTATGTTATGCTGCCGAATTTTGCAATCGGTGCCTTAGGTATTGCCGTTGTTATTTTCTATCAACTAAAAAGCCGGAGGGAAAGATGATTGTTTCGATTATCGGATGGATTGGGACTTTAGCTTATACTTTATATGGCGTTCCCCAAATTATACTTTGTCTCAAAAACGGCAAAGCCGGTTCAATCTCTCGTCTGTTTGCTGCAACATATCTGTGCGGCTGTCTCTTAAGCTTGAGTTATGCTTTGTATCGCCATGATGCCGTTTTGTCCGTTAATTTTATGGTTGGCGTTATCTCATGGCTGATTATTAATAAATACATTTATTTTCCTCGCAAAGATTAATTTAATAATCAATAAACTGTAATAAAACGGAAAATTGGTTTTTAGCGAATTAAAAAATAACCCCGAGCAAGCTCGGGGTTTCTGTTAATCAAGCCGGTCTTAATCAAGAATGGTCTTGGCGTGTTCTGCCAATTTTTCCAATACGTCGGATTTTGGCGTATATTTTTCTTCAAACGGAGCAATGGTTTCCCATTTCAATTCTTCCATCACTGCCTGAATTTTATTAACGACACCGGCACGCCAGCCGTAAGAACCAAAGGCAAAACCTTTCTTGTTTTTTGGAGCCAAACCTTTCATATAAGTAACAAATGCGGCAACACGGGGAAATATCTCATTATTCAGGGTCGGAGTGCCTATGGCGACATATTTTGCCTCCAAAATGTCAGCCATAACTTCCGAAATATGGGTATGCGTCAAACAGCGTTTAACCACCGGCACGCCGGCATCTTGAAACATGGCGGTAACAACGTCTGCCAACTTGGCGGTTGCTCCCCACATCGTGTCATAAACGACTACTGCAGAACCGTTATTTTCTGCAGCAGCCCATTTGGCATAGCTGTTCAATATCCACGAAACTTCTTCTTTTCCGTTCCAAATACAGCCGTGTGACGGAGCAATCATTTCAATATCCAAATTCATATCGTGCGCCGTATTTAACGCTTTTTGCGCCTGCATACCATAGGGGAACAAAATATTGGCATAATAAGTTTTTGCCTCGTATCCGACGATGTCAAACGGTGCCTCTTTTACCCAGATTGTATTTGTGCAATAATGCTGGCCGAAACCATCGTTGGAGAACAAAATCTTGTCTTCCGGACAATAGCTCATCATTGAATCCGGCCAGTGCAGCAGCGGAGTAGTGACAAAAGCCAGAGAGCGCTTGCCTAAAGAGAGCGTGTCGCCGGTTTTTACAATCTGATATTTCCAACCTTCGGTATCAAAATGAGCTTCCAACGCCATTTTTCCTGCCGCATTAGTAATAATAGTTGCCTGAGGAGCCAGTTTGATTAAGTCGGGAATATTGCCGGAATGGTCCATTTCAACGTGGTTGACGACAATATAGTCAATTTGGCTGAAATCAACAATGCTTTTGATACGAGCGATATTTTCTTCGGACAAATAATGTTTAACGCCGTCAATCAATGCAATTTTTTCATCTTTGATCAAATAGGAATTATAGGTTGAGCCGTTTGGTGTATTGTACCCGTGAAATTCCGTTAAATTCCAGTCCTTCACGCCGGTCCAGTAAATATCTTCTTTAACTTTAATTGCTTTCATTTTTACCTCTGTTGTTTGTTATTGTGTCTTTCCACGGTTTGCCGTCGATTGCCAGTTCTTTGGCAATTGGCAGCAGTCCGGAGTTGTATTTGTATATAATCTCAAAAATGTGATTTTCCCGATTAAAGCGAAACTGTTTATCCAGTTCTTCGGCATATTCTTCGGGAATATAAAAACGGTGTTGTTCGCCCCAATATTCCTTACGGGCAAAAGCAGAAAATTCTTCTTCGGGACATTTGTTTTCGGCAAATTGAGTGCAATCGGTATTCTCCCAGTCGATTGTATAAGCTATATAATGCCCGCCTATCAAGTCGCGTGGGTCATATCCGGCAATGCGCACGGTTATTTCCGGCATGGTTAAAAATTTTGCCGTAAGAAAAAATGTCCATATCAACAGACAGACTACAGGGAAGGCCAAGGCTGCGATAATTTTATATTTTTGCATGTTTTGTCTCCGTTGCTGCTGTTTTTATTTTTTTGATAATTTTGCGTGTCAGTTGCAGTCCGCCGATAATGACAGAGCCGCTGAGCACCAGTCCGATTCCTGTTGTCATCAAATTGCCGAACAAATGGAAATAAATGAACAAAAATAAAATATACAAGGCTGCAATATTGCCGTTAACCTGTTGTGGGCGTTTGAGACGATCGCCGATAAAAGCCATTGTACCGAAAAATACTGCCAATATGGTGTATATGCTGATAAATATTCTGCTTTCCTCAAGATATCCAAATAGCATAAAACCGGTTGCTGTGCCGTACATCATGAGATAAGCGTAAAATACTGCAACTTTGAACGTTTGAAATTTAGGGCGCATTACATGGTTCAACATTGAGAAAAATCCTGACAGAATACCTCCGGTTAACAGCAACAAAACAAGAAACGCTTCCGGATGATTTTCCCAAATCCACCAGTTGAATATTACTTTCAATAACAGCCAAAGGCTCTCAATGCTGCTGATACTTGCCAGCAGCAGGGCAATCCATAAAAACGGCAAAACTTTTCTGCGGCTGATGACCAGCAGCGGCAGAGTAATTAGGCACCACATCATTCCCCAACCGGCAAAAGAACCGTTGGTTTGGAATACCTGTCCGATAAGTCCGATACTGGCGCCGCAAAGCATAAACAGGGCGATAATGCCGCCTTCAAACCAAAGCTCTTTATTTTTAATTGCGGCGCGAAAAGTCCAGAAAACAACGGCTGACAGCAGAAGCATATCAGAAACGATTTTAAACGCTGCCGGAATATCATTCCAGTTTGCAGCTATTATGCTGATAATGCCCATTGCCATAACATAAATGCCGAGCAGGGTCATTCCTATCATAAAAAGCGGTTTTTTGTTGTTTTTTTCAAATTCGAGAATTTGCTGCTTTTGTTTGCCGCTGATAAGGCTTTGGCTTTCCCATAAGTTTAGCTTTTTTTCCAGACGCATTTTTTCTCCTTTTATAGGATTGATTGTAATAAGCTTTTGTTCCTGTGCAATGCAAATTTATTTTAATTCACAGGCAAGAAAATCTTGAACAAATTTCGGAAAAGTTTCACCGGCTTTGCCGATAATATGGCGGTAAAATTCATAATTGTTGGCGGTTGGTTTAAGGTTAAACTCAATAGTGTCGGCATGGTGGTATTTGGCTGTACGTACAAAAGTGTTGGCCGGAAAAACCACGCCCGAGGTTCCTATGGAAATAAACAGATTGCATTTGCGCAACAACTCGTCAACCTCGTTCATATACAACAAATTCTCACCGAAAAAAACGATGTTGGGTTTAAACATTCCCGTTACGCCGCATTTTTCGCACGTGTCCTCAGTATTTACGTCATCCCAGGTTGTAATGACGTTTCCGCAGTTCAGGCATACGGCTTGGTTTATCTGTCCGTGAATGTGATACACATTCTTATTGCCGGCTTTTTCATGCAAGGTGTCGACGTTCTGTGTTACAACCGCAATGTTTGCAGGATATTTCTTTTGCAGTTCGGTAATTGCAAGATGAGCCGGATTGGGGTGCGCCTTTATAAGATCTTTTTTCATTTCGTTATAAAAATCATGCACATATTCGGGATTGCGGGCAAACCCCTCTACCGTTGCCACGTCTTCGACCCGATGTTTGTTCCACAGCCCTTCTTCATCGCGAAAGGTTGACAGTCCTGATTCGGCCGAAATTCCGGCGCCGGTTAATATTACGATATTATTGTATTTAAGCATTTTTATTCCTTCGGATATCCTGCATATAATACGCTGACGGTTTTTGAAATGATGTAACCGTTTTGGTTTTGTCGGTCAAAATATTCTTTCAAGGCTCGCACAAAATTTTCATATTTCGTATCCTGCGGATGCAAAGCGTAAGAGGAAGACAACACCATTCGCAAAAAGTCTTCTTTGTTACGAGCAATCGGATTATCAAATTTATAAACATCATAGTTTTGATAAAAATTATCAATCTCATCAAAAACTTTATGGCTGTTGTGAGTAGAAAATTTTAGGTTTTCTGCGCAGTAGCGGTCAATAATGTCGTTGCATTCCTTTCGGCTGTCGCTGTCGTTATCGGCGCTGTCGTTGTTCCATGTCAGATAAACTTTGCCTTTTCCTCGCAAAATTCTTAAACACTCTCTGGCAAAAGCACGGTGGTCAAACCAGTGAAAGGCTTGAGCAGCGCATACGGCATCAACACTGTTGTCTTCGATTCCGGTTGCCTCGGCGCTGCCGTTTATGATGCGGAAACCGGATAGCCCTTCGGCTCGCGCCGTTGCAATTTTCCTCATATCGTCATTCGGCTCTACGGCGATTACCTCGTTGCCCAATTCCAAAAGTTGTCGGCTGAAAATTCCGGTTCCGGCGCCGATATCGGCGATTTTTTTGCCGTTCAATCCTTCGTGTTCTTTAAGAAAAAGCATCATTTCCGCAGCATATTTGGGTCGCGCCAGATCGTAGATTTCCGCTTTATCGTTGAATAATGCAGCTTTCATGCAGACTCCTTTCGATTAATTCTTGCCGCCATGTTTCAAACTTAAACTCCGCCTTTTGCGACGCATTAGCCGGACTGGTCGACGGCATAATCCGGTGTTGATATCTTTCCAGCAGAGCAGGATGATATTTTTTAAAAAATCCGTAAGATTTCTGTCCGTTAAACAGCAGTTTTTTTACTCGTGGATATTTTGTTAAAAGTTGTTCAAAATTATTGGGAATTTCGTTTTTGATATTGCTGTCCAGACTTCCGTTCCTTTCGCAGTATTGCAGGTTGTCCCACATTCCGATGCGGTTTTTGAGCAGACAGGCAATCTTTTCGTGATAAGAAACAAAGTCCTTGTTCTTATTGTATATTCGAGCAATAATCGGCCACATTGCATTGCGGGGATGGGCGTAATACTGCGCCTCTTCCAAAGACTTAATTCCCGGCATGGTTCCGATAATTAAAATCTCGGTGTGTTGGTCAATTAACGGTGCAAAGCTTTCGGCCATAGTCCAAACTCCTGTTTTTTTGCCAGTTTAATCTGTCTTGCCTGTTGCTGCAAGCTTTGTTTAAAAAATATTCCTTAAGCGAACCTTAAGTTTGTTGTGATGAAGTACAGGGGTAAACAAAATAACAGTATGGAGATTATAAGATGAAAAACATATTTACAGTTTCTGCTTTTGCTTTAATTTTAGGACTTGGTGCCGCCGCGGTGCAAGCCGGATATAGCGGACCTTCTGCGGCCGGAGTAACTGTTGCCGAAGCCAAAAAATTAAGCGACGACACTCCGGTAATCATGACCGGCAAAATTACCCAAAGTCTCGGCGGCGAAAAATACCTGTTTACTGACGCCACCGGTTCGGTTACAGTAGAAATTGACGATGACGATTGGAGAGGCGTTGACGTTAACGAAAACGACACTGTCGAAATCCGCGGAGAAGTTGACAAGGACTTTACTAGTTTTGAGATTGACGTTGACAGCGTGGTCAAAAAATAGGGAATAAATTATGCGCATTCTTTTGATAGAGGATGACCGCCTGATCGGCGACGGATTAAATACCGGGCTTTCCAAGCTCGGTTTTACCGTCGATTGGTTTACCGGCGGTGAAGACGGTTTTGAGGCTCTGTTTCAGGCACCGTATGATGCGGTGGTTCTTGATTTGGGGCTGCCTGACAAAGACGGTCTGTCCATTCTCAAAGAATGGCGAAGCCGCAAATATCGCGAACCGGTTTTGGTTTTGACTGCCCGCGGTGACGTTGACGAGCGAATTGCCGGACTGGACAGCGGTGCCGACGATTATCTCGGCAAACCCTTTGCTTTGGGCGAAGTTGCTGCTCGGCTTAAGGCATTGATCCGCCGTTTCCATGACCGTACCGAACCGGTGATGTCTGTAGGCAATGTCAGTTTTTATCCCGAAACCAAAAGCATAACCTTAAACGGCATCCCCGTGACTCTGGCGCCGAAAGAATTGCTGCTTTTGGAATTGTTACTGCTTAATCGCGGCAAAGTTCTATCTAAGGAGACGATTGAAAATAAACTTTATTCATGGAATGACGAAGTGCAGAGTAACGCAGTGGAAGTTCACGTCCATCATCTGCGTAAGAAGTTGGGGCGGGGAATTATTAAAACCGTTAATAAAATCGGCTATATGTTGGGAGAGTGATGAAAAAATTAAGCCTTAAATTTCGTCTGATTATCTTTTTTGGTATTATCTCGACCGTTGTCTGGAGTGCGGCGGCGTTGCTGTCATGGTATGAGAGCCGCGAACAGCTTGACGAATTTTTTGATACCTATCAGCTGGTGTTGGCGCGGGAATTTGCCGCTGCCGACTGGAGCCGCGTCGGAGCCTCGACCGTCCGCGAGGTTAACCGGATTATTGATCGTTTGGACGACGACGGTGAAGAAGAAGACGAAGCGTTGGGATTCGCGGTATTTGACCGCAGCGGCCGGATGATTTTTCACGACGGGGAAAACGGCCGGGATTTCACTTATACCCCCGACGCGTCCGGCTTCAGAAAACATAAGATCGGGCGCAAAAACAAACCGTGGCGGATTGTTTGGCTGCCTTCCGCCGATGGAAACTATTTGATTGCCGTCGGGCAGGAGGAAGAGTTTCGCAACGAAGCAGCTCTGGATCTGATTGAAGAAACGCTGCCGCCTTGGGGGGCGGGGTTGGCTCTTATTCTACTGTTTACGGTCTGGATGGTTCATCAGGAACTCAAACCGCTGAAGCAAATCGCCGATAATCTTGAAAAACGCGACGCTGACGATTTTTCGCCGCTTGACGACAGTCGAGCTCCGGCCGAGCTTCTGCCGTTGATACGTTCCGGCAACCGCCTGTTTGCCCGTACCGGACAAATGATACAAAACGAACGCAGTTTTATCGCCGATTCCGCTCACGAACTGCGTAGTCCGCTGGCCGCGTTGAAAGTTCAGCTGGAAGTTGCCGAACTCTCTCTGGACGACGCTGCGGCTCTGCAAAGAGCCTTTGGCAATCTGAAAGAAGGCATAGAACGCAGTGCTCGTCTGGTTGAGCAGCTTCTGGCCTTGTCAAGGCTGAACAGCGGTAGTCGGCAAAATATTGAAAATGAAATTTTAGATTGGCAGAGTATTGTCGCTAAAACGCAAGCAGAACAGGCTGCCTCGGTTGTAGAAAAAAACGTTACGATTGTTTCCGATATTTCGGATTCGCCGTTTCTGGCAACCGGCAACGGATTTTTATGGTCATTGCTGCTGCGTAATCTGCTAGACAACGCGGTGCGCTACAGTCCGAACGGAGCTTCCGTCGCCATCAGTTTGACGACGGAAGCGCTGAGCGTATCCAACGACGGTATAAGCTTGGCGCCTGCGATGGTTGCCCGCCTCGGCGAGAGGTTTTTCCGTCCGGCCGGACAAAAAGAAACCGGCAGCGGGCTGGGACTTTCCATTGTTGAAAAAATTGCCTCGCTGCACGGTTGCCATTCTCAATACCGTTGCGAAAACGGTGTTTTTACGGCCGAAATTCGCCAAAACTAACCGCCGTACCCTGGCAGTTTTTCGCGTTTCGCATCATAAAGCCTGAAGGCGTCGTTAATGACCTCGCGCGCTTCTTTAGGGCCGAGAAAACGCTCGATTTTGACTTCTTTGTTTTCCAAAATTTTATAATCTTCAAAGAAACGGCGCAAAATTTTAAGACAATGCGGCGGAAGTTCGTCAATGGATTGATAGTGGTCAAATTCCGGATCGTCGACATGAACGGCTATAATTTTATCGTCAGCTTCGTCCTGGTCAATCATCTTCATGACGCCGATGGGGCGAACACGCATAATTGACAAGGGTAAAACAGATTCCTGACATAATACCAAAACGTCAAGCGGGTCGTTGTCTTCGCAATAGCTTTGCGGAATAAAACCGTAATTGGCAGGATAGTGTACCGCGCTGTATAAAATGCGGTCGACTTTCAGCAATCCGCTTAATTTGTCAAGCTCATATTTTGTCTGTGAACCTTTCGGTACTTCGATAATTGCCGTAACAATATCCGGCGCATTTTCGCCTCTGCTGACGCCGTGCCATGGATGCAGCATAAATTTTCTCCTTAAAACATAATTTTTCTTAATGGCAACAGGGTAACGTATTTTACTCAAAAGTAAATTGATATTTGCATATTTTCAACTTTGCTGATACAATTTTGCAAAAATAACTTAAATTTTCTGCAGGTACGTATGAAAGAAGCATCTCTGTCTATTGTTGAAGATACTGTCAACCACCGTTTTTTAATGGTTTGCAACCGACGCGGCATCAATAAAGGTTGTATCAACTTTCCCGGGGGCAAGAAAGAACCGCACGAAAACATGCTGGATTGCGTCAAACGTGAAACGCTGGAAGAAACCGGTATTACCATACTCAATCCCGTCAAAGTCGGGTATATCGAATTTCCGACGATGGATTTTTATGTTCATGTCTACAAAACGACCGAATTCAGTGGCGAAATAACCGCACGTGAAGAAGAAGTTGACGTTTTTTGGCAAAATGCCGATAGCATTCCTTATGAGAGCATGAGAGAAGCCGACAAAGATTTTCTGCCTTTGATATTATCCGGACAATATGTCAAGCGGCGCTATTTTTATACGCCGGATTTCAAAGTCGAACGTGTTGAAGAAATTACGGAAAGCAAATAAATATAATGATTAAAACTGCTGAAATTTATACACAACTGGTAGACCTTAAAAGTTCTGCCGTTACTGCGATAGAAAATAAAAAACGCTCGTCCCGTACGGATTCCGTAAAAAGTTTTTTCGGCAACGGTGCCGCTTCTCTTTATTTTATTTTTAGCGAAAAAGAAAATATTTTATTTGCCTTTTTGCAATTGGCGGTTATTGCCCTCGGCTATTATCTGTGGGTGCAGATGTTGGACTGGATTCCGCAAAGTGTTTGGGATGATGTCAAAAATTCTGATGATGAGAATACGTTGCTAAATATTGTATTTATTGTCTGGTCTTTTGTTTGCGTCGGGCTTGTTGCTTATCCGCTCGGAATTTTAACTGCTTGTATGGGAGCGTCATATATTTTGCGTTTTCAGGGGCGGGAATCTACAATTGCCGAATGTCTGAAAGTCGTTCTCGGCAAATCGTGGACTTTGTGGGTTTTCAGTTGGTTTGACGGTTGGTGGACGGTTCGGCGTATTTTGGAACGCCTGCCCAAAAAGAATGACCGGACGCCGCGTTGGGTTAAAATGGCAAACGAAGCCGCTTATCAGGCATGGAAAATGGCAACGTTGGGCTTTATTCCTGCGATAATCTGCGGGCGAGGTTTGGCCGATGCCTGCAAAGATTCGTTGTCGGTACTCAAAGACAGGTTCTTGCCCCTGTTTAAACTGCGTGCCGCTTATTCGCTTATATGCTGGCTATTCGGTATTGGCAGCTATCTCGGCGTTTTTCTGATGCTTCCTTATATGAAAAATTGGGCAGGTTTTCATAACGGCATTTATACCTTTTACTTTTTTGCAGGGGCTCCGGCCGTTTTTTGCCTGATTTTTATTATGCTGATATTCCGCCCGATTTATATCATTTCAGCCTGTCGGATTTATGCTTTTTATGCAAAAGAAAAAGACATTGAAATAAAATTGCCGCAAAAATCATCAGCTTCCGTAAGCGCTTTGGCAGCGTTTGTCGTTTTGGCTGTCATATTTGCAACAGTTTTCCTTTATCGTGACGAATTGGGACTAAGTGCAATTCTTGCCGGCGCTTATTCTTAATCGGAAAGTCGCTCTGCAAGCAATTGAGCTGCTTCACGGCCGGAAGCCAGAGCTTCAACAAGTGTAGACCCGCCGGTTTTGCAATCACCGGCATAAACAATCCGGTCATCGTCAAATTTCGGATAGGCTTTGCTGCCGATTGCCGTTATAATCAGAGCAAAGTTTTTGAGAACGGCTTCGGAATTGGTAATAGGTTGTAATTTGCCGTCTGCAAACTGGTTTTTGCAAACGGTCATGATAAAAAACTTACCATCCTGTTCAATTTTAACCGGACTGCTCAGAGTATTGACGTTTATTTCCTGCTCAATAAGTTCCAAATATTCGTGTTTTGATATCCGCATGTCTGAAAGTCGTCTTCTGACAAACATTTCCACCGTTTCTGCACCGTTTTTACGTGCGGTAAAAGCGCAATCTGCCGCAACGTTGCCGCCGCCGATAACGGCGACCTTGCCGCTGGTTTGATATTTTTCGGGATTATGTAAATATTCGGTATAAGGCAAGCTGTGTTCCTGCCCCGAAATATTTAAAGTCATAACATTTTGTTCGCCGAAAGCAACAATAACACCGTCAAAATTTTGATCAAAAAGAGAGGACGGATTATCAATTCGGCTGTTTAGGTGCAGTGTAACCAAGCCGTTTTGTAAAATCGGTGCCGCATCTTTTTCAATAACTTCTTGCGGCAGCCTGTCATCGGGAATCATTGTCAAAGCGCCGCCGATTTTGCTGCCGGCTTCAAAAATACAGACGGCAAAGCCGTTGCTGCTCAACTCGGCTGCAGCGGAAAGTCCGGCCGGACCGGCACCGATAACGGCAATTCTGTGCCCGTTTGGTTGAACAGTCTGAGCAGGGATATCGGCAGAACGAAAATTTTCAAGAAGAGTGGCTTGAATTTTAGGGATATTAACAGAAAAGTCAATCCGGCTGCGGGTGCAGGCTTTCATGCAGAATTTGTCGGGACAGACAAGGCCGCAGGTTTGTCCCATCGGATTTTGGCTGCTGATAGATGAGGCGGCTTGAGAGAAATTGCCTTCTTTTGCAAGCCTGATAAAATCCTGAGGGTTGCATTTGACCGGACAGGCTTTCATGCATGGTTTGTCCGCACACTTAAGGCAGCGTTCAAGTTCTGCCTTTAACTGGGCTTTATTCAGGTAAAGTTTATGGCTCATTTTATTCGTTTCCCCTCTTCCTAAAACGATTCCGTATTTTAGGCTTTTATTTTAGGCTTTCAACAGTTTTCTTCCGAGCAGGGGGTAACAATCCATATCCGATGTTCTTTATGTCCGTCTGATTCTGACGGTTCGTCTTCATGTCCGCCATATTCTTTCATAACTGCAGTCATGGTTTGATAAGAGTCTTGGTTTTCAAAACGGCAGGTTAAGAGAACTTTTTCTAGTTTTAAAACATCGCGGCAATAGTGCAAGGCAAGTTTCAGCCCGGCTTGGGCAAAGCCTCTGCGACGTTGTGACGGAATAATCTGATAGGCAATATGTCCGCCTCTTTTTTGCAGAAAATCATTTAGATAATGGCGAATGTCAAGCGAACCTATATAAGCTTCATTATTTAACAGCCACAAAGTTGTTGACGGAACATGGCCTGAAGGCAGATTGACGGCATTTCTGTCGTTTTCAACATCGGAGAAATAAGTTTGAAAATTGTTTTCCGCAGCTTTGATAAGTTTGTCAACACAGTTGATATCAAAAGGTGAGGGGTGGTCTTGATATTCGCTGATTGCCGCTTTAACACTTTCCAAATAACGATATTCAGGCAAAACTAACTGTAACATTTTGTTTCCTATGTTGTTTTATGTCATTCTACCAAAGGTCGTGCAAAAAACAAGTCGTAAAAATTTATTGCCTTTAGTTAATGTTCCGCGCAATCTTTGAGCGTGTAAATATCATAAAATTAAATAAAAGTTGTATATAATTTAATATGATACTTTACAAAGTTCTTATTTTGTTCTATATCTTTATCAATAAAGATAAAAGAATACTCAAAAGAATAGAAATTGTTTGGTTGTCTGCTGTAAAATTGAGAGGAGATACCTTTTTATCTTAAATTACTGTGTTTTCTGTTTGCCCACTCAGATTATGGGTGAATATGTTTTTAATTTATGATAGAAAGGTTTTATAAGATGTATAGTGATTACACAACTGAATTGCAGTGCAAAATAGATGAGCTGGTCAAACGGCAAGAGCAACAGCGTTTAGCTCAATTGCGACAGCAATATACATCACCTCCAAATTACGCCAATATGAGTTTGAGGGAGAAATTGCAAACCAGATTTGATTTGAAAGAATTGAAGCAACTGCAAGAAAAATATTTATATCGTCCCCAAATGCAAACACCCATTCAGCGACAAGTGCCAAATTCTCTGAAAACAGGACAGTTGGCTCCCAAACAACAATATGGGGATGCTACATCAAAAAAAATTAAAGAATATATTAATGACTATCAATATCCTCAAGGGTCTGTTAGAACAGGGATCATTGCCCCTATAAAAGATATGATTCGCAATTATAATACAATGAGATATATGAAATTGAAAGCAAGTGATCCTTTTTTTCATTGTAAAGCCAATTATGAAGCGGCCTCAAGAGGTATATATGGTACTATAGTTGCTAATGCAATTGATATAGCCAAAGAAATTAAGGACGTATTTAACTATCCGATATCTGATAGTTTTCGGGACTATCGAGCTAATTTAAGAGGGCAGACCGGAGCTTGGGCCGGACAAACCTTACAAGAAAGCTGCCCAACTCATTATAAAGATTATGAATTATGATAAAAAATATACTGAAAAAAACTGGCAGTTGCGTATTTCTGTTGTTAAGAATAGCAATACTGATATTTTTGTTCCTCTGGTTTTGTTATGACAGTGTGATAGTTTTTCCTGCACCACAACTTTATGCTCTGGTTGTTTACTATAGTATAATGCTACTTTGTATATTTGCTTTTATTGCAACTTTCTTTAAGAGATTCCGTCGTAAAGGATATATACTTTTTGGGGGAGCGATGATAATATATTGTGGATTGTGGTTTAATTTTGTTCCAATTATAGATCAACATGGTGCTGATAGGTGTTTGGATTCCGAACAAGGCGTTTGGGACTATGACAGGCACGAGTGTCGACAGGATTGTTGGCGCTGGGACAAAGAACACGGTTGTTATAAAGATGAATAGAGATGAGCAAAAAAATATTGTTTATGGCAAAAATTGCATTGAAATTATGTATTCTGCTGTTTTTAACGGGAATATTCGTCATTGGCTATATGGATACTAATGAAATAGATATGCATTTGCATTATTTTTATGGGACTGTAATGTCTGTATGCTTATTTTCTTTTTTGTGCACCTTTTTTTATAAATACCAGAAAATTGCATATATCGTCTTTTTTCTCAGCTTTACGGTATTTTTTCTGATGGGAAAAATTCCTCTCATAAAAGAAGTTTATGACAGTCTTAGCTGTCTGGAAGCCGAAAAAGGTGTTTGGGACTATGACAGGCACGAGTGTCGACATGACTGTTGGCGCTGGGACAAAGAACACGGCTGTTATAAAGATGAAAAAGCATTTTTCTATCTGGTCGGGACGAGAGGATTCCGCGGCTGAGCCGCTCTGTCACACAGGCATCTAACCTCGCTGTCAATCGTAAAGATTGTCTGCTCGTTAAGATGTTCTGTGCTCTTGCAGACAAAAACAGCTGGAGCAGCGGCTGTTTTTGCTTAGCGAGCCTCACGGTTCGAACCCTCACTCCCTCCACAACAAAAAAACCTGCGCAAGGCAGGTTTTTTTATCTGGTCGGGACGAGAGGATTCGAACCTCCGACATCTTGCACCCCATGCAAGCGCTCTACCAGGCTGAACTACGTCCCGAATACTTTCTCTCTATATATCGCCTGATCTCAAAATGCAAGCAAAAAATGCAACTTGTTTTCGTGCAAAACGATATTATTTACGCCGCATAATTTTTTCAAAATTAAGAAAAAACAACGTAATTGAGGCCAAAAACAGAATAACGCTGGCAGCAGCTCCACCTATACACAGCCATAATGGCGGATTAATATAAAAAATGAGATAAACTCCTAAGATAATTGCGGCAATAAAAGGAAGCATCAATTGATCCGGCGCAATCGGCAATTTACGAGCCAAAAGAGCTGTCAGTGCGTTAATGGCCAGCAGCCACAGCACTTCGATTACGACTACCAAATAAGCAACTTTACCGCTGTCATGCCACGGCGAGATTTCAAAATCAGCAGTGTAAATGATAAAAGTATTATAAATCAGCGTTAGTTGCATTAAATTAAGCACAACATATAAAGTGCGGTATATTTTAATATTGTCGACCCAAAAAATTGCGGCAATCAGCAAAGCGCTTATAAGAATTATGTGCATGTCAGTTATCCTGTTCCGGTTTTTATAAAAAAGTTTTAATCAGCAACGCTCCATTCAATCAGCGGATAAAGTTCTTTGCCTTTTGGTAGTTGAAAATGCCACCATTCTGAGTTAATTCCCTCAAAACCGCAATCCGTCATTATTTTTTTCAGTAATTCGCGGTTTTTAATGGCCTGTTCTATTTTCTCGTCAAAATAGTCAGTTCCTGCTTTGGCAAAATGTTGATAAAACTCATCAGTTTTGCCATCGGCTATTTGTTTCGCATATTTCTTTTCATAAGCATCAATTGCTGTCGGATATTCCAAATCGTGCCCGTTTACATCCGTTAGGCAGCAATCAATGGCTGTTCCATAGCAGTGCAGGGAGTTTTCAGCTTTAGATGCAAACAGCCCTTTCACCGGCAAAATTTGCAATATCCGCTGATGGGCAACAGGCGGACGATATGCATCGCGAATACGCATTTTCAGATTTAGTTTTTTCAGATGTTCCGCAACTTTTTGCAGTTTATCCGCAACCTCAATGCGGGCATAAGCTTTATTGCCAAAACCGACTTCTTCATATACCGGATGCATTGTAATGTTTTCGGTAACGGCATACATCATATCAATAATAAAAGTATCCCCTTTTATTTCGACCAGATTGTATTTTTTCAAAAAAGAGTCTTTCATGGACTATCCTTTCTGTTCCCACGCGCCGTTAAAATTTTGCTGCCAATAAAAAATCTCAACTGATTGTTTTCTCAGCTCTTTCCAAAATTTTCGAGCTTTCTCCAAGGCTTCCGGCGAATTGCCGTCAAAGATGTTAAATACCCGTTCGTATGTTGCAATTTCATCAATTTCGGCCTCGGCTCCATCCGTCAAAAACAAAAAAACGGCATTATTCGGATTGTCGTTTTCCGCTGTCAGCCAAATCGGCTGCATATCAGACGAACCGTCTTTTTTGGAGCCGTGCGGCAAAAAAGACTGCTCATCATAAGTCCAAAGCAGGCTGTTCAAAAAATCTACACGTTCCTCATTGCCGATGCGAACAACAGTGTTTTTCCTCAGACTGTAAGCTTTTTCCAGCAATTTAGGCAGCACGTCTTCAAGTCGTTTATTTTGCAAATGATAAAAATCTACTCTACTCATGTTTTTTCAGCTTTACGGATACGGCGCCGATAACGCCTTGTTCTTGATCCTGAATCATCAGCATAATCGGGCGGTTGCCATCCTGTTTGGCCTCTCTGATATAATTAAGGGCGGCATCGGTAGTCAAGACGTCTTTCTTGTCGATTTTCAAAACAACATCGCCTTTTTTTATCCCCTGCAAGGCAGCGTCAGAATTTGCTTCAACGCCTTCAACAACCAGCCCCATCGTGACCGGCGACAATTCAAATGCCTCCAATATTTCGGGCGTGATTTCACGCAATTTAATGCCTGTTTCATATGTAATACGGTCGTTATCGGGCATTTTTGCCGGAACGTTATTCGCTGATGACGGCAATTTTGGGGCTGCCGGCATTTCTTCTACCTTAATATTGACGGTTTTAACTTTCTGATTGTGTAACAAGACCAGCGTAATCGTTTTTCCGATAGGGCTTTCGGCAATCATTCTCGAAAAATCTTTCGAGCTTGAAATTTCTGTCTTGCCGAGGCTTAATATAACGTCTCCGGGAAAAACGCCGGCCTTGGCTGCCGGAGAATTTTCCGTGACCGCTGATACGATGACGCCTTGGTTGCGGTTAAGTTCTAAGTCTTTGGCCAATTCTTTGGTGTTCGATTGGATTTTTACGCCTATCCAACCGCGTTTGACAACGCCGTTTTCCTCCAATTGGCCGGCAATCCAGCCGGCAGTATTGATCGGAATGGCAAATCCCACCCCCATATTGGCGCCGGTTGTTGAAAACAGTGCCGTATTAATACCGATGACTTCGCCTTTCATATTAAACATCGGGCCGCCCGAACTGCCTTGATTGATGGAAGCGTCGGTCTGGATAAAATTGTCATACGGTCCGGCGGCAATGTCACGCGATTTTGCCGAAACGATGCCGGCACTGACGCTGCCGCCCAGTCCGAACGGATTGCCGATAGACAATACCCAATCGCCGATGCGCAACTCGTCGGAATTGCCAAAAACAGCCTTATCCAACTCAAAAGGCGGTTCAATTTTTATCAAAGCCAAATCGGTTTTTTCATCGCCGCCGATAACTTCGGCTTCAATTTCGGTATTATCGAACAAAACGACATTGATGGATGACGCATTTTCAATGACATGATAATTGGTAATAATATAACCCTGTTCGTCAATGATAAAGCCGGATCCCAAAGCCTGACGGCCTTCCGGAGAAGCGTCATCATCGTCAACTTCCAATGCGGCAGCCGCTTCTTCGCCGTCTGCGTCATCCGGCAAAGCGATGTCCAGCTTTTCTGCCTTTTGAACCGTTGAAATATTAACAACCGTCGGCAAAAGCTTTTCAGCCAAATCCGCAAAGGACGGAAAACCGTATTGGGCTTGTGCCGGTACGGGTAACATTATTACCGCGATTAAAATGTAACCGATTTTTTTGAACATGCTTTACTTCATAGCCTTTCTGAAAAATTGGAAGAAATCGCTGTCCGGTGACAAAACCATAGAGGCGTTGCCGTCAGCCAAAGCGTTTTTATAGGCTTCCAGCGAACGGTAGAAGTTGAAAAACGAAATATCCTGACCGGCAGCTTTGTTCCAAATTTCAATAGCTTTTTCATCGCCTTGACCGCGAATAATCTGAGCCTGTTTTTCGGCATTGGCCAGAATGATTGTTTTTTCTTTATCGGCGCTGGCCTTTATTTTCTGAGCTTCCTGACTGCCTTGGGCGCGGAACTCTTTGGCCTCGCGTTCACGTTCGGTTTTCATGCGGGCGTTAATAGCTTGCAATACTTCCAGAGGCAGATCGGCACGGCGGATACGGACATCGGCAACGTTTACGCCTATTTGTGCGGCATCCACTTTAACGGCAGCGCTGATGTCTGACATAATTTTTGTACGTTTTTCCGACAGCAGTTCCTGCAAAGTGCTGCGTCCCAAAATTTTACGGATGGATGAGTTTACGATTTCCGCAAGTTTGCTCTGCGCTTGTTGCTCCGTGCGGACAGTTGCGTAAAACTTAATCGGGTCAATAATCCGATAACGGGTAAAGCTGTCAACATCTAAACGTTTTTTGTCGTTCAAAACGACTTCTTGCGCCGGCGGATCAAGGTTTAAGAGGCGGGTGTCATAAAAAACGACGTTCTGAATAAACGGGATTTTAATTTTGAGCCCCGGCTCCTGCACCAAGCGTACCGGTCGGCCGAATTGGAGAACAATCGCCTGTTCGGCCTGATTGACAATATAAACGCTGGTTGCAACCAAAAAAACAACAACCAGAGCAATGCCGCCCAAAAAGATTTTCATTTTATCATTCATCTTCATATTCTCCTTATTTTACGGCATTCAGCGGCAGAACCGGCAAAACATTTGAGCCTTTTGCCGACGGGTCGATAATGACTTTGTCGGATTTTTTCAATACTTCTTCCATGGTTTCAAGGTATAATCTGCGGGTGGTAACATCCTTGCCTTTTTTATAGGCCTTATAAACCGAATTAAAACGGTCGGCTTCACCGGTTGCTTTGTTTACAACGGCCTGATTGTACGCTTCGGCGCTTTGCAAAATCTGTGAAGCCTGTCCGTGTGCATTCGGTACGACTTCGTTGCGATAGGCTTCAGCCTCGTTTTTGAAACGTTCCATGTCGGCTTTTGCACGCTGCACTTCGTTAAAAGCATCAACGACCTGTTGCGGCGGATCTGCCTTTTGCAGTTTGACACGGACAATCTCAACACCTGAGCCGAAATCGTCCAGAACTTTCTGCAATTCTGTCTTGGTGTCATCTTCTACTTTGCCGCGGTCGCCTGAAATAATCGGCATCATCTGTGACTGCCCGACAATTTCGCGCAAAACGGACTGCGCGGCTACACGGACGGTGGCTTCGGGTTCACGCATGTTGAACAGAAAGTCTTTGGCGTTTTTAATGCGCCAGACGATTGTCAGGTTAATATCGACTATATTTTCGTCGCCGGTCAGCATATGGCTTTCGGTAAAGGAATTGTCGCGGTAGTTGCGGGTATAACTGCCGTCGTTAACGCCCAAATTGATACTACGTTCCTGTGTCATACTTACTTTTATGACTTCTTCAATCGGGTAAGGCAGATGATAGTGCAACCCCGGTTCCGTGGTATCCACATATTTGCCGAAACGCAAAACAACGCCGTTTTCGTTGGTCTGAACCTGATAAAATCCGGTCATCAGCCACAAGGCGAGCGCAATCAAAACCCACACCCCAGGATTGAGGTTGAAATTGCCTTTTGCAGGTATGTTGACTTTTTTGAACTTGATAACTTTTTCTTTGTCCCAACGGGGTTCGTTTGTATCCGTGTCCCATGGACTTTTGCCGTTTGCCATATTTTTTACCTCTGTAAAGTTTATTTTATTGCATTGCTTCAATATATAATATAAACATTCTAAAAACAATTAAGATATTACAATATTAACAGGAGGCTTGACATGTCAGACAGTTCCGAAATCAGAGCAGTGGCAGAGCGTTTTTTTGCGCCGGAATTTATTGAGAGCGCCGACATATATAACGGTCGTGCCATTATTACGCTGTCCGGCGCGCCGGAGGATAATGAAAAGGCGGAATCCTTAAAAAAAGAGCTGCTTTTGCTACCCGATGTTACCAAGGCTTCCGTTATATTTACGGCAGCCAAAGATGATGATAAACATTGGAAGGTTCGCGGCGTTAAAAAAATTATTGCCGTTGCTTCGGGCAAAGGCGGTGTCGGAAAATCGACCACGGCTGCCAATATTGCTCTGGCCTTAAAACAATTGGGACAGAAAACGGCACTGTTTGATGCGGATATTTACGGCCCTTCTATTCCGACAATGCTCGGTTATGAGGGATTGGTACCCACATCCAAGGACGGAAAAACATTTGAGCCTTTTGACGTTTTGGGGCTGAAAACCATGTCTATCGGAACGCTGGTATCGCGCGATACGCCGCTTATTTGGCGCGGCCCCAAAGCCTGCGGTGCTTTGCAGCAGCTTTTGTCTGACGTGAATTGGGGCGAGATTGACGTTATGGTTATTGATATGCCCCCCGGAACCGGTGATATTCAAATTACCCTGTCACAGCAAGTCAGGCTGAACGGTGCCGTCATTGTTTCCACGCCGCAGGATATTGCCCTGATTGATGCGGTTAAGGGCGTCAATATGTTTAAGGCCGTTGAGGTGCCGATTTTAGGGGTGGTCGAGAATATGAGCTACCACTTGTGCGAACATTGCGGACACAGAGAATATGTTTTCGGCGAACATGGTGCCAGAGAAACGGCTGAGCGGATTGGTGTTGATTTTCTCGGTGAAATCCCGCTCAATATCAAAATCCGCAGTCAGGCGGATGCCGGCTTGCCGATTGTCGAGGCTGATCCTGACGGAGAGTTTGCCAAAGCCTATAAAGAAATTGCCGCCGGTATATTGAAAAAATTATAGACAATAAAGTTTTACGCCGCCGGTTTTCCGGCGGCGTTTTCTCTATTCGGCCGGTTTGTCAACCATAATTATTTTAATTGCTTTGTTATAGTAATCAAGCAGCCGTATATAGCTTTTCCAACTTCTGGTATAACATGCTTCCAAATAGTCTATTTCTTCTACGGGCAAACCGGTATCTTCCGCCACTTTTTTCATTGTCAGCCCCTGTGAACGCCTGATCCACGACAAATCACGTGCAATACGATTTTTAAAATTGTTGTTTATCTTTTTATGCAACGACATATTTTAAACTCCTTAATTTTGTTTACGATTAAAACAAAACCGCCCTGAAAAAATCAAGGCGGAGGAGCTCAAAACTGCTCAAGAACAGTCGCCGTTATTCAATATATTACCGACACTCCTCCTCAATGAAGAAGGAAGTTTTTTCTTGAGAGATGTTTTGAGACACCACATCCGACCTCTCGGACGCAGTGATAATATTAAAGTGTAAAAAAGATATTGGCAAGTTTTATTTGCCGCGTGCCTGTTTTTCCATATCTTTAATGCGCAAGAGCAAGTCTTCCAACTTAAGGCGCAGAGCCGGAGCAGGATTCGCCCTCAAAGCCTGTTCGGCTTGCTGCCTTGCCAGCCGGATATCGCGTGTCAGCAGGCTGTATTCGGCGGCGGCATAATTATATCCGGCAGCATTTTCCTGCATACCGTAAGCGCGCGACAGCAAAATCCAAGCTACGCTGTCCGGATTGTAAATCAAGATCTGATTGAGCAAATCGACAATTTTCCGCAAGTCTTCCGCTGACGGCGAGTTTTCAAGCATGGTCTGCGCCAGATTGAGTTTGAACAAAGCCGAATTTGGACGCAATTCCAAAGCTTGTTTGTATATTTCCGCGGCTTGGGCTATTTTGCCGTTTTCAAGCAGCATTTGCCCTTTTAATTCATAGAAATAAGGATTTTTTGGTTCTTCCGCAATCAAACCGTCAACAAGTTTTAACGCTTTAGGCATATCCATTTTCTTGAAAAAAGCAATTGTGCGGGCATAGCGGGCGGCAATACTGTTGTCTGTTTCCGAATATTTTTGCAGGGTGTTTTTGGGATCTTCAATATAAGCGTATAGCTTAGCCCTGATACGTTCAAATTCTTTTTCCTGTGCACCTTTTTGCGGGGCATTTGATGCTTTTGCCGCGTTCTCTATAAAGGCAATACGTTCGGACGTTACCGGATGGGTTCTGAAATAGCTGGTTTCCTCAAGCCCCTGTAAGGTATTTTGTTTTTGAATTTTTTTCATAAAGCGAAGCATGCCGGCAGGAGACTGGTTTATTTTTTTTAACAGCTTGATTGCGGCTTCATCGGCGCTGCGTTCTTCGCTGACTTGATAAGTCAGCAGACTGTTCATGGCGGAACTTTGCGATCCTAAAATGGCGGCGATGCTGACATCAGCCCTTCCGGCGGCAATACCGGCCGCGCTGCCAAGCAACATGGAAGCCAGTGTCATTCTTTGCACTTCGCGCGATTGAATTTTGTGTCGCAGGATGTGCCCGCCCTCAATATGCCCTGTTTCGTGCGCCAACACGCCGCTGACTTCGTTCTGGCTGTCAGCCGACATCAGCGTGCCGACGGTCACAAACATATTGTTGCCGTCAGTCACAAAGGCGTTAAGCGATTTATCATTAACGATGTAAATGCGGCGAGGGTTAAAACTGGTTCCGGAAGCTTTAAAAATGGGAAAAAGCGTCTGATGGAGAAAAATTTCGGTTTCTTCATCGGAAATTAAAGACATTGCCTGAGCCTGAACTGCTGCCATGCAATATGGCAGCAGCAGGCACAGAGCTATAACTTTTATTATCCGTTGATAAGTTTTTTCCACCAGGCAATCTTTCTTTTTTCCGGTTTTTCGGCATTTTCTTTAGGCTCAGCAGAACTTTCCACATGTTTTTGCGCATCCGCAACAGCATTACTGTCAGCCGCCGGAGCTTCCTCTCCGCGTTCACGGCGGCCGCGGCGGCGGTCGAAGCGATAACGGCGCCCGTGGCGGTCGCGACGGCGATACTGACGGTCTGAATTTTCTTCCGAACTTGTTTTGTCATCTGCAATCGGCATATCAGAATTTTGAACTTCATTTTCCGGTGTCTTGTTTTCAGGTTCCTCTTCAAAGCTCTTTACCGGTACCGGTTTCTGCGTTTCTTCAGTCTTTACTGCTTTAACGCGTTCGATTCTGTATTCCGCAATGTTTTTAATGCTGTTATCAGCGCTGATGATGACAGCCATGCCGTAACGCATTTCAATTTCATGTAATGCTTTTCTCTTTTGGTTCAAGAGATAAACGGCATATTCCGCCGGCACAAAAATGTTAACGCTGGAAGAGCGGTTCTTTGCGCCTTCTTCTTCCAAAATGCGTAAGACGGACATTGCGCCGGACTCAACGGTACGGACAATGCCGCGGCCGTGGCAGAACGGGCATACCTGATAGTTGCTTTCCAAGAAAGAGGAATGCATTCTCTGACGTGAAATTTCAAGCAATCCGAAACAGCTCATTTTGCTGATTTGAACGCGTGCGCGATCATTCTTCATTGCTTCTTTCATGCGTTTTTCAACGGCTTGGTTGTTTTTAGGCTCATCCATGTCAATAAAGTCGATAACAACCAGACCTGCCAAATTGCGCATTCTCAACTGTTTTGCAATTTCATCGGCGGCTTCAAGGTTAGTTTTTAGAGCTGTTTCTTCCAAGTCGCGTTCTTTGGTCGCGCGTCCGGAGTTAACGTCAATCGAAACCAGAGCTTCGGTCGGGTTGATGACCAAATAACCGCCGGATTCGAGCGGAACGTTCGGATCATGCAGCTTGTCAAGCTGGCTTTCGACTTGAAAACGCTGGAACAAAGGTACGTCGTTGGCTTTGCATGATTTCAGCTTTTTCATGTTGTGCGGCGACAAAATGCACATGAAATTGCGTGCAGAATGAAAAGCCTCATTGCCGTCAACGATAATTTCCGAAATTTCTTTGGTGAACATGTCACGCAGAGCACGCTTAATCAGGTTGCCTTCTTCATAAATTAATGTCGGAGCCTGATTTTTTAATGAATCAAGGCGAATTTGGTTCCATGTACGGATAAGATAATTATAGTCGCGCGTAATGTCTGCTTTTGTCTTTTCTTCGCCGGCAGTCCGGACAATCAGCGACATATCTTTTGACATCGGTAATTCTTTAATAATCGATTTCAGGCGTTTTCTGTCCTGCGCATTGGTAATTTTGCGCGATACGCCGCCGCTCTTGATGCGATTGGGCATCAAAACGCAATATCTTCCGGCCAAAGACAGATAAGTTGTCAGAGCAGCCCCTTTGTTGCCGCGCTCTTCTTTGACGACCTGTACAAGCAAAATCTGCCCTTCTTTGATAACGTCCTGAATTTTGCTGTTGTGGAACAACTTGCGCATTAAAATTAATTTTTTCTGCGCTTCGTAATCATATTCGCCGTCTTCTTCGTCATCAGCCGGCAGGTCATCATCGGCAATATTATTACGGGCAATAGTGTCTGCCTCCTCTTTTTCTTCTTTGACTTCTTCGGAGATTTTGTCTTCTTCCGTTCCCTCAGCGTCCGCCATAGTTTTTACTTTCGCCGTTCTGCGGCGGCCGCGAGGTTTTTTGATGTTCTCTTCTTCAGTGATAACCGGCTGTTCAGATTCTTTGTTATCCTGTTCTGCGGCGGAAGCTTGTTCTTCTTCAGGTTTCTCAGACTGTGCCGGTGCAATGTCTTCTGCCGGTGCAGCCTGTTCTTGTGCGGCTTTTTCGGCTTTGGGTTTGCGTCCGCGGCGGCGCGGCATTTTTTGTTTGGGTTCTTCTTCAACAGGAGCGGCCGTATTTTCAACTTCGGCATTTTTCGTTGCAGCGCTTGTTGTATCGGTATTTTCGACAACTGCCGCAACCGGTTGTTCGGCAATGGTCGTGTCCGGATTTGCTGTTTCCGTCTCGCCGGCATTTTCGGCGGCGACTGCAGCAGCAGCTTCAGCCTCGGCGGCAGCGCGTGCAGCTTCTTCTTCCAAGCGCTGGGCGCGTCTCAAAGCTTTTTCCTCACGGATTCTTGCTCTTTCCGCTTCTCTTTCTTTTACAAGCTGTTTTTTATTTTCAATAATTTCATCGACTTCTTTTTCATACTCTTTCATAACGCTGTCGGGAACGTTATAATAATCGGTGTGTATTTCGCCGAAAGCGAGAAAACCGTGACGATTCCCGCCATAATCTACAAAAGCGGCCTGTAATGAGGGTTCAATGCGCATAACTTTTGCCAGATAAACATTGCCTTTAATCTGGCGGCGGAAAGTCGATTCAAATTCTACATCTTCGACTTTGTTGCCGTTTACGACAACAACTCTGGTTTCTTCAGGCTGGGTGTCGTCGATTAACATTCTTTTTGTCATATAATAAAACTCCGTAATCCGCCGAAAGGCGGTATATTGTAACATCACCGGGAAGAAAATCGTCTTATTATGTTCAAAGAACGGGGAGAGCTCCCCTTATGCCAAGATTTTGCTGGGCTGCAAAACTCAGTATCCGGCTCCGAACGAAGCCTGTAAATTCAAAAAACATTCTTTTTTTTGAACAATTTTGTTTATTTCTTATTTATTACCTGTTCAAAAATAAAAAAATCTTTCCGGTCTAAACCTCTTGCCGTCAAATCTGCAAACACATTTTTCGCTTTGAAAAACGGCGGCGGCCGACGCTCCGTGCGCCTGTTATCTCTTTCTTCGTCAAATGGCACGGTGCCGGTCAATACAAACCTGACATCGGTAAGATATAGCAAGCCATTTAAAATTACAACAGCTTTTTGTTATTATTTTTAGGATGAGATTTTGCGGGTTTTAACAGATTGGTAATAAGTGGCGTTTATAATACCACAAACAAAAAATAAAACCGCAATGAAAAAATTTGTCGCAATATTAAAAGAATTAGGCTGTATATGCCTGTTGTGTTGTCTTCTTTCTGCCGAAGCCTTTTCGGGAGAAATTACCGGCTTGCGTATCGGACAAGGCGTCAGCAGCGTTCGTGTGGTTTTTGATGCAACTTCGGAATTTGATTATAATGCCTTTTTGTTGGACGGTCCGAGACGTCTGGTGATTGATGTTGCGGGCTGCGAAGTTCCTAAATCTCTGGAAAAGACAAAAGACCAGAATAATTTGGTCGGACAAGTGCGTGTCGGAAAACTCAATGATTCGCGCAACCGTATAGTGTTTGATCTGCTAAAGCCGGTCGTGATTAAGAAGGCTTTTATGCTGGCGCCGCAATCTACGTTTAAGTGGCGGTTGGCCATAGATGTCAGCGTGGCTTCCGAGCGTGAGTTTTCCTCGTTGGTCGGGCAGAACCACGCTTTCAGCAACGGTACGACGGCTTCGGTATCAAAAGCTGAGCCGGCCGTGTCATCTGACAGCAAACAAACAAATGTGAAGAAAATTATAGTCATTGATGCCGGACACGGTGGGCATGATCCGGGAGCCATCGGGTATTCCGGCGTTTATGAGAAAACGATTACTCTAGCAACGGCGAAAGAGCTTAAACGGCAACTGGATCGTGTCGGTAAATATAAGGTGTTTTTAACTCGCAGTACGGATGTTTTTATTCCTTTGCGTCAGCGTGTGCAGATTGCCCGCAAGCATAATGCGGATTTGTTCCTGTCAATCCACGCTGACAGCGCTGCCAACCGCAATGCCAAAGGGCTGTCGGTTTATACCCTGTCGGAAACGGCGTCGGATAAAGAAGCTGCGGCTTTGGCCGAACGTGAAAACAAAGCGGATGTTATTTCCGGTTTGAATATGGTGGAGCAGTCAAAAGAAGTGAGCGACGTTCTTATCAGTCTGGCTCAGCGTGAGACCCGCAACCGTTCGTCCGAATTTGCACGCTGCATAGAAATAGAAATGCGCAAATCGGTCAAACTTATCAGCGATACACACCGTTTTGCGGGTTTTGCCGTGCTTAAGGCGCCGGATGTTCCGTCGGTTTTGCTGGAAATGGGGTATCTTTCCAATAAAAATGAAGAAAAATTGCTGCGTCAGGAAAGTTATCGGCGCAAAATAGCCACTTCAACGGTTAAAGCCATTGACCGTTATTTTGAAGATATGAAACACAAATCTTTGTTCTAAAAACAAACAAAACAGTTGTCGTACGGCATAAAAACTGTTATTAGACTATCAAAAATCTGTAATTAACGGGTATCATAATATGTTTAAAACACTGTCATCGCTGCTCAGCACTTGCTTTTTCTTTGCTGTTATCGGCATTCTTGTCCTTATGATTATACTTGTCCGTATCAATCGGGATTTGCCGGACTATCATCAGTTGGAAAAATATGAACCGCCTGTAACGACCCGCCTTTTTGCCGGCGACGGACAGCTTTTGATGGAATATGCAACCGAACAGCGTCTGTTTATGCCGGTGTCAAAAATCCCTGATTTGGTTAAAAACGCCTTTATTGCCGCAGAAGACAAAAAGTTTTATTCTCATGGCGGCATTGACTATGTCGGTATTGTCCGCGCCATTCTCGGCAATGTTAAAAATCTGGGCACCGGACGCCGTCCGGCCGGAGCGTCGACCATTACGCAACAGGTGGCCAAAAACTTTTTGCTGAGTTCGGAAGTTTCGTATGTGCGCAAGATAAAAGAGGCGATTATTGCCCGCCGCATTGAAAAGGCCTTTACCAAAGACCATATTTTGGAGCTTTACTTAAACGAAATTTATTTGGGTAACCGTTCATACGGCGTAGCTGCCGCCGCACTTAATTATTTCGGCAAGCCATTGGATAAGCTGACGGTTGAAGAAATTGCCTATCTGGCGGCTTTGCCGAAAGGTCCGAATAATTATAACCCCAAAAAACGTTATGAAGCGGCAATCGGCCGCCGCAATTGGGTTATCGGACGCCTTCTTGAGGACGGATATATTGATGAAATGACGGCGGAAGAAGCAAAATCAAAACCGTTGAAAGTTGTCGACCGCTCAAGGGACTATCTGCCGAACTCCGAATATTTCAGCGAGGAAGTTCGACGTGAAATTCAAAACCGCTTTGGGGCGGATGACTTGAACGAAGGCGGTTTGACGGTTCGTACGACGGTTGATCCTCGTCTGCAAAACATTGCAACTCGCGTATTTAGGGAAGAATTAGCCAATTATGACCGCCGCCACGGGTGGCGAGGCCCTCTGGCTAATATTGATGTCAATGACGCCAAAGGTTTTGATGAAATCAAGCTTTCCGCAGGACTTGAGCCAAGCTGGGAAAAAGCTTTGGTAACCAAAGTTTCCGCCGATAAAGCCGAAATTAAAACCGCTGAGGGAAAAACGGGCGTTATTCCTCTGTCGCTTTTGTCTTGGGCACGCAAAAATCTGCCGGATCAATATGTCGGCGATGCGCCCAAAAGCGTAACCGCCGTTTTGAAAAAAGGCGACATTATTATCGTTGAACCGGTCAGTACCGAGAAAATTGCCAAGCAAAAATTGCCGAAAGACAGTTACTATTTGCGTCAGGAGCCGGATGTCGAAGGCGGATTGATTGCCATTGACCCGCATACGGGAAGAGTGCTGGCCGTGGTCGGAGGATATTCTTTTGATCGTTCGCAGTTCAACCGCGCTACTCAGGCTAAAAGACAGACGGGTTCTTCGTTTAAGCCTTTCGTTTATCTGACCGCGCTTGAAAACGGTTATTCCCCGACGGATTTGATTTTGGATGCGCCTTTTGTTCTGGACCAAGGTGCCGGCTTGCCGAAATGGAAACCCGTAAACTATTCCAAAAAGTTTTATGGTTTGATGACGCTGCGCGGCGGCATTGAAAAATCTCGTAATCTGATGACCGTACGATTGGCTCAGGAGGTGGGAATGGACAAGGTTTCGGCTTTTGCTGCAAAAATGGGAATTAATGACCATCTTCCGAAATTGCTGTCTATGTCTTTGGGGGCCGGTGAAACGCGCCTGATTGATCTGACGGCTGCTTATGCCATGATTGTAAACGGCGGTAAAAAAATTACGCCTTACTTTATCGAGCAGATTCAAGACCGTTACGGGCGCACAATCTTAAAACAGGACAATCGCCGTTGTGAAGATTGCAATTTTGATCGGTGGGAAGGACAGGCTGTGCCGCAGCTTCCGGATTCAAGAGAGCAGTTGATTGACAGTTTTTCGGCTTATCAGATGACTTCTATATTGGAAGGGACGGCTGTTCGCGGAACGGGCGCCAAATTGCGGGCGCTGAAAAAGCATTTGGCAGGAAAAACAGGAACGACCAACGACAACAAAGAGGGCTGGTTCATCGGCTTTTCACCGGATTTGGTCGTCGGAACTTATGTCGGTTTTGACGAACCGCGTTCGCTCGGACGTTTTGAAACCGGCGCGAGTGCTGCTTTGCCGATTTTCTACCGCTTTATGGAGGAAGCTTTGAGAGACCAGCCGGATACGGCATTCCGTATTCCTGCCGGTATGAAGTTGGTGCGGATCAATTATGAAACCGGAAAACCGGCACAGCCCAGCGATAAAATTGTGATTATTGAAGCCTTAAAGCCGGAATTTGACTTTTCAAAAGCCGCTCAAAGGGTTATTGGCGGCAATTCCGATGACAGTGCAGATACGGAGCGGGCTGACGGCAGTTATAAAAATTTCGGAAATTCCGCAGAAGAAGAAAATTTCCAGTTGGGAAGCCAATATTAATTAAAAAATGGGAAAAATTAACGATGAATGCAGAAGTATATAATCTGAGTGAAGATGTTAAGCAGTCGGCGGCGCTGCTGAGGAGGTCTCTTTGACTATGATAATGCCGTTATCCGCTTGGATGAACTGCAAAATTTAACCGCAGATTCCAATTTATGGAATGATGCCGCTCAGGCGCAGAAGCTGCTGAGCGAGAAAAACAAACTGGAAGCCGACATTGCGGCAATTGATGAGCTGGAAAAATCCTGCGCCGATTTGATTGAATTGTGCGAATTGGCCGAAATTGAAGACAATCAGGAGATGGTTAACGAAATCATTGTTCAATTGCAGGCGCTTAAAGCAAAAGGCCGGCGTGGCGAACTTGAGGCTTTGCTCTGTGGGGAAGCCGACAAGGATAACGCTTTTCTTGAAGTGCACTCCGGCAGTGGCGGAACTGAGGCTCAGGATTGGGCAGAAATGTTGCTCAGAATGTATGTTCGTTGGGCTGAGGCACATCAATATAAAGTGGAATATATTGAAGAGGCAGAAGGCGACGTAGCCGGTTTGAAGTCTGCCACGGTCAAAATTATCGGACATAATGCGTACGGTTGGTTAAAATCGGAGAGCGGCGTCCACCGGTTGGTGCGTATTTCGCCGTTTGACAGCAACGCCCGCCGTCACACAAGTTTTGCCTCAGTCGGGGTTTATCCTGATATTGACGATAAAATTGAAATCAATATTAATGAATCCGATTGCAGAATTGATACTTACCGTGCTTCGGGAGCCGGCGGACAGCATATTAATAAAACCGATTCGGCGGTTCGTATAACCCATATGCCGACGGGTATTGTCGTTCAGTGTCAAAATCAGCGTTCACAGTTTCAAAATAGGGAAGCCGCATGGAACATGCTGCGCGCCCGCCTGTATGAAATAGAAATGAAAAAACGCGAAGACGCCGAAAAAGGGCAGTGGGACTCTCAAGGCGACAACGGTTGGGGGTATCAAATCCGCTCTTATGTTTTGCAGCCGTATAAAATGGTTAAGGATTTGCGTACGGAGGTTGAAACCTCTGATACAAAATCGGTTTTGGACGGCGATATTGATTTGTTCCTTGAGGCTGCTTTGGCTGATAAGGTTGCAAAATAGATGAAAAAGGTTTCAAACAGGCGCTATCTTGCCCGCAAAATTGTTGACTATGTGCTTTTGGTATTGCTGGTTATCTTTTTGTTGTTTTTGTGGCAGTTGTATCGCGGGCCGATTTCCGTTCCTTTTTTGAAACCGTATATTGTTGCGGCGCTTAATCCTGATGCCGATGAAGCTGAAGTATCGGTTGACAGCGTCAATATAGAATTGGTGCGTTCGGTGCGCCCGATTAAAATTATCGCCAATAATGTATTATATAAGCGTAATGATGATTCGGTACGTTTTTCAACGCCGCGGACTTCGGTATCTTTCAGCATAAAGGCGTTAATGCGCGGCATAATTGCTCCGGCTTCTTTGGAAATGGAGAATCCGTCGGTATATATTTTTACATCGTATGGTTTGAAAGAGCATGACAAAGCCTCTGAAATTACCGAAAAAAAACTTGATTATTATGTAACGCAGTTTGAAGATTTCTTGGAACGGTTTAGCTCAGATGATAACACTTATCCTGAAAGTTATATTAACAGCATAGCCATCAGTGGCGGCGAGGTGGAATTTCACGAAGTCGATTTAGGGCGTAAATGGGTACTGTCTGATTTGAACTATAATTTTAACCGCGGCCTTAGCGATATGTCGACCGATATCAGCGCTTTGCTGAATCTGGACGATACGATTGTTTCCGTCGGCGTTGACATCGGCTATCGGGCAATGGACAATAAGCTTGTTTTTCAGGCATATTTCGGTGATTTAATTCCTTCGGAGATAATTAATAATTATGTGGACGAAAAGACTCGCTCGCAACTCTATCAAATAAATGTTCCAGTTAGTGGCAGAATTACGGCCGCTGTTGATTTTAATGAGTTTATCGTCAATCGTGACGACTTGCTGTTGGCTGTTGAACATGCGGTGAAAGATATAGGTTTTCAGTTTGAAGGCGGGCAGGGAAGCATTGTTTTTGCTGCGGATGATCAGGAATCAAAATATGATATTTCTTCTTTTGTGCTGGATGGGCATATCAGCGGCGGTTTGAATAATTTGGAAATTAAAAACGCTGATTTCAATCTCGGTGAACAAAAGGTAAAATTAGGCTTCAGCGCAACCGGTTTGGAAAGTTTTTTGCTTAAGTCATCTCAAAAAGATTTGAAATTAAAGCTGACAGCAGACATTGCTTCGCTAAAACTTAATGATTTGTATATTTACTGGCCGCGTTATATCGTGCCCGATGCATGGGAGTGGTGTAAGGACGGAATTTTTGGAGGGGATGCCAAAAACGCTCATTTTGAGTTTGATTTCGGATATGATGCCAAAAGCAAAACATTCGGTTTTCAGGATATTCGGGGTAGTGCCTATATTGAAGATTCCAATCTGCGATATATTGAAACCATGCCTATGGTAACCAATGTTTACGGCACTTTCAGCGTTAACGCAACCAGCATTAACATTGCGCTTGATAAGGCCAAATCCGACGGTATTTTGCTCGATTCCGGACAGGTGCGTATTTATGATTTGGATAAGTATAACAATTATATCAGTATCAAGCTTGTTGCCGGATCGTCAATCAGTGATGCGTTGAAATTGATTGACCATCCGCCATTGAAATTTACGTCCGAATTGGGGTTGAAGCCTGATTTACTTCAGGGAAGGGCGGAAACAGAGCTGGCTTTGGACTTTGAACTTAAAAATGATTTAGGCTATGATGATATAAAAGTCGGGGTAAAGTCAAAACTGTATGACGTCAAAATTGATGATGTTGTTGAACAGAAATCTATAACGGCTGCCGAATTGATACTGGAAGTTGATAATGACGGTCTGAAAGTTGACGGTGAGGCGGCTTGGGATGATATTCCCGTTCAAGTGGCATGGAATGAGCGCTTTCATCCGAATAAAGACAACGCCAGCAGCTATAGCCTTAAATTCAGAATTGACGAAGAAGTCGGGAAAAAATTGGGCATCAGTTCCGGTGTCTTGGGCAAACCCTATATAGACGGATATGCCGATGTGGAAGCTGTCGCTAAACCGGTTTCCGGCGGATATGATATTGACGTTAAGGCAAATCTGAAAAATGCGGTGCTTGATTATGGCTTTTTGGGTTTTGTCAAGCCCTTAGGGCAAAACGGCGAACTGAAAACAGCTTTAAACATACGTGACAAAAAACTTCAATCTATACCGTCTTTTTCTATGGTAAAAGCCGATTTTACTCTGGAAGGACAAGCGTCTTTTGATAAAAAAGACAGGGTAAGCCTAATTGATATTAACAGAATCCGCGGCCCTAAAACCCGCGCCAACGCAAAAATCAGATTTGCTTATGAACCGGAACAAAAGATTATAATTGACGTATCAGGAAACAGCTATGATTTGTCTGAGTTTTTTGAACGCCGCACTTCTTCCGAAAGCAAAACCAAAACATCGTCAGACGGCAATTGGGAAGATTCGCCGAATGTCGATATCAATATTGCCGTTAACACGCTGTGGAGCAATCCCGATGTAGCGGTTACCAATTTTGCCGGAACGGCAAAGGTCGTAAAAGGTATAGGCATATACGAGGTTCATCTTATCGGCAACTATGACTATAACAAAGAGATGACGCTGAAAGTTGACTATGTGCCCAAGCCTAAAAACGAGTTTTATCTGACTATTGACAGCAATGCTGCCGGCAATACTTTGCGCTTTTTGCGGATTTATAAGGATATGCACCGCGGCAATCTGCATATTGAAGCCAAGCGCGATGCAGATAAAATGTTTATCGGTCATGCTAAAATTCGTGATTTCAGTCTGCATAATACGCCGGTTTTGGCTAAATTGTTGACTGTTGCTTCCTTTACCGGAATGGTTGATTTGCTGACCGGTGAAGGCATGACTTTTTCTCATTTTGATGCGCCGTTTAAATATAAAAATCAAATATTATATGTAAACAAGGCCAGAGCTTACGGTAATGTATTGGGAATCACTTTGGGTGGGGCGTTTAATATGGGGAACGATGCTCTCAGCCTTGAAGGTATGATTGCTCCGGCATACGGATTGAATACCATGATCGGTAAAATTCCGCTGGTGGGTAATTTGCTTGCAGGTAAGGACGGAACCGTTTTTGCCGCCAATTATTCAATTACCGGAACGTCAGAGGAACCTGATGTCAGCCTCAATCCGTTGTCGGCTCTCAGTCCGAACTCGTTAAAAGAGGTTGTAGCTTCAGTATTTGGAAAAGAAGAAGATGATGAATTCTAAATTGCGCATAGGCATAGATTTTCATGGGGTAATAACCGAAACGCCCGCTTTTTTTCGCGATTTTACGGCTCTGGCTTTTGATCGCGACTATGAGATACATATTATTTCCGGCGGTCCGTATCTGGTTGAGAGAAATTTCTTAGATTCATGGCATATCCAATATACCCGCATTTTTTCTTTGCTGGACTATTTTGCCGCTCGCGGACAGGTCGAATATTTTGACAACGGCAATTTTAAGGTTCCGGATGTTTTATGGAATGAGGCCAAAGCGGAATATTGCCTGCAAAATGACATTTCCGTTCAGATTGACGATACGGCTTCTTACGGCAAAAACTTTTCTACGCCTTTTTGTTTGTATAACAAAGAAACGGCATCGTGTAAGGTGGGTGGAAAAATCATAAAGTTTAACGAATCTCCGGCAGATGCCCTGAATGCCATAGAAGAATTTGTCCGCAGCAAAAATTGACGGACTGAAACGGGTAAAGAAAAAGCTGCTTTTTTCGGCAGCTTGTTCTTTTTATAAGAATATTTCCGAAGTCATCAGACCGCCGTTTTTCAGCAGATTGTTCTTTCCCCTCGGAATATTAAAGCGTGATTTTGAGCCGAAAGTTTTTTCAAACACTTCTCCATAGTTTCCGCGCTCTTTAAGCATGGTTTGAACCCATGTCGGTTCCAAATTAAAACGGCTCCAAAGTTTTTCGTCCGTACCGAGGAGGTTTTTGGTTGAAGGGTCTTTTGTTGCCAGGTTAAGTGTATAATTTTCCTGATTAAGCCCGATTTCCTCCGTCAGTTTCATGGCGTTCATAATCCACTTGAGCGCACTGCGCAATGTAGTGTTTTCTTTGTCGGCAAACAGATAAAATGGGCGTTCGTCAATTGTTTCCGGCAGCATTTCTACACCGCTCATGCCGCTGGGCGTGTTAAGCAGCATATCCTGCAGCAACATAGAATTTCCGGCGAACAGCGGGCAGCGTTTCAGCAAAAAGTTTTCACGGGCTTTGCTTGCGGTCGGATAAGACATTACCTGCAAGTCAAGCTGATATTTATCGCTGTAAGCCTGCAAACGGTTTAAGTCATCAATGTCCTGAACGATACATACTTTTTTGCCTCTAAAAGCGGCCATAGACTTTGCATCTTGGGCATCACGAGCCAAAAAGACCATGCGGTCATAATAAATAACATCTACGGGAGCAGCCTTGGTAGAACTTTCGTTCGTTGCAGAATAGGGCATACCGCCGACCATGACGTCAATTTTATTTGTTGCCAAGGCTTTTGCAACCATAGTTTCAGGAACCATCACCATCTTTATGCGGTCGCTGCGTCCGAATACGGCAGTTGAAATAATCCGGCACATTTCAACGCTGATTCCCTGCCATTGCCCTTCCTCATCTTTATAGGCAAAAATCTTGTTGTCGGTCGGTGTGCCGCAGCGAACAACTCCGCGGGTGTTGATATAGTGCAGTCCTGCATCGGCAGCCTGTACGGCAGTGGCGGACAGAGCTAATAATGTGCAACATAACCATAATTTTAGTTTCATTTTTTGTACCGTTCTGTTATGATTGTTTATAACTATACTTATATATAGGGCATTTTTTTATGAAAAGTAACTGTTTTTTATATTTTATACTTTTTTGTGGACTATTGTTTGGTTCCGCGCCGTTGCGGGCAGAACCTCTTTCGCTTTCCGAAGCCGAAGCTTTTGCGCAAACGCAGGGGGATAACCTGTTGTCTTTTTTTGCCGAAAAAGATGTCCGCACCAAATATCAAAAACTGGATAACCTTTTCTTAAACCATGTCGATTTGGATTATATTGCCCGATTTGTCGTCGGCAAATATTGGCGCGAAATGACGCCGGAACAGCAAAGCCGTTATCAAAATCTGTTCAGGCGTTATGCCGTTAATGTTTACAAGGGGTTTCCGCTGGCCTTTGAGAACAGGCTCAGTTTTGAAATTACCGGCTCGCACAGTGAGGGTGACGACGCTTTTGTGGATGTGGATATTGCCTATGCCCGTTATCAGTCGCCTCCTGACCATTTCAATGTACAGTTTCGTATGCGTAAAAACCAAGGAGTTATTAAACTGACGGATATAAAAATCGGCGAAAGTTCACTCATTTTATCTTATCGCGGCAAGTTTTATCAAATGATAAAGAGTGCTGATGAAGATATGGAGTGGTTTTTGGAGGATTTTGAGCTGTCGACGGTTTCTGCCGAAAAAACTTATGCTCTGCCCGAAGATGAGTAGTATCTTCCGAGTATAAGATGGATATAAAAAATAATAGACAAAATTTTTAACCTATAGCCAAAACATATTATTCCTTAATATTCAACAATGTTAGGCTGTATAATATGCAAAATCTCTAAAAAGTTTTTTGTTAATTTCTGCAAAAAAATCTATTGATATTCTGAAAAAGATATGCTACATTAACACTGTAAACAATTATTTTATTCAATTATAGACGCCAATTTTTAGAAAAATCTTTTCATTTTTTATTAATTTGAAAAGCTAGTAAAGGTTAAAAAGAGTAAAATATGGTAGTTACACAATTTCCCGAATAAAAATAAAAAAAATATAACGACTATGGCACAGGAAATGACAGTAAAGAACATCGTGAAGGCAGTAGCTATGTTCATCATTATGGTAGTAACATCTTTCGGTTTCGTTGCTTGCGACGATACTCTCAGTGAGCTTAATTATGAACCGAAACCCAACAACGGCGGCGTAACAACCGACGTTAAAACCACCATCACCCGTGAAGGCGAATACGGTAAGATCATTGCTGAGCGCACAGTAAATGGCGTACAGCAGGACACTACCGTAACCGTATATCTCGGCAAGGTAGACTTCAAGGTGTCTGCAAATGACACAATCGTTGTGGCTAACAACTCTGTTAATCACAGCAATTTTGAAGTTGCACCTGCAACTACCAGCGAATACGAATCAAACGGCGTGTATTACACAAAGTCTGTTCGCACTTTCGTTGATTCTTACGACAAGTATCAGAAGACCGGTGAGATCTCTTACCTTGACGCTTATACTTACGTATGGGGCGCTCGCTGCGAATTCCCGAAGGCTAACGGTAACGTAAGCTACAAGAATGTTGCAACCAGCGATGCAGGTACCAAGGGCGCATACAACTACACTCTTTGCACTTCTACCTATGAAGTTTCTTTCATGGGCAACAAGCAGAGCGAAGAGCTTGGTTACTACACCCTCGCAACCAACGCCGACGACAAGCTCATCAGCACTACCAAAACCAACGAAGGTTTTGAGGTTCTGACATTTGACGAGAACGGCAACCCCGCAACCAGCAAGAGCTGGATTGAGGTTACTCGCACTTACAGCATCTCTGGTGCTGTTGTTAGCAAGTATGAAGTTATTCTGAACTCTTCTGTTGTGGCTCCGGCTTACAGCACAGTTGTTCTTCCCAGCTTCAACCTTAACCAGATCAGCGCTAACCTTTCTGAGGAAAGCCACGCTGGTACTCGCACAGAAGGTAACTTCACCATCAGCCAGCATATTCAGAACTACACAGTAGGCAATGATCAGTTCACTAAGACTTTTGTATTGTCCCACGAAACGGCTGTGTACAACGATGGCAAAAACACTTTCGACATGCCGAAGGCTTGCTTCGAAGGTATCAACGATAAAGGTTTCGTTATGAACCCGATGTCTGCCACCGACGAATATGATCGTGAACTCAACGTTCACAGCATTGCTGCAACTTTTGCTTCTAAGGCAGTTGCTGCTAAGGCTGAAACTGAAGTGCGCGTTATGATCACTCGTGACGAGCTCCTTGACAGCTACATTTCAGACGAAGGCTTCGATTATGTAAACGAGAACACCTCAAATGCATGGATCGAAATCACCGAAATCTGGAGCGTAAGCGGCAAGAAGACCTACAAGAAGAACGTTAACCTCTACAACGATATCACAGCTCCGGCTTCTATCGTTAAGGTGGTTGACAACTTCAACCTCAACCAGATCGGTGCCAACCTTGGCAACGAAACTCTGGTTAATACCCGTACCGTTGGTGAGTTCACCGTTAAGACTTTCAACCGCGAGTACACTGTCGGCAATGACAAGTTTACCCGTACATTTATCCTCTCTTACGAGAAGGCTTATCACAATCCTACCAAGCATGATATGCTTTACAAGGAGTATGAGGCTATCTCTGACAACGGTTTCAATACCGCTGCAATGAGCGATAAAGAGGCTGAAGGCGTGAACTACAACCGTAACAGCTATGCTCACACAATGAGCGCTAGCTTCAACGGCCGTGGTGCAAATGCTGTTGCTAACGCTGAGCTTTGGGTTAAGGCAGAAGAAATCCGCGACACTCCCGCATGGTTGGGCGCTCCGGTTTCTGCAAAATATACTCGCGTTCAGAAAACTACCGGTGCTCAGTTCATGGATATGATCGTGTTTACTTATACCAACGGTGTTGTAATGGCTCCTAACGGTAAGGTTGACATGAACCTCATCTATGCATTTGATGCAACTGTAGCCGCTAACAATGGTGTAGAGCGTTGCGCAAAGAACGCTTCTTACAGTGGCGTATGGACTGGCAGCAAGTGGGCTCCCGCAAAGATTACCATGACTTCTGGTCGTTGGATCTATGCAGGCCTCAACGCAGCTTGGGATCACACCGTAATGGAGAACAATGCCATCACTCTTGGCATTGGTGCAGATGTAACCCCGACCCCGAAGGCTCAGTCTTTCAAGATCGAGGGTAACAAAATCACCATCAGCTACGCCGTTAATAATGGCAAAACAACTGCTGACACTTCTCTGAGCCTGCGTTAATTCGTTTTAGGTTTTAGGGACGGAAAAGCGTATCCTCTCATAGCCGATTAAATTCGGCACTCAATATTTTAACTTTTCCTCACTCGGTGTGCATTTTGCACCCGAGGAGGATTTTTACCAACTTTCAAATTTCAAGAAAAATGAAGAATATCAAAAATATCGTAGTGTGTGCAATCGTAGTAGTAGCTAACGCCTTCAGCGCAAATGCGCAGGATAACAGGCAGATTGCCCAGGCAAATCAGGTAACTGATTATAACGCTGATTACATCGAGCAACTCGGTGGCCAGCGTCATGACGAACTCGTTATGGTTCTTCCGGATTCAACAGTGATCTGGAAAGCAGAAACCATCGACGGTTTCAAGCTCGGCGGCAAGCTCGGCGGCGGTTTCGATACCGGCTCAGGCCAGTCTGTTTTCGGATATAACGCTTCTGTAGTCCTTGGCTACAGCACAAAGCGTTTCGACTGGGATGTAACCGTAGGTTATTCCCAGATTGCCGATAATAACGGCAAAGCTTACGGCGCTTTCAACGCCTTTTTCGAACCCAGCATAGCAGTAGCTAAGTGGGGTAAGAACAAACTTGAGACTAACAAATTTTATGTAGGTCTTAAGGTCGGCGTGCAGGAAGCGCGTAACGACAGCCAGTTCGATTTTGAGAACGACGAGATCAAGGTTGACGGTACTTCGGTTCCGACGACTATGGGTCTTGCATATGGTCTTAAAATCGGTTACGAACACCGCCAGTTCATGGGCGCCGTTCGCTGGGGAGTCGAGCTTTCAGCTCACACATATGATGTCAAGCATGAGTTCAAAGTAAATGGAGCTCAGGTAAGTTCTAGCAAGGATCAGCGTTTCTTTGTTGGAGCGACATTTTATGTAACAGGCCTCTTCCACAAGAAGGCTAAAAACTACTAATGAAACGCCACTATATATATTTTTCAGGAGTCCTTCGGGGCTCCTTTTTTTGTGCTAAACAATATGACAATGCAAATAAAAACCCCTGCCAAAGCAGGGGGAAAAGCCGTGGCCTTTTGTCTTATTCGTACCTCAAGGCGTTAATCGGATTAAGGAGCGAAGCCTTATAAGCCGGATAAAAACCGAACAGCACGCCAACCAAACCGGAGAAAACAAAAGGCACAATCACATAAGCCCACGCAATTTTGAGTGTGAACGTGGTAAAGAGCTTCATTATCTCTACGCCGGCCAATCCGGTTAAAATGCCGACCAAACCGCCAATCAGAGACAAAACAATCGATTCCATCAAAAATTGCCATCTGATGTCCCATGCTTTGGCGCCGATTGCCATTCTGATGCCTATTTCTCTGGTGCGTTCGGTCACCGAAACCAGCATAATGTTCATAATGCCGATTCCGCCGACCAACAAAGAGATTGAAGCGATTGACCCCAAAAGCACGGTCAGTATTTTGGTGGAGCTTTCCATCATTTCCTGCATCTGTGTCAGGTTCATAATAACAAAGTCATCATCTTTATTGCTACCTAAATTATGCCTCTGTCGCATAATCTGAGTAATGTCTTCTTGCGTTGTATAAGTCGATTCGCTGTCAACGGCCTGCAGCATAATCATATTGACCTGATCGGGAAAGGTGATACCGATAACTTTTTTCTGTGCTGTTGTAATCGGAATAAAAACTGCATCATCCTGATCATGCCCCATACCGTTTTCACCGCGTTTTTCGAGTACGCCGATAACGGTAAAAGGCATGCCTTTAATCCTGACTGTTTTGCCGATTGGGTCAACATCTCCGAACAGCTCACTGACGACGGTTTTACCTAAAATAGTAACTTTGGCGGCGTTTTTTATATCGCTGTCCGAAAAGCCGCGCCCATAATCTAAATTCCATTCTTTAATTTGAAAATAACGGTTATCGGTTCCGGTTGTTGAAGTTGCCCAGTTGGCATTGCCGTAAACGATTTGATTTGTTTGTTCCAGTACCGGAGCGGCAAGTTTGATTTTGTTAACTTTTTCCTGAATGGCATCACCGTCTGCAGCTTTCATCGTCGGCAAAGAACCTCTTCCGCCGCGGGCACCTCCGGATGTTGATGAGCCGGAGCGGACAATCATCAAATTAGAACCCATGGTTTTCATGTCTTCCTGAATGGAAATTTGAGCGCCATGGCCGATTGCCAACATCACGATAACGGCCGCCACGCCGATAATAATACCCAAACTGGTAAGAGACGAGCGCATTTTGTTAGCTCTGATTGCTCGGACGGCAATGCTTGTAATGGTTCTCAAGTCTATCATTTTTCGTTCCTTTTATCGCTGACGATTTCGCCGTCGACAACTTTTATGATTCTGTCGGCATACAGGGCAATATCTTCTTCATGGGTTACCAGAATAATTGTGCGTCCGAGTTCTTTGTTAAAGCGGGTAAACAAGTCCATAACTTCCACGCTGGTTTTTGTATCCAAGTTGCCGGTTGGTTCGTCGGCAAAAATAATCGGAGCTTCGGTTACGAGAGCGCGCGCAATAGCCACGCGTTGCTGCTGCCCGCCGGAAAGCTGGTTCGGCTGGTGATGTATGCGTTTGTCTAAACCGACAGCCTTCAGAGCCTTAATGGCTTTAGCATGCCTTTCGCGTTCCGGAATGCCGGCATAAACCATCGGCAGTTCCACGTTTTCAATGGCTGAAGTACGTGACAACAGGTTAAATCCCTGAAAAACAAAGCCTATTTTTTTATTGCGGATAGTCGCCAGCTCATCGCTTCCGAGTTTGCCGACTTCTTCTCCGTCGAGAAAATATTTTCCAGAAGTCGGATTATCCAAGCAACCCAAAATGTTCATCAGTGTTGATTTTCCCGAGCCTGAAGGTCCCATGATGGCAACAAATTCGCTTGATTCGACAGTTAATGAAATTCCTTTCAAAATTTCAAGAGTGCCGCTGCCGAGCGGGTAGCTTTTTTTTATGTTTTCAAGCTTGATTAATGGCATTATCTCGGCATCCTCATCGGCATATTGCGTCCGTTGCGTCCGGAAGCCGAAGCCTTTTCAATAATAACTTCCATTCCTTTTTTTAATTGGTTTCCGTCAATTTGGGTATTGTTGTCGTCATACACACCGGATGTGATCTCAATGCGTTTAGGATGGCCGTTTTCCAATATCCAAATGCCTTTTTGCTGATAACGGACATCCTCATTCATCGAAAAGCGTAAGGCTTTGTTTGGAACGGTAAAAACGTCTTTTTCGTTGGCGGTAATAATTTCAACATTAGCGGTCATGCCGGGTTTAAACTTCAATTCTTCATTGTTGACGGCAATCACAACCTCATAAGTGACGACGTTTGATGTGGTTACGGCCTCGTTTCGCACTTGTGTCACAATGCCGTGAAATGTTTCGTTCGGAAAACTGTCAACATTAAATTGTACATTTTGCCCTTCTTTGACTTTGGCAATATCGGCCTCGACAACCGAGGCTTCAATCTGCATTTTTGTCAGGTCTTCTGCCACGTTAAACAGGGTTGGTGTTTCAAAGCTGGCAGCAACCGTCTGGCCTTCTTCCACGCTTTTGGAAACGATAATACCGTCAACCGGTGAGATAATTTTTGTATATCCGAGCTGAATTTTATTATAATCAAGCGCGGCCTGGGCCTGTTCCACCTGAGCTTTGTACAGTGCCACATTGGCAACGGCAGTGTCATAGTTTTTCTGAGCCTCGTCCAATTCTTTGTCGGCGGAATAGCTTTGCTGATTGAGTTTTATGACTCTGTCAAGATGCTTTTTATAATAGTCGCGGTTGGCTTCAGCGCTCATAACTTGCGCCTTGGCTACGTCAAGATTGGCTTTTTCCTTTGCAACGTTAGATTCAAAGGATGACGGATCAATTTCTGCTAACAACTGGTCTTTTTTAACTAACGAGTTGTAGTCGACATATATTTTTTGAATGCGTCCGGAAACCTGTGTTCCAACGTCAATGTTTGAAATAGGATTAATTGTGCCGGAGGCTGATACCATTTCGGTAATATCGCCTTTTTCCAGTTTGGCAGTTACAAAATGTTCGGAAGCTCCGCCTTTTCTAAAATAACGGACGGCTCCAAAAATTAAAACGGCAACAACAACCGCGACAAGAAATTTTTTCATCCTTAGCCTTTCTTAAATTTTGTTCTACATATGTATTAAACGAGATAATAAGTATAAAAGTTCAAAAAATCTATATTTTTTATAAATTTTTCTGCTTGCAATATGTCCGATTTTTGTCTATATTAAAAAAGACAACTAATTATTTTATTCATTTTTAAAATCATTTTGCTAAATGACACAAGAAGAAGCAAAAAAACAGGCGAACGAGCTCAAAGCCCGCCTGAAGTCCGCTACCAGCGAAGAAATCGTCCTCCTCGTTGAGGATGTGTGTGATGACATGAAATTGTCACAGTTCCGCAAACCCGTCGTGAAGTACAAGGCCGAAGCCGTGCTCCACAACAAAAAACCGCAGGTCAACAGCACCACGCGCGACTCTTATCGCAAGTTTGTCGCTCTTGCCCGTTCCTGCGCAGACGGCAACAGTCACATGCTGGCAAAGATTTCGACCTTTGAAAAGCTCTATTCGCTTAACTAAAAACAAAAAGCATGACAAAAAAGTTCAAACCAACGGAAGAACAAGTCGATTATCTCCGTACATTATGGAGAGAAAGACACCCCGAAGAAGCAGCTCGCCGTGCAAACAAAAGAAAGGCCAACCAGCCTGATTTTGCGCGCGACAGGGATGAAAACACCGCCGATGCTCCGGTTGTCGCCATGAGCGAACAGGAAAGTGCCGAGATCAGAAAAGAAATGCTTGCCTTTTGGCACTATCTTTATGATCGCCGTCACGAATACCTCGTGCATCGCAATCTTGAGCAGGCTGCGCTTACGGATGAAGAGAAACAGCGGTTTAAGGAGTATATCCTTCGCTACGAGGGAATCTCCGGGTTTACGATGGAAACGGAAAACCTGCTGATTGACGGGCTCAAATATCCTGAGAAGGATAATGACCTCGCCAATTTCTGCTTTAAGTATCTTTCGGACAAGTATGCCAAAGGTGCCGAGCCGTCCATGGCAATGTGGATACAGCTCTGGAACCGTGACTTTGTCCCTCTGGATGCCGTCCGGTTGATGATTCGCCATGATGTCGAAAGCGGAACCTATTCCAAAAACGGCATCTTTTCCGACGTTTTCCCGATGCTGATAAACAAAATCAAAAAGCATCGCGACAAGGAAGAACTTCGTCTTGCGGCCGCTCAACAGGCTGAAAAAGATTCGCCCGCATACAACGGTGCAATCGTCGGCCGCCGTGCCCGCCGTTTGTTTTTCTTCGACACTTTGCTCCATGTATACGGAGTAGAGTAAAGTTAAATTTTATTAACGGTATTAAGACGTTCGCCCTTTATGGAGCGGACGTCTTTTTGTTTGACAAAAAAGGTGCAAAAATGTAAACTTATAAAGTTATACAAATTATTTTAGATATATGATGAATAAAAAGTTTTCAAAATTGCCGCGTGCAAGTCGCAAAGCTGCGATAATTCTTGCCGACAGCGAACAAGACGGCGACGTTGTCTTGGAGTTTTTAACCCCTTTTGCGGAATTGGAGGAAGCGTTTTATAAAAAGTGGTTCCTGAAAATGTCCCGCGATGTCAATGATTTGCGTGTCGATCCTGAGACCTATGCTTATCAGCTGGTTTTGAGAATCCGCAATGAAAAGGGCGTCAATCTTGAAAAGATTGTATCTCTGGGCGAAAAGCGAATGGCGCAACAACAAAAGGAAGGTCATCGTCCTAGCCGTATGTTGGGACAGATTGTAGACTTTGCTAAAGTCTATCTCGCAAAGCGGCAGAAATTCTACACCTATGCCGTGCCGTATATGGTTCATCTGGACTATGAAGGGCTGGAGAAGGAGATTGCTGCGCATGAGGAATCTTCCCGCCGCCGCGATGAGGATCAGCTGTTTCAGCTGCAAGTCCTAAAGCATGTTCGCAACCTGCAGGAATATGAGAAGCCGATACCTGTCGAACTGCTGAAAATTGCCTTGCAAACGGAGTTTTCCGCAAATCGGAAAATTTTGGATGAGCAATGTTTGATGGTCTATCACATCTATGACAGCCAGTGCGATAAACCGCTGCTTGTCAAGCAGATGTGCTTTGACTTCATCCATGAAGTGTTGACCAAGATTACCGGACACGTTACACTCGTGCACTGGTTGTTTTTGGACGACTGGATTTCAAAAGAAACGCACGATCTGCTCATTGACGCCCGTCCGATGCTCCGCAAGCTTGGAATGGACAGCACTGTCTATTATCAGGCTCGCAAGCTGTACGACAAGTGGCATTTGGAACGCCGCAGCGACGAGGAACTGACCACTCCGGAAAAGTTTGTGGTCGACATTCTTACCCTTTATGCGCAGGACAGTTCGTTTTTGCGTAAGGTTGAGAACTGAAAGCCATCCTTGTCCGCTTAATGAAGAAAAAACAGCTCAGATCTTTAGGATCGGGCTGTTTTTTTATTGAAAATTTATATTTTATTTGTTAGCTTAAAGCTGTACCAAAATATAAGGTGCAGAGCCTTGAACAGCTCTTATTTCATACGGTAAGATGAAACCGTTAGGCTGATTTTTTTAATGAAGCCGCATCGCCCTGACTTTAAGGTCAGGGAGCTTGTGGCGTATGTTCAAGAATCATGCTGTCTTCGGAGATTATGGTTTAAAAGGCCATGAGGATCATTTTATGAAATATGATTGTTCAACTCCCTGACCACCTGATTTTTTGGTGGTCTTAATTTTTATAGGGATGAGAACACAATGCAAAGTTTTAAAGATTATCGGCATTGCTGCTGCACTTTGGCTTACGACGTAGCCGAGCAGGTACGTAAACTGCGAGAAAACCGAAATATATCGCTTGAAACATTATCGGAACATACACACATGTCGGTTGATACGCTAAAGAGACTTGAGCTCGGGGATGTACATGAGTTGGAACGCCTACATCTTTTGGCGCGCTTTTATGATAAAAAAATCCGTCTGACGTTTGAATGATAAAAAATACCGACAGTTTCTCTGTCTTATATTTTAATAAAGTTTGCTCATTTCTTTGAGGGCTTGTAACAATTGAAAGGGATATAATGCTGGAATTATTTGTGTGTAAAAAGAACAAAAGAGAGTTGTGTCGTGCGATTGCCGAACAATTACGCTGTTTGCGTGAAAATGAGGGATTGTCATTTAGCGAGCTTTCCTGCCTCACCTCAATTTCCGTTGACAGCCTTAAAGAGCTTGAAGACGGGCAAATCCGCAGAATGGGACACTTATTTCGTCTTGCACGTTATTACAATAAACAAATCAAAATAGAGTTTTATTAAATACATTTCATACGGCGTGGCAACTTAAGCGATAAGTCTGTTTCCTACCTTAGGGTATCAATGCTATAAACGTTTTTTCGCATTAATCAAGGTGGCTTATAACAAAAAAATCTCCGGTTTTGTCCGGAGATTTTTATAAACCTGTCAGCGATAAAATTTATTCGGTTAAAATCTTATAAATTTCTGCTTCGGTCGTAGCTTTGCGCAATTTAGCACAAGCTTCTTCGCTTTTGATTATTCGGGATATTTCAGCCAGAGCGGTTAAATGGTCAGCCCCGCTGTTTTCCGGTGACAACAACATAAAGACTAAATCGACTTTTTGTCCATCTGCTGCGTCAAAATCCGTTCCGTTGCTAATTTTTGCAAAAACGGTTTGAGTCTTGTCAAGTTCAGGGATTCTTCCATGTGGCAGGGCAGTGCCTTTGCCGAACGCGGTCGAACCCAGATTTTCCCTTTCCAGAACGACGTCAAACAATGTTCTGGCGTCAACATTTGAACTTTTAGCCGCTTGTTCGGCCAAGTCCTTCAAAAGTTGGCGTTTATTGGCAACATCATTCAGAACAAGAACGTCGGAACTTTTCAGTATATCGGAAATTTTCATTAATATTTCCCCGAATTATTTGTCAGCCTTAGGTTCAACCCATCCGATATTTCCGTCTTTGCGGCGATATACCATGCTGATATGATTGTTGGTGGCATTTCTGAACATCAAAGCGCATTCATTGGCCAAATCCATGTACATAACGGCTTCGCTGACCGAACAAACCGGAATATTAGCGCCTGTTTCAGCAATTGTCAGGGGAGCGTTGACATCAATGTCCATCTCGTCTTCGGTTTCAATAACCGGAAAAACGGCTTCACTGGCCAGTTCAGCCAGACCGGTTTTGCTTTTATGATCCTTCAAACGGTTTTTGTGTTTGCTCAGGCGAACGACAATGTGAGAGTTTGCGCTGTCAAAAGCTGTATAAGGGTCGCTTCCGGCACCGGTGCCTTTTAACACGATGTTTTTTGCAGGATGAACTGTAACCTCGGCAGAGAAATCATCGCCTTCTTTTGAAAAAGCAACATTACAGCCGATCGGATCGCTGAAATATTTTGTTACTGCATTCAAAACGTTTTCTTCAATATGAGCGCGCAGTCTGTCGCTGATATCGACTTGTTTGCCTGTAAATGTAATTTTCATAATGTTTCCTTGCAAAATTATATATTATAAACCTTGAACTCCCAGTTTATCATCTTTTTAGGAGAATTCAAGTTCAGTTTTGGACTAATTCACTTAAAAAAAAGTTAAATTACATTGAAAAATTGTCACCAAGGTACACACGGCGTACTTCTTCGTTGGCGACAATTTCTTCCGGTGTGCCTTCCATCAGCACGGTACCGCCGTGCAAAATATACGCTCTGTCCGTAATATCAAGGGTTTCGCGAACATTGTGATCGGTAATCAACACGCCCAAACCGCGGTGCTTGAGTTGTGATACCAAGTTACGGATTTCCCCGACGGCAATCGGGTCGATGCCGGCAAGAGGTTCGTCAAGCAAAATAAAATTAGGTTGGCTGGCCAGTGCGCGGGCAATTTCCAACCGGCGGCGCTCACCGCCCGACAAAGCCATAGCCGGAGATTTGCGTAAGTGTGCAATGGAAAATTCCGACAAAAGCTCTTCCAACATATTTTCGCGCTTGTCTTCACTATCAATGACAATTTCTAAAATGGCTTTGATATTGTCTTCAACACTCAGGCTTCTGAAAATGGAAGCTTCCTGCGGCAGATAGCCGATACCCATTTGAGCGCGGCGGTACATCGGCAAAGCAGTGATGTCTTGTCCGTCAATATGAACATCGCCGTAATCGGGCGTAATAAGTCCGGTAACACAGTAAAAACATGTGGTTTTTCCTGCTCCGTTGGGGCCGAGCAGGCCGACGGCTTCGCCGCGTTTGACATGCAGCGATACATTGCGCAATACCGGACGGTTTTTGTATTTTTTTCCGATGTTAAACACTTCAAGGGTGGAATTTTGTTGTTTATCAAACATTGCCGTTTGCTTCCTCCTTATTTGCCTTTGGGCAGGCTGTCCTCATAAAAAACGCCTGATACCCTGTTTTTTGTGCCGGCACTGATTTTGGTTATGCCTGTGTTCAAATTGGTTTCGGCGCTTGTCCCCTGTATTGAGTTGCCGTTCTTTATGATGACAATATTATTTTCCAGTTTTACGTCGCCGCTTTGCGGATAGTAAGTTCCTTTGTCGGCATAAACTTCTCCGTCAGCGGTTTTTGTTTTAACATGGCCTGTCATTTCAATTCTGTCAATAACTGTATTTTGTGTATTGCCTTTTTGGAAAAAAGTTTTGAGCCGGTCGGCATAAACTTTGTTTTTGCCGTTATCAACGATGACATTGCCGTTTCCCTGAAAGTCCGTGATTTCTTCCTTGCCTGAGGCTCCTTTTGCAAAAACGGCGGTTAAAGTGTCTCCGCTGACTTTTATGCCGGTTCTGTTCATAACGGCATTGCCGGTTGCTACCAACTTCTGTTCTTTTCTGTAAAATTCTACTTGTTTGTCGGCATAGATATCTGTTTTTGAGCCGAAAGTTTCCGCAGCCGTGTGAATTTCGGTTTTGCCTTTGAAGACTGCTAATTCGTCTCCCGTATAATATTCGAAACCTTCCGCTTGCAGGCGCCCTTTCTGTCCTGAAATGGTTATTGCTTTGCTGCCGTGGGCTTTTGCGGCCTGCGAGTCGTAATACATTTCTTCCGTATGGGCCGCCATGCCGTCGCTGTGCTGGGCATTAACATCTTCCATCATGGATAAAATTTTGCTTTTTTGGTCATAGAAGCCGAAAGGGGCCATGACGTCAATCCAAGATTCGTCGGAAGTCGGGATTTTGCCTTTCGGATTGCTGATTTTGACAAGCTGCGAACCGGCTTCCGTTTCATCAATGTTTTCTGCCGTAAAACTGTTAACGCGGTTATTTTTGTCCGTAACGTATAATACGGTGTTTTCCATATGCAGTTTTTCAAGTTCCTGACGGGTTGGTTTTGATATCTGAACCGTAAACTCTCCCCGATCCTGAAGACTGGGAAGTATTGCAAGCAAACCGATAAGGGTGGCGGCAGCGGCCGGAAAAAAGATTTTGATAAATCTCATGGTTTTTCTGTGCCGCAGCAACACCCTCTCATTGGCGTTAACCCGTTTATTCAGGCTGCTGTCATTGAAAAGGTTGTCTAAATTTTTTAAATCAAACACCTATGCCACTCTGCTGAAATTGTTGTTTGAGGCTGTGTCTGCGGCATCTTTGTCGCTGATCGTAAAACCGGCGCGCAGGCAGTCATGCAGATGGATGACGCCGATCGGTTTTTTGTCTTCTACAACAAAAAGCTGAGTAATGCTTTTGGCGTTCATAAAGTTAACGACTTCCGCAACCAAAACATCAGGAGAAGTTACTTTCGGGTTTTTGGTCATTATTTCCGTAGCGTTCTTTTTAAACAGTTCGTCATCGGTAGAATTAACCATGGCGCGGCGCAGGTCGCCGTCCGTGATCATGCCGGTCAGTTCGCCGTCTTTATTGATAATGCCGACGCAGCCAAGCATTTTGGCAGACATGGTCACAATAATCTGACGCATATTTGCATCCTCGCTAACCAAAGGAATTTCGTTGCCTTTGTGCATCAGGTCGGCCGTCTTTTGTAAAATAGCGCCGAGTTTTCCGCCCGGATGGCGCTGTTTGTAATCATTAGCTGAAAATCCTTTGCGTTCCAGCAAGGCGATAGCCAAAACGTCACCCAAAACCAAGGTAGCTGTTGTTGAAGAAGTCGGTGCCAGTCCCAACGGGCAGGCTTCTCCGTCGTTTGGCAGCTTAAGTAGTATATTGCCGGCTTTACCCAAGGTGCTGTTTGGATTTTTTGTCATAGAGATCAAAGGAATGCCGTATCTTTTGCAATAAATTAAGATATCTGAAAGTTCCTTTGATTCTCCGCCGTTGGAAATGGCTAATACAGTATCATCGGTTGTCAGCATGCCCAGATCGCCGTGGCTGGCTTCAGCCGGATGCACAAAAAATGCCGGCGTTCCCGTCGAGGCCATGGTGGCGGCTATTTTGCGTGCGATATGTCCGGATTTTCCCATGCCGGTAACGATAACGCGGCCTTTTGTCGCCTGCAGCATATCCAGAGCCTTAATCAAAGATGAATCAAGTTCTGATTTCATCATATTCAGAGCTTCAATTTCCTTATCAATTGTATGATAGGCAGATTCTAAATCTTTATTTTGTATCATTAGTCTTTCCAAAATGTTGTTAAAAACGGTATACAAAACATCATAATGCTTTGTGCAATGCGATATTGTATAGCATATTTGGCCGTTGAACGCAAGCTGTTTTTTTGTCAATATTATATTCAAAAAACTTGTATATTTATTTCAATTCTTTATACTTAAAACGATTTAATTACAGCAAGGATATTGAATATGAAAAAAAAATGCCTTTCGCTTTTAGCTGCTTCGGCTTTATTTCCTTTTTGCGCAAATGGCGCGGATGTTCCGGCAAATGAATTGGAATGGAAATTGTCTGAATATTTTGCGGACGTATACCCTCAAGTGTCAGTAAAAGAAAATTCAGGCGTCTTAGAGGCTGTTTTGCCGGAAATTGAAACATTTGATTTCAGGTTTGATAGCGAAGGCAATATAAAAGAAATTGAAGGCAAGATTCCGTCCGTCGTTATGAAAGTTACGGAAGCCGGAGAATTTAAAGGGTATCCCCGTTATAAGCTCAGTACGGATTCAATTGCCCGTCTTCAGGGGATGGCTTACCGCTCATTTGCTGTTCAGGGGATTGAAGTAGCATCGTACAAAGAGGATTTTTATTTTGTGCCGGAATTAAAGACTGTCGACAGTCGGAATTTTAACGCGCACGGTATCACGCAATTCGAAACTGATGCGGATACCGGACTAAAAAGTGAAGTCTTCGGAATTTCTGACTTAACAATGGATATGTCTTGGCTCCCTTCCGGTGATGATGTGGGCTATAAAATGTCATGGAAGGCGTCAGGCATTGTTTTAAAAAATCCGTTGATTACCGTAAAAGTGTCTGAAGCTTCCAATAATATGCAGGCTGTTTATGAAGATAAGGCAACGGGTGATTATCAAAAGCTGCTGATGAACATTGCGGCGCTCAAAACATCAAATTCTGTTCTTACAGGCAAGGGGATTGCCATGGATTTTATGGGGATTTCCAGTTCTTTTGATATGGTGAGCAAAGGTAGCGTTCTTCGGGATGATGATGCCGGTGTTATGTCTGTCAAGGCTGACAGCCTGCTGAGCCGAATTAATGCCTCCGGTTTTGCCAATTTCGCGTTGCGTGAGGTTAAGGTGAAATATCTGCTGAAAAACATATCCGTTGAAGAAATAAGAAAATTCGCAGCTTTGCAGGATAAAATTTTGGAGCTTGAGAGTAAGGAAACAAAAACGGAGGCCGTGATTAGCGGAACCTCGGTTGATGAGGCCGATAAATTTTCTCCGGAAGAGGAGGCTCTTGCCAAAGAAGCTGTTGAAATTATCGACAATATTTTGAAGACGGCTGAGTATAAAATGCGTATAGAGCTTGTTTTTGATGATGCTGGTGCAACGTTGCTTCTGGCTCTTAAAAAGTCGGGAGAATATGTGGTCGGCAACGGCAAGATAACTCTTCTTAATTTTGATAAAATCGTGCCGGATTATGCAAAACAGTGTGAGGAGGAACAGAAAAACAATCCAGCTTCTTTCGCCGAATCTTGCTTGAAAGCCGGTATGACCGACATGGTTAGGGCTTATGTCGATACATCCAAACGGAAGACAAACGACAAAGGGCAGACGGTGGACGAAGTTGACATCGTTTTGAATGAACAAGGCGTTTATGTCGGTTCCGAAAAAATCACGGATGCCGTCGAATTTAACCTGAGCAAACTCTTAACTGAATATCTGGTTCAGCAGTCTCAGAATAAAGAAGCGTTGGCCGAAGTTTCGGAAATCTCTATCGATACGGATGAATAATGCGTAATCGGATATTGATTTATTGTGATTACGGTTGTGCCGATGTAAGCGATTTGTACGCCGCATTAAATAGCTGTTATGCCGATAGCGGTATCGCTGTTGAAATGACGGATGCGTCGGCAATTCTTAAAGATAATGCTTTGAATGATGAGGTCTTGGCCTTTTTTATGCCCGGCGGTGCGGCGACCCCTTACCGTATGAAATTAGGGTGTCAGGGAAATGAAAAAATCCGCAACTATGTTGAAAACGGCGGCATATATTTCGGTTTGTGCGCCGGTGCTTATTATGCCAGCCGCCGCTGTCGTTTTGAGGAAGACGTTCCCGAATTGGCGATAGTTGACGATTATGGTCTGGATTTGGTGGATGCCGATGCTGTCGGAACGTTGAAAAAAGACTTTAAAATTAATCATTATTCCCTAAATCCGTCATCTTCGACGGTGACTGAGGTCGTGTGGCATGCCGATGGCGAAAAACATTCTGTTTTTTATCACGGCGGGCCAAAATTTGAACTTCATAATTTGAAAAACCATGAAATTTTAGCCTCGTACGCCGAAGCGGACGGTATGCCGCCGGCAATTGTCATGCGCCGGTTCGGGCAAGGGGCCGCCATTGTATCCGGCGTTCATTTTGAAGACGGTATAGACAGCCTGAAAGGCTTTGTCGGACGCACGGTTGAAGACAGGCGGTATGCCGAGGTTTTGTCTCGCCGCATGGCAGAAGGTGAAGATGGGCGAAAACGCCTTCTTTGCAAGCTGATGGACAGGCTTTGCGAACGTTAGGGCTTGGGGTTTGTAAAATATTATAAAATCAAGAAAAAACTATTGACTCGGCGCGTATAAAACATTAGTATGCGCTCAATTCTTATGAGTCGTAAAAGGCTTGAGAATGCTGAAAAATAAGAATTTTTCCCGTGTTTTAAGTGATTCGTCATATTAAAACGACGGTTTTTTATGTTTTTAATTTAACAAAAGGAAATTTGTGATGCCTACAATTAATCAGTTAATTCGTAAATCACGAACACCTAAAGTGAAAAGAAACAAGGTCCCGGCCTTGAAGGCTTGTCCACAAAAACGCGGTGTTTGCACAAGGGTTTATACAACAACCCCGAAAAAACCTAACTCAGCTTTGCGTAAAGTGGCTCGCGTTCGTTTGACCAACGGCTTTGAAGTAATCAGCTATATCCCTGGTGAAGGTCATAATCTTCAGGAACACTCAGTGGTGCTGATTAAGGGAGGCCGTGTAAAAGACTTGCCAGGTGTTCGCTATCATATTATTCGCGGTACTTTGGATACTCAGGGTATTGCCAAACGTCGCCAGCGTCGTTCTCTGTACGGCGCAAAGAGACCGAAATAGGAGGGTAAGTTATGTCACGTCGTCATAGTGCAGAAAAAAGAATAGTGCTGCCTGATGCAAAATTTCATGATAAGGTAGTTGCTAAATTCATTAACAATATTATGGAAGACGGCAAAAAAGCCGTTGCCGAAAAAATCGTATATTCGGCATTCGACCTTTTGGCCAAAAAGTCAAAACAAGATCCTCTTGCTGTGTTTAACGAAGCAATTGAAAACGTTAAACCTATGCTCGAAGTTAAGTCCCGCCGCGTCGGTGGTGCAACTTATCAGGTTCCGTGCGAAGTTCGTGCAGACCGCCGTCAAGCTCTGGCTATCCGTTGGATTATTGCCGCCGCTCAGAAGCGTTCGGAAACAACAATGATGGAAAGAGTTGCCAACGAGCTTTTGGATGCTGCAGCCAACCGTGGTTCTGCTGTTAAAAAACGCGAAGATACCCACAAAATGGCCGAAGCCAACAAAGCATTCTCTCACTACAAGTTCTAAGCGAGGGAAACAGCAATGGCTCGTACACACAGTTTGGACAAATATAGAAATATCGGTATTATGGCACATATTGATGCCGGTAAAACAACCACCAGTGAACGTATTTTGTACTACACAGGTCAAACCCACAAAATCGGTGAAGTTCATGACGGCGCTGCCACCATGGACTGGATGGAACAGGAACAGGAACGCGGTATTACCATTACTTCGGCTGCTACAACCTGTTTTTGGAAAGATCACCGCATTAACTTGATTGACACCCCCGGACACGTTGACTTTACCGTTGAGGTAGAGCGTTCTTTGCGCGTTTTGGATGGTGCCATCACTGTTTTTGACTCTGTTGCCGGTGTTGAACCGCAGTCTGAAACCGTATGGCGTCAGGCTGACAAATACGGCGTTCCCCGTATCTGCTTCTGCAACAAAATGGACCGTATCGGTGCCAATTTCTACCGTTGCTTGGATATGATTGTAGACCGTTTGGGCGCTCGCCCGATGGCTTTGCAGTTGCCTATCGGCTCCGAAGCTGAATTCCGCGGCGTTGTTGATTTGTTGAATATGAATGCAATCGTTTATACCGGCGATACTGCCGATTCTCCGATTGAAATTCAGGAAATTCCGGCTGATTTGAAAGAAAAAGCAGAAGAATATCATCACCAGTTGGTCGAGATGGCTGTTGAACAAGACGAACAAGCCATGGAAGACTATTTGGAAGGCAAAGACGTTTCTGTTGAAACTCTGAAAAAATGTATCCGTAAAGGTACTTTGGTTCAGGACTTCGTTCCTGTTTTCTGCGGTACCGCCTTCAAAAACAAAGGCGTTCAGCCTTTGCTTGATGCCGTAATCGACTATCTGCCTTCTCCGCTGGATATTCCTGCTACCATGGGCGTAAACCCGAATACGGACAAAGAAGAAGAGCGCCGTCCTGATGACAAAGAACCTTTGGCTGCTTTAGCATTCAAGATTATGAACGATCCGTTTGTAGGTTCTTTGACATTCTGCCGTATTTATTCAGGTACAATTACCGCAGGTTCTTATATCTATAACTCTGTTAAAGATAAAAAAGAACGCGTTGGCCGTATGCTTTTGATGCATTCCAACAAACGTGAAGATTTGAAGGAAGCCGGTGCCGGTGATATTATCGCTTTGGCAGGTCTGAAAGATACCACTACCGGTGATACTTTGTGTGATTCGGCTCATCCGGTTATTTTGGAAAATATGGAATTTCCGGATCCGGTTATTGAGTTGGCCGTTGAACCGAAAACCAAAGCTGACGTTGAAAAAATGGGCTTGGCTCTGTCCCGTCTGGCTATGGAAGATCCGTCATTTAAGGTTGCTTCCGATCCGGATTCCGGCCAGACCATCATTAAAGGTATGGGCGAACTGCACCTCGACATTATTGTTGATCGTCTGAAACGCGAGTTCAAGGTTGAATGTAATGTCGGTGAGCCGCAGGTTGCTTATCGTGAAACCATCACCAAACCGTGTGATATTGAATACACCCACAAGAAACAGTCCGGTGGTGCCGGTCAGTTTGCTAAAGTCAAAATTAAGTTTGAACCTCTTGAAGGTTACACAGGTTTTGAATTTGAAAACACTGTTGTCGGCGGTAACGTTCCGAAAGAATACGTTCCGGGTGTTGAAAAAGGTTTGCGTTCGGCTATGGATGCCGGTGTTATTGCCGGATATCCGGTAACCGGTGTTAAATGCAACTTGTATGATGGTGCATACCACGAAGTTGACTCAAACGTTATGTGTTTCGAAATTGCTGCCCGTGCTGCTTTCCGTGAAGGTATGCGTCAGGCATCTCCGAAACTGTTGGAACCGATTATGAAGGTAGAAGTTGTTACTCCTGAAGAATATATGGGTGATATCATCGGCGACTTGAACTCTCGTCGCGGCCTTGTAAACGGTATGGATCAGCGTGCAAATGCTCGTGTAATCGATTCACAAGTACCGCTGGCCAACATGTTCGGTTATGTAAACACTTTGCGTTCACTTTCTCAGGGACGTGCTCAGTTTACAATGATTTTTGATCATTATGCTGAAGTTCCGAACGATATTGCTGAAAAAGTGAAAGCTAAAAACGCTTAATTGATAAACAAACGGAGGGCTGGTTTTATAGCCGCCCTCCATATTAAAATTAATTTATTTTTGTTAGGAAACGAAAACAATGGCAAAAGAGAAATTTGAGAGAAATAAACCTCACTGCAACATTGGTACAATTGGTCACGTAGACCACGGTAAAACGACCTTGACCGCAGCCATCACAAAAGTATTGGCAGAAGAAGGCGGCGCCAGCTTTACAGCTTATGACCAGATTGATAAGGCGCCTGAAGAGCGCGCCCGCGGTATCACCATTTCTACGGCACACGTAGAATATGAAACCCCGAACCGCCACTATGCACACGTAGACTGCCCGGGTCACGCGGACTATGTAAAGAACATGATTACCGGTGCAGCCCAGATGGATGGTGCTATCTTGGTAGTAAGCGCAGCCGATGGCCCGATGCCGCAAACCCGTGAACACATTTTGTTGGCTCGTCAGGTAGGCGTACCGGCTTTGGTAGTATACATGAACAAAGTAGACCAAGTAGACGATCCTGAATTGTTGGAATTGGTAGAAATGGAAATCCGCGATCTGTTGAGCTCATATGACTTCCCAGGCGACGAAATTCCGATTATCAAAGGTTCAGCTTTGGCAGTATTGGAAAACGGCGATGCCAAAATCGGCCACGATTCTATTATTGAATTGATGAAAGCCGTAGACGCTTACATTCCGCAGCCGGATCGTCCGAAAGACAAACCGTTCCTGATGCCGATTGAAGACGTATTCTCCATTTCCGGCCGCGGTACAGTTGTTACCGGCCGTGTAGAACGTGGTGTTGTTCACGTAGGTGACGATTTGGAAATCATCGGTATTAAGCCGACCCAGAAAACGACTTGTACCGGTATTGAAATGTTCCGCAAATTGTTGGACGAAGGTGAAGCCGGCGATAACATCGGTGTATTGCTGCGCGGTACGAAGAGAGAAGAAGTAGAGCGCGGTCAGGTATTGGCAGCTCCGGGTTCAGTAACCCCGCACACAGAATTTGAATGCAAATGCTACATTCTGACGAAGGAAGAAGGCGGTCGTCATACTCCGTTCTTCAACAACTATCGTCCTCAGT
>JAAGKN010001038.1_pt1 | contig 60522 bp, 56 predicted proteins | sample 6206371 | NCBI WGS metagenome assembly JAAGKN01 (sample SAMN11533720, study PRJNA540317) | gut metagenome | isolation source: fecal pellets from male and female animal of same cohort | host: Peromyscus leucopus | place: USA:CA | collected 2017 | reverse complement strand
TAACCGCGAATGCAAGCTACTACGTCAATGGCACGGCGTGCAGCGCGTGCAGTGGGCTGGCCAGCGGATTTTATCCGAACTCTGCGGCGGGCAACAGTGGCGGCGCATCGGCATGTAAGACCAATAATTTAACCGGTCAGTATGTTGCAAAGGCAAATGATGCCAGTGCAACAAACTGTGGTGCGGGTAAATATAAGGCGGCGCATCAGGTCGCATACGGCAGCACATCCAGCTGTGCCTCCGCAGAAGCTGGATACTTTGCGGCGGGGCCAACCAGCGCGGCGCAGACGCAATGCGTGGCGGGTTCATACAGCGGCGCAGGCGCGGCCAGCTGCACGGCGTGTGGCGCGGGCAAGACCAGCGCGGCGGGCGCAACTTCTGCCAGTGCATGCACATCATGTGCGGCGATTGCAAACATAAACACATGGGCGACGTCTACTTGGAACACAAATAACACAATGAGCAACCTGTGTACCGTCGCAACATGTAATGGTGCGTCTTACAAGAGCGGGAATACATGTCCGGCGTGCCCTGCGGGATATACATCAAACACCGCGACCGGCAAAACCGCCATCTCGCAGTGCCAGGCATCATGCGCGGCAGGCTATGCGGTTCAGACGGCAAACGAAGCCTGTAAAATAGTTGCAAGCGGATATCAGACCGGCACTCACAGCGTTGCCTATGGCGCCAAGACGCCGACCGCCGCGGACAGCACAAGTCCGGCCGCCGGCACATGGTACAGCTGTTTGACTAACTACAGCGCATCCGGCAGTGCGGCCACAGACCATGACGCCAGAACGGACTGCAAGATAACATGCGCCGCCGGTACGCGTATTGCATCTGCGAACGCAACAAGCTGCACTACCCCGACTGGCAACTGGTATATCGGCGCAAATACGGTATCTGCGGGCAGCGCATCATCTGTCACGAACTGCAACACCGGATACAGCATCAGCGGCACCACCGCCGCCGACCATGATGCGGCTGCAGACTGTAAAATAAGCTGCGCGGCGGGCTACTATATCCCGACCGCAGGTGGCGGATGCAAGGCATGCAGCGCTGGTAAATATTGCACCGGCGGCAGCAAAGCGCAGACTGAAACACTGGCGGTAAGCGGCAACTGCCCGGCAGGTACATACAGCACCGGTGGCGCAACATCCAGTGCATGTACTGCAGCGCTTAGCGGATACACCGCGGCGGTATGCGCGGCAAACAAGTACAGTGATGCAGGTGCATCGACATGTACGGACTGCGCCACAGCCAAGGGTTATACCAACAGTGGCACCGCCGCCGCAAACCACGCAGGCATTGCATCGTGCAAGGCCACCTGTGACCCGGGTCAATACGTCGCAACGGCGGGCGCGGGATGTGTAACAGTTGGCGCCGGTTACTATGGTGCAGGCGGCACGGTTGCGCAAAATGCAACGTTGGCACGCACGCAGTGCCCGGCCGGATACCGTGATGGCGCGGCCACAGGCACAGAGTCAAACTGCGCAATGAATGTTGCCGGCGGTAAATATGTCGCCACCGCCAAAGAAGCCGCCGCTAGCGGCACCTGCGCGGCAGGTTATGCCAAGGCTGCACATGCGGTAAAGTATGGCGAAACATCGTCTTGCGCGGCATGTACCGGCGCAACGTATGCGGCCACGACAGGCGCAGCATCATGCACGGCCTGCCCGACGGCAACCAATGCGACCGATGTAACATCATACAGCTACTATAATAGTGGCAAAGACGCCGACCATACAGTGCGCGAAGGATGCTATGCCAACTTTAAGGCCAAGACCGTTCCAAATGGCAGCATGAGCACATACCACTGCTACATCGATAAAGATGCAAACAGCTATGGTATCGCGGCATCTGGCAAGACTTGCTGGGTAAACGCATCCGAACTGAAGTGCAATGCGGGTTACTATAATGCGGCGGCCAATGGTGGGTCGAATCAGCCAAGCGCCTCTACACTGGAAAACCTGTGGAATAATGCCTGTGTGGCGGTGGGTGCCGGGAACTGGTCCGCAGCCAATGTTCTAACGCGCACAGCCTGTGCGTCGGGGCTAACGACCATCGGCTATGGCGCAGGTGCGGACGAAGCCGGCGACTGTGGTAAAGTCTTGAACACGAATGGCACAAAACTGTATCTGCGCAGTGTCAAGAAGACCACCCCGTCACTGAACGTTACCATAGACGGCAAGACATACTATGGCAACATGACGACAGAGACCAAAGGCAAGATGCGCGTAAAGAACGGCGCGACCACCTACTCGGTCTATGACGACAGCATGTAATGCATGCATAAAGGGCGCCAAACGGCGCCCTTTGTTTATCTATATTAACAAGCACAACAAAAAAGCCGGTCCAAACCCCGGCTTGTTTTGTTATTTTTCGCCCTGGCGGCGTGCGGCGTTTAAGGCCTGACGCAGGGATTGTTCGGCCAATTGGCGGATTTTTTGTGAAAATGTGCGCATATTCATGGCGTCTGCTACGCTGTCGCCGAAAATCTGGGCAATATATTCGATTTGAGTCGGTGCAACAACGTATACGTCGCTGGTAATCTGTGACGGGTTTAGTTGGCGTATAGGCTCTCTCATATTCAAATCCCCCCTGCTTTATGAATATTGTCTTAATAAAAAATTTGTTTGGCACTTGTTTCAATGCCGCGTACTCATTATATCATAAAGTATCTTGACCGCAAGGTGCAAAATTGCTATATTTTTGCCGATAATATAAGGAAGAAGTAAATGTTGAACGTTATAAGTAAATTCTTGGGTTCTGCCAATGACAGAATTGTAAAGTCGTATGACAAGACTGTGTCATTGATAAATGATTTGGAACCAAAATACCGCGCGATGAGTGATGAAGAGCTGCGTGCACAGACAGATGTGCTGCGCACGCGTCTGGCGAATGGGGAAAAGGAAAAGAATATCTTGCCGGATGCATTCGCATTGGTGCGCGAAGGGGCAAATCGTGCAATTGGCCTGCGGCATTTTAATGTCCAGATGATTGGTGGTATGGTGCTGACCAACGGACAGATTGCAGAAATGCGTACCGGCGAAGGTAAAACGTTGGTTGCGACGCTGGCACTGTTTTTGAAGGCGCTGCACGGGCGTGGGGCGCACCTGATTACGGTAAATGACTATCTGGCGTCGCGTGACGCGGAATGGATGGGGCGCGTATATAAGTTCTTGGGGCTTAGCATCGGTATTATTCAGCACGATATGTCTGATGATGAACGCCGTGCGGCGTATGCGTGCGACATTACGTACGTTACTAATTCCGAGCTGGGGTTTGACTATCTGCGCGATAATATGAAGTTTAGCAAAGACCAACAGGTGCTGCGTCCGTTATTCTTTGCGATTGTCGACGAAGTGGACAGCATTTTGATTGACGAAGCGCGTACGCCGCTGATTATTTCAGGGCCGGCAGAAGATACCAGTGAATTGTACGCTAAGGTTGATGCGGTTGTGGCGCAACTGGGGGCGGATGACTTCAAGAAAGACGAAAAAGACCGTCATGTTACATTAACCGAGGCCGGTGTTGATACTGCGACGCGTTTGCTAAAGGATGCAGGGTTGCTTGTGGGCGATAATCTGTATGCGTCGGAAAATGCGGCGCTGGTTATGCATATTCAGCAATCGTTGCTGGCGCATCATCTGTATCAGAAGAACGTGAACTATGTTGTGCGTGGCGGTGAAATCTTGATTGTAGACGAATTTACTGGTCGCGTTATGAGTGGGCGTCGCTTTGGCAAGGGGCTGCATCAGGCGATTGAGGCCAAAGAGCATGTTCCGGTTCAGCCTGAAAATCAGACTGTGTCCAGTATTTCTTATCAAAACTTGTTCCGTTTGTATCCGACTTTGTCCGGTATGACAGGTACTGCCATGACCGAGGCGGCCGAGTTTGAAGAAATCTATAAACTGCGAGTTGTGTCAATTCCGACAAACCGCCCTGTTGCACGCATAGACCATCATGACGAGATTTATCGCAATAAAGACGAAAAATATGCTGCGATTGTAAAGCAGATTAAAGAATGCATTGATAGAAAGCAGCCGGTTTTGGTCGGTACTGTGTCGATTGAAAAGTCTGAAGAGCTGGCCGCGGTGGTAAAGCGCGAGCTGGGCATTTCGCCGGCGGTTTTGAATGCAAAGCATCATGAGTCGGAGGCTAAAATCGTATCCCAGGCGGGTGCGCCGGGGGCGGTTACAATTGCAACAAATATGGCGGGGCGCGGAACCGATATTAAATTGGGTGGTAATGCCGAAGATTTGATTGCGGAATTAGACCCGACAGCGCCGGATTTTGAAGAAAAAAAGAAAGAAATATATGCCCGTATCGAGGCGAATAAAAAACTGGTCTTGGATGTTGGCGGCCTGTATGTAATCGGTACAGAGCGTCATGAATCGCGTCGCATTGATAACCAGCTGCGCGGGCGTAGTGGCCGCCAGGGTGACCCTGGGGATTCAAAGTTCTTCCTGGCGCTGGATGACGATTTGATGCGTATTTTTGGCGCCGCGCGACTGAATGGAATGTTGACGACGCTGGGGTTAAAGACCGGCGAGGCGATAACACATCCGTGGATAACGAAAGCCTTGGAAAAAGCGCAGAAACGTGTTGAGGCGCGTTATTTCGAATCCCGTAAGGAATTGTTAAAATATGACGACGTTATGAACGAGCAGCGCGGTGTTATATACAAGCAGCGTGATGATTTGATGACGTCGGACGACCTGTCGGGGTTGGCGCGTGAAATGATTGGCGATGTTGTGGAAATGATATGTGAAAACAACATTCCTGAAAAATCGCATCCGGCGGACTGGAATACCAAAGGTGTGCATGATGCGATGCTGCGTGCGTTTGCGTTGGATATTACAGATATTGAAAACTGGAAGTCCGACGAAACAATTACCGAACGTAAGGCGTATGAATCATTGCTGAATCTGGCGTTGCGCAGATATGCGCACCAGAGTGAAAAGTATGGTGCTGAATTGATGCAGATGGCATCGCGGCAGATGATGCTGGGGGCGCTGGATGCGGTATGGAAACGTCACTTGCAGCAGATGGATTATCTGCAGATGTCAATCGGTCTGCGTGGATACGCCCAGAAAAATCCGCTATATGAATACAAGCGCGAGGCGTTGGAATTGTTTAAGAACACGATTAATAATTTCAAGATTATGTCCGTGTCTTATATTTGCCGAATGGAATTAACGCGTGAAGATGTTGCGGCCAAGCAGCAGGAACATGCGCAGCATGATGCGGCGCTGAATCAGGCGGGCGATGCGCGTCGTAATGCGCCATGCCCATGTGGTTCGGGATTAAAGTTCAAGCATTGCTGTGGCAAGCTGAGCTAATGATAAAACGCCCGCCAATCGGCGGGTGTTTTTATTGTGTCGGGGGGTGAGGATGTGTGCAGAATGGGAGTAAAAATAATATGATGCCGTTTGGAAATATTTGCTGGATTTCGTGTCAACTGAAAAATCGTATTTTGTGAAAATATCTAGTTGCCCCGGTGGGGCTTTTTTTGCTATTTTGGCGGCATGGAAAGTCAGTTTATTCATCTTCGTACACATTCGCGTTTTTCAGTTGGGGCCAGTACTCTGACCATCAAGGCAATTCCGGCCCTGTGCCAGGCTGCTGGTATGCCGGCGTGCGCATTGACAGATACTAATTTGATGTCGGGTGCGGCCGAGTTTTCAGACTTGATGCCGAAAAACAAGCTGCAGCCGATTATCGGAATTGAAATATCGCTGAATCATCATAAGGCTGACCCGAAAATCCTGCGGCAGGAATCGCTATCAAAGATTGTGCTGCTGGCCCAGAATCACGAGGGGTATCTGAATCTGTGCGAATTAAACCGCATTATGTATATGCGTGGCGAAAATCATCACTTGGGGCCGTATATTGGATGGGATGAATTGGCGGCGCACAGTGGTGGGGTTATTTGTCTGTCCGGCGCCCACAAAGGGCCAGTCGGCATGGCTGTTTTGAATGCTCAGGATGTAACGGCGGCGGATTTGGCAGCGCACCTGGTGGAAATTTTTGGCAATCGTTTTTATATGGAAATTCAACGGCACGGATTGGAAGAAGAAATCAAGACCGAGCCGATGTTCTTAGAGATTGCAAAGACGCAAAATATTCCAATTGTTGCAACTAATGATGTATGTTTTGCCGCAGATACTGACTATGAATCTGCTGACGCGCTAAGCTGTGTTTTGGGCCAGACCAAGGTTATTGACCCATCGCGTCCGCGCAAATCGTCTGAGCAGTACTTTAAGTCGCAGGAACAGATGGCGGAACTATTTTCCGACCTGCCCGAGGCGGTGGAGAACACTGTGATAATCGCGCAGCGTTGCGGATTTATGGTAAACGTGCATGAAAAGCCTTTGCTGCCGCGTTTTGGTGACGACTTGGAGGCCGAGTGTAAGATGCTGCGTGATAATACGATGAACGGCCTGGCCGAGCGTCTGCGTCAGCATAACATTACGGAAACTGGCCCTTATTACGAGCAGGCAGAATTTGAGCTCGGCGTTATTATCGGTATGGGATTCCCGGGTTACTTCCTTATCGTTGCGGACTATATCGACTGGTGTCGTAAAAACGATGTGTTGACCGGGCCGGGGCGTGGTTCGGGGGCGGGTTCCATCGTTGCGTGGGCGCTGGGGATTACGCATGTGGACCCGCTGAAATACGGGTTGCTGTTTGAGCGTTTCTTGAATCCTGACCGTATATCCATGCCCGACTTTGACGTTGACTTTGAGCCGACCGGGATTGAACGCGTGTTGGCGTATATTTGTGATAAGTATGGGCATGATTCTGTATGTCGTATTATCACGTTTGGCAGTCTGCAGGCGCGTGGCGCTATTCGCGATATTGGGCGCGTGTATGGTATGCCCTATTCCAAGTCCGACCGGTTGTCAAAACTGATTCCACAGGATGCAAAAACACTGAAAGATGCGGTTGGCGCATCGGATGAAATCCAAGATATGCTGGCCAATGACGAAGGGCTTAGCAAGGTTGTGCACGTCGCGCAGGAACTGGAAGGCTCTTTGCGAAACCTGGGCCAGCACGCGTGCGGTGTGGTTATTGGCGACAGACCGACAACTAAAATTGCGCCGGTTTATCGCGACCCGGCCAACCCCCTGCCATCATGTCAATATGACGGACATTATTTGGAATCGGCGGGGCTTATTAAATTTGACTTTTTGGGGTTGGAAACGCTGGTTGTTCTAAAATATGCAACGCGATTAATTCAACAGACGCGTGGCATAAACATTGACCTGGACAAGATACCAACCGATGACGAGAAGACCATGAAATTGTGGCAGGCCGGACTTACCGAAGGCATATTCCAATTCGATGCCACGTTTGTACAGCAGACGCTGCGTAAAATGCGGCCAACCAGTTTCTTGGAAATATCGGCGTTAAATGCGCTGAACCGACCGGGGCCAATTGCGTTTATTCCCCAGTTTATCGCGCGTATGCATGGCGAAGAACCGATTGAATACGTGCACCCAAAGGCTGTGCCTATCTTAAAAGAATCATACGGAATTATCGTATACCAGGAACAGGTTATGATGTTAACGCGTGCGTTGGCGGGCTTTACGCGCGGCCAGTCTGATACCGTGCGTAAGGCGATGGGTAAAAAGAAACTGGACCTGCTGGCCGAGCTGGAGGTTAAGTTCCTGGACGGGTGCGAGGCCGAGCAGACACTTGACCGCGAAACAGCCAAAGACCTGTGGGAAAAGTTCAAGGATTTTGCAAAATATGCGTTTAACAAATCGCACGCGATTGCATATTCTATCGTGGCGAACCAGTGCGCGTATCTAAAGGCGAACTATACGCCGGAATTTTTGGCCGCATCGATGTCCAGTAACCTAAACGACACAGACCAGCTGGCGATATTTGTGGATGATGCAAAGTCAAATTTCAACATTCAAATCGTGCCGCCGGATATTAATGAAAGCGAGTCTTTGTTTACCGTTAAGGGTGGCAAGATTATTTATGGTCTGGCCGCGCTGAAGGGGGTTGGAACCGCCGCCACGGATGCAATTGTGGCGGAACGCAATGCAAATGGGAAATTCAAAAACTTAACGGACTTTGCAAAGCGCTGTGCACCGATTATTAACAAGCGTATTTTAGAGGCCTTTGCGAAGGTTGGCGTTCTGGACTCGCTGGAGAAAAACCGGGCGGCGATATATCTTAATGCGGATGCGATTTTGTCTTATGCCTCAAAGTCCAAGGATTCTGCGGGGGCGTTGTCGCTGTTTGCGAACACGGTCGAAGACGATGTCAGCGAAGACAGACTGCATAAAAATCTGCCAAAGACAACACCGTGGACTTTTGGGCAGCGTTTAGAGAAAGAATTGGAGGCGTTGGGATTCTATATCTCGGCCCATCCGTTGGACCAGTATAAGCATTTAATAAAGCGAAATAATTTGGCAACTAGCGAGTCGCTGGCCAAGATGGCAGACCGCAAGCCGGTACAGATTGCCGCGACTGTAACGTCTTTTTCGCGTCGTCGCACAAAGACTGGCAAGGATATGATAACAATTGCCGCATCGGACAGTTATGGCAATATTGATGCGGTGGCGTTTGGGGCGTCTGCTGCGGAATTTGGCCAGATTTTAACCAATGATACAGTCGTTCTGATTTCCGGCAAGACATCCGCCCGCGATGACCGTGTGTCGATATTTGTTGATGCGATTACGCCACTGTCGCAATGGGTGGCGCGTGCGGCGCGTAAAATGACACTGGATATATGGGATGGCAAGGTGTTGGCGGATGTGAAGAAAGTTTTGGTTACATTGCCCCGTGGGCAGACGCGGGTGCAGTTAAATCTGCATTCGACGGATAAGGTTGCGACGCTGGCCCTGCCGGGAGGGGTTGAGTTGGGGGCGAATACTGCGACGGACTTAATCGGTCTGGGTATCAAGGTGGAGATTGAATAAATGACCAAGCATGTTCCTGTTTTACTGGATAGTGTGATGGCGGCCCTGGGCGATATTTCAGGTCGTAATATAGTTGATGCAACATTTGGTGCGGGGGGATATTCTCGTGCATTTCTGGATGCGGGTGCGCGTGTGACGGCGTTTGACCGTGACCCGCATGTTTTGGCGGATGTGGCCGCGATGCGTGCGCAATATGGCGACAGGTTTACGTTTATTCCGCGCCCCTTTTCCGCAATGGCGGAACTGGATGGTGAATATGATGCTGTGGTCTTTGACTTGGGGATTTCGTCGATGCAGATTGACGAGGCTGCGCGTGGTTTTTCCTTTCGTTGGGATGGGCCGTTGGATATGCGCATGTCGGGCGATGGGCGCAGTGCGGCTGATTTAATCGCGGAAACGTCACCTGGGGATTTGGCTAGGATTCTGCGTGACTATGGCGATGTTAATAATGCAATGCCGCTGGCGCGTCGTATTTGTGACGTGCGTCCGCAGACTACATTTGAATTAAAGGATTTGATTTCGCGACCGCGTGATGTCGCGCCTGTGTTTCAGGCGTTGCGTATTGCGGTAAACGATGAAATGGGCGAAGTGCAACGCGCATTGGCGGCCGTGCCGGGATTGTTGCGCGTGGGTGGGATGTGTTTATGTGTGACGTTTCATTCGCTGGAAGACAGAATTGTAAAAAATACATTTCGGGAATGGACAACTGCGCCGGGTGATCCGCGGATGCCGACTGTGGCGGCGGCGCCGTTTCGGGCTATGCGTGCGATTGTGCCGGCGGCGGCCGAAGTTGCGTCCAATCCACGTGCACGCAGTGCGCACTTGCGTGGTGTTATAAAATCATATTGACCCGCACTGCGCGTTTTGTGTACGATATAGAAAAATATGTAAAAAGGAAGGTGTTACAATGAAAAAATTGATGTCATCGATGCTGGTTGCATTGTGTGGCGCATTTGTCGTGGCCCCTGCGGCGTGGGCTGTGTGTCCGGTGTGCACGGTGGCGGTTGGGGCCGGACTGGAAGGGGCGCGCCTGCTGGGGGTGGATGATGTTATTACCGGCATTTGGGCCGGTGGACTGACTTTGTCACTGTTTTTCTGGACGGCCGGATGGTTAAAGAAACGTGGCGTTACCAGTGTGCTGTGGCAGATTGTTGTGCCGTTTGTTGTATGTTATGCCTTGCTTGCGGCGGTGTATTTAATGCCGGGGGTAACTTTTGGTGCCAACACTTTGTGGGGAATTGATAAATTCTTGCTGGGGATTATTGTCGGAACGGTGGCGTTCTATTTCGGGGCCCGTTGGTATACAAAAATAAAGCGCGAAAATGGCGGACATGCAAAGTTTGCTTTTCAGAAAGTGGTTGTGCCGCTTAGTTTCTTGGTTGTTGTGACTGCGATTTTCTGGCTGATTACGAAATAAAATAAAGGATGCAAAAAATGAAAAAACAGGCAAATGAAAAGAAGCTGTCTTTGGAAGAACTGGTCGACAAAATGGATTCTGCCAAAAAGGTAAATCCGTTGGATTTGTCGTCCGACCAAGATTTGACGGTTGCGCTGATGAATTTGGTGTCGCTGGAAGAACATTTCTTTTTCAGCGGTGCAAAAACACGCAAGACCGGTTTCTATGACATGATTAATACCGTTCGCGAAATGCGCAAAGAGTTGATGGCGCGTATCGTGAAAAAATCCAGTTCTGAAAACGGCGAAGTTTGGTGCATTTCAAAGCATTTGCTGGCGGCATCCATGCGCTTGATGGAAGTTGGCACAAAAGCACTTGGGGCCGGCAACGCCAAAGAAGCCTATGAATTTTTTAATAAGTCGTATGATTTGTACTCCTTGTTCTGGGGGTTGAATATGGATTTGATTGATTTGGGTGGTGTTGAACAGGCTGAGCCGGAATTTTATAAAGGCATGGTCTCTGAGTGCAAATTACGTGCGGCGGCAAAATCGTCCAAGGCGACAAAGAGTGCAGTAGCGCCCGGCGAACAAGCACAGTCAAAAACAACTGTGCGTAAATTGGGTGATTGGGTAAAGAATGCGGTAAACTGCTGTATCGAATAATTCGGTATTGATTCCGCATGCCAAAAAGTGATAAAATAGCATCAGAGAGAATATAATTTTGACGTTTTTGAAAGCAAAATTTTTGAAGATTCCATTGCTATTTTCGGCCGTATTTATTATGGCAGGGGCGGCGGCTGAACAGGCGCCAAATCCGCGTGCGACGGGCGTTGCAACGAACGGCAGTCCGCGTGCAGATGGGCGCGAGGTGCGCAGTGTATCCTCAAGCTCTGGTGCCGCATCTGCGGATACGACTGCACGCAGTGCCACGCGTCGCACGACGGCGGCCGTGTCGCGTGCCGCGGGTAATGCAGGGGTGACGTCCGGCAATGTTTCGTCGCGTAGTGCGGCACGGACTGTTTCAGTGCCTGCGACATCCGCACGCAGCGCAACATCATCTGCTGCGGCGCGGTCAGCTGTCACAACTGCACGTAGTGCGACACCACAGGCATCGCGAAATGTTACCGGCGCGGCAATGTCGCGTGCGGCATCTGCGCGTGCAACGGCGGTATTTAATGATTTGTCTAAAATTGGTGGCGGATATGCCGCCTGCCGCGAGGCGTATGCAACTTGTATGGACCAGTTCTGTGCAAATGCAAACGAAACGTATCGCCGCTGTTTCTGCAGTGACAAATTTACAGAATTTCGCGATACAGAGGCCGCGTTGGACGAGGCGAAGACTTTGTTAATGCAGTTCCAGGACAACAACCTGAACGCGGTTGATAAAACCGCCGCGGAAGTTAATGCGATGTATAGCGCAACGGTTGGAGAGCTGGCTATTAAAAAGGACACCAGTGCGGCGCAATCGGCGTTGAATGAAATTTCTGACTTGCTGAGTGGCAAGAAAAAGGCGTCAACGTCGTCTTCTGGGGGCTTTGGGTCGCTGGGGGTATTGTCGTTTGATTTTTCCGATGATTTGGATGACATTTGGTCCGGCAGTGGTGGCGGCATGTTTGCCAGCAATAATACAACTGATTTAAGTGCCCTGGAGGGAGTGCAGCTGTATAACTCCGCCAGTAATCAGTGTCTGAAAGTTATGGGCGATTCCTGTGACAGCAATGCCGTTCTGTCTATGGCAAAAAGCTCTTATAATATATTGATTACCCAGGACTGCAATACTTACGAGAAGAAGATTAACGCGCAAAAAGAAGCTGTTACGCAGACAGTGCGAGAGGCAGAAAAGATTTTGCGTACAGCACGACTGGAAGAATATCGTTCGCATAATTCCGCCGATGTAAATGAATGCTTGGACAAAGTGCGCTCTGCCCTGTTGGCGGATACGGCCTGTGGCGCCAACTATAAAAGATGTCTGGATTATAGTGGTGTGTATATCAGCACCAGCACGGGCGACCCGATTTATTCGCCGCGTTTGTTTGAACTGCAGGATCAGATTGTATTAAATGGCAGCTCGGATGTGCTGGGGGCGAATCCGCAATTTAATCAGTTCTTGGATTCCAAACGCATGTTTGCCACGACGGCACTGGAGTCGTGTCGTGATTTGGCGGATACCGTATGGCAAGAATTTAAGCGGGCGGCTTTGATTGAAATCGCCCAGGCGCAGGATGTAAAAATCGAAGAAGTAAAATCTAGCTGTGTTAGCACGATGGCCGAATGTTACGACACGCAGACGTCCGCGCTGAAAGGTTTTGATGATACAACGGCCCAGGCGTCGGGTGCCCTTAGCGCGTATGCAGCGCGTGGCATGTGTCAGGATAAAGTTGCGGCGTGTGCGGCGCTGTATGCCGGGCCAAATGATGTTCAGTGTCAGTTTGACAGCAAGGGGCACTTAACCAATGGTGCCAATTGTGGCTTGGCGGCGCTGGTTACATTTGTGCAGACGGTTGATAATGTGCGCGTTGCCGAAGGATGTGATGCGGCCTTGACCAATTATGCCAATGATTTGTGTACGCCGACCAGTGGTTCAATGAAATATCCATGGAATTGCCGTAATTTGTCGCCGGACGCGCTGGAGGCGGACTTGCGCAGGCGTGCAGACCTGTATTGCAAAGACCCGTCTACGGGTGCAATTGACGAGGCGGTTGTGGGCGAAACTATTTCGCGGTTGATTAGCTCGCTGGAGTCGGAGATAGAGGTTGCGTTGGAAGACTACTGTGAATCTGAAGACATTATGGGTGTCTGGGTTGACCCGGAAGATGCGGCGGGAATGACCAAGGAAACCGCATTCTATTCGGGGGCATTTGGGGGCACGACGCCCGCTGCATCGGCGGCAGATACAAATGAGCGCGGATATTGTATTCAGAATACTGTTCGCTACTACTGTCTGGCGCAGGATGACTTGACCGGTGGTAATGGATATGCCAAGTATGATGCGGCGCGGAATGTATGTAATTTTACAACTGAATGGTATGATTTTCAGTGTAGCCGTTTGGGAGGATACTGGGAAAACGGCGCATGCTATCTATAGTGGAATTAACGTATGTTGCTAACTAATAAATTTGTTTGTGCAGTGTCCGTGCTGATTATGCCGCTGTCTGCGTATGCGACAAATAATAATGCAATGAAAGTTAATTGGACCAATCCGTCTATGTCGCATTGCATGACGCATAATATCGGCGATGTGTGTGTTGGCAATAGTCTTAGCGGATGCAAGAACTGGATTAATAGTGCGCGTTCAGCCAATCGCGGAACAGCTGACGATGAAATGGCGATATTGATGCTGGTGGCGCGTGATGTAAATGAAAACGGGGCCAGGTTTTGTGTAACGCAGTTGCAAGGGGCAAACAAGAATAAGGGCAAGGCTTGGACTGTGTATTATAATCCTGCGGGCGGGAATACTTACTGTACATGGTTGTGCAAAGAAGGCCATAGTGGCGAAGGATGTGCCGCCGGTGTTGCGACCACGTGTGATGCCACAACGATTTCAAAAAGTGATTTTAAGAATTATAAAATTGCAACGACCAGTGTTCCCAGTGTCGAAGGCGAGATTTATATGTTCCATTGGGGCGAATATAAAAAGTGTGGTGTGCACAAAGGCCAGGAACACGATATGATTTTGGCGGTATCCAATTGGACACCGACCGGCCATGGGGCTTTTGTTCGGCCGATGGTTTTTCGTGCCGAGCGCAGTGGATGGAAAGATATGGTGTCCACTGCAACCCTGTGGGGTGTTGGGTCGGAAACGCTGTTATGTAAAGATGGGTATAGGCCAAATGGAGACAAGACTGACTGTGTTGCGATAAATGCGACCGAGTGCGCGAAAAGTGCACTTTGTTCCGGCTGGGATGTTAATGCATTTTCGGAAAGCACGCATTCAATGGTTGCGCGTCTGGGGGGGGGCTGTTATGAATATCGTTGTGCGACGCCGGGAATGGGGTTCGTATCAGCGTCTGAGCGGGTGTGTCAGGAATGTAGCGGTGACCGGCGTGTCGGGGTTTCTTCGGAAACGGGCGCGTGTGTTAGATGCCCGCTGGGCAGGATTTTTGATGACAATGCAAATTCGTCTGGTAATTGTGTCGAGGCCAAGCAGTATTCTATGACAGATTTGTCATACGGCCCCGGCAAAGGCATGAATGCGGAGCTGACATCGCAATGCTGGATTAATGTTGACTCTGGCACCTATTCCGAATGTGTAACAGGTAAATAAGTAAAAAATACCCCGCAATATTGCGGGGATTTTTAATGGTATATTTATGCCGCACCATTTAGCGAACGTAACATCTTCATTACGATTTTGCGATGTTCGTCATTTGGCAGCTTCCAGTATAAATTTATTAGCTGTAATGTTTCGTTTTTTGATAATGGGTCTTCTTGTTTCGGCTCTGCGACGTGCAAAGAACGTGTGGCCTTGGTTTCTTCGGGCAGGTTGCCCGGCAGGCCGGAAAAGAAAAATGAAATCGGTGCCTCTAGTGCGGTGCTTAAATCAAACAGGCGCGCAGCCGATACGCGGTTGCCCGCGGTTTCATATTTTTGTATCTGCTGAAATGTAACACCACAGCGCTTTGCCAAGTCTTTTTGCGACATGCCCATCATAATGCGTCGCAATTGCATCCGCTGGCCGATGTGCTCGTCTACTGGTGTTGGGCTAAAAGGTTTGCCGCTCATATTATCCCCTTCTCGATAAATGCGTATTGTGAAACAAGTCCTATAGTAAATTTATACAATTTTTCTTTTTCTTTTGCAATCAAAAAACGGTTGTGATACCGTTTGCGGGCAAATTTGAAATAATGGGGGATATAATGACGAAACCAGTTGTTTTGTGCATTATGGACGGCGTCGGCATAAATCCGGATACCGCGCATAACGCAGTGGCATTGGCAAAGATGCCTTATTTTAATAATCTGTTGGGGCGTTATCCGCATTCGCGCCTGGATGCCAGTGGCCCGGCCGTTGGATTGCCGGTTGGAACCATGGGAAATTCAGAGGTCGGACATATCACAATGGGTGCCGGCCGTGTTGTAAACCAGTTCTTGCGCAGATTCCAGATTGAAGACTGGGATGCGAACCCTGCCCTGCGTGATTTTATTGCAGCCGTACGTCAAAGTGACGGCATTGTCCACTTTGCAGGCCTGATGTCGGATGGGCGTGTGCATGCCAATCTGGAAGATATGCTGCTGATTATGCGGCGCGTGCTGGCGGCGGGGTTGCGCGTATGCATACATTTTATTGCCGATGGGCGTGATACTTTGCCGCAGTCTGCGCCAAAATATATTGAAATGATACAGGCGGGCTTGCGTGAATATATTGCCGATGGGCGTGCGTTTTTTGGTACGCTGTCCGGGCGTTACTATTCGATGGACCGCAATCAGAATCTTGACCGTACGGAGCTGGCATTCAATGCAATCGCAAAGGCGGAGTCTGAATATCATGCGGCCAGTATTGACGAAGCGTTGGCGGCGGCGTATGGGCGCGGCGAGACAGACGAATTTATCAAGCCGACTGTAATTGACGGCGACGTCGCAATTCGTCCGCAGGATGGTTTCCTGTTTGGAAACTATCGCAGTGACCGCGCACGTCAGATTGTGCGTGCGATGCTGGCAACGGGTGCAAAGATGTTGTGCTTTTCCCAGTATGGCGAAGGGTTAAATGAGTCCTGTCCGGCGCTGTTGCCGGATGTGCCTGTGTTAAACACACTGGGCGATGTTTTGGCGAAAAATGGCAAATCTCAGCTGCGTATCGCCGAAACAGAGAAATATAATCATGTAACATATTTCTTTGATGCGGAACGCAATATCGATTTTCCGGGCGCCGGCAAGGTATTAATTGCATCGCCGTCTGTTGCGACGTTTGATATGAAGCCAGAGATGTCTGCGATTGAGATTACTGATGCTTTGCTGCCCAAGCTGGGCGACTATGATGTCGTGATTTTGAACTATGCAAATGGCGACATGGTTGGTCATACAGGGAACGAAGCTGCAACCATCAAAGCGATGGAAACGCTGGATGCGCAGCTGGCGCGACTGGTGCCGGCAGTGTTGGATTTAGGTGGCACGGTTTTGATAACGGCCGACCATGGAAATGCAGAAAAACTGTGGGATGCGGAAAACAACCTGCCGTGGACGGCGCATACTACCAATCCGGTAAACTTTATCGTTGTGTCGGATACGGAATATGCGGTGCATGATGGTGGTCTGGCGGATATTGCACCAACGGTGCTGAAGCTGGTTGGTGTGCCCCAGCCCGATGACATGACAGGAAAGTCGCTGATTGATTAAAAAAACGCCCCAAACGGGGTGTTTTTTTAATTCGTATAATAACATTTAGCCGTGTATTTTCCTGAACCGATGCTGTCCGAAAAAGGACTTCCTGAAGGCAGATAACATTCTGTTATTTTTTGTGCGCCGGCCAGTGATTGGGCGGCGTTGTTCCCTGTTGCGGCGGCGCATGTTGTGCAGTTGTCCGTGTCATCTGTGGCGCTGCCAAAATATCCGGCGGCGCATTGATAGAAATTTGTTTCTAAACAGACTTTGTTACTGTGGGCGCAATATCTGTCCGTCATTATTTCTACGCCTTCGGAGTCATTTGACCAGCCTGTGTCGCTTTTGCAGTTGGAGTCGCATGGTGCTGCACATACTACGGCATATCGGTCATTGTCTTCACAACTTGCGCCTGTGTCTATGTCGTCCGTATTGTGTGATAATGTTATCAAAGTATAACCAAATCCACATCTGGTGCAACGTAATTCGGCGGCAGTTTCGCGCCCGTCTTGGTAGTAATGCATATATTGGTATGAGCGGCAATTCTTCCGAAACTTGATTCCTTCAATTTGGTTTTCGCTAATAGTTGTTGGTAGTGTCGAGTCAAGAGCAGAATCGCATGTTTCCTACAGTGCATGCTTTTGTGGTGCACATACTAAAAAAGCGCATATGATTGGCGTAATGAATTCTTTTTTCAACTAAATCCTCCTTTTGAATTTTTCGTAATGAAAAACCACCCTAAAATCAGAGTGGCCAGGAGGTTCAGAACAATCATTGGAATTGTGTGCTTATTCAATATATTCGCAACCCTCCTGACCCGCGGTTCAGGAGCTTTTTCGTCGTAATAAAAATGGCGCAATGCGCGCCTTTATTTCGACGCCAATGCAGAGGTTCTGACACCTCATTGACGGAATTCCCATCAACACTTGGTATTATATCATGAAAAAATTACTGGTGCAAATTATTTCCGCCGCCGCTGGGCAAAGAAGTCGCGCAGCATTTGCGCAGATTGCGCCGCGTATGTTTCATCGTGCGTTATTTCCGGGTGCCACAGGTGGCGGTCTGTGTCGAATATTTTGGCGTTTGACGTAATGCCACCGCCCTTTTCATCGGTTGCGGCAAAGTATATGTGGCGAATGCGGGCAAACGATATTGCCGTTGCGCACATTGCGCACGGTTCCAGCGTGATGTATATATCGCAGTCGTCCAGAAATTTTTGCCCCAGTTTTTTGCATGCTCGATTAATTGCCACGACTTCGGCATGCAGTGTTGGATTTTTCTTGCATTGCACCTGATTCTCGCCGCGGGCGATAATGCGGCCGTCGCGTACAATCACGGCGCCGATTGGCACGTCGTCATGCGATGCGGCGCGGGTGGCTGAAATTAATGCTTGTTTCATAAAATCCATACGGTAAAGTATAAGGTATGGATTCAAAATTGCAAATAATTTCGGGAATGTATCGCGGTCGCAGGCTGGGCCTGCCGCCGGCGGCGCGACCAACACAGAATCGCGCCCGTGTCGCTTTGTTTAATATGCTGCAGTCAATTGGCGTGATGCCGAAATTGGTCTGGGATACATTTGCCGGCAGTGGTGCGTTCGGGATGGAGTGTCTGTCGCGATATGCGGATTGTCATGCGGTCTTTACGGATGTGGCGGCATCGTCCATTAACACCGTGCGCAAGAATTTGGCGACTTTAGGCGCGTCTGGGCGTGCAACTGCGCTGCAGACGGATGCGTTGGGGGCGATTGCCAAATATGGTGCGATGGCGGATTTAATATTTTTAGACCCGCCCTATGCCGAGGCAGAGCTGGGGGCGGCGTTTGTGCGGCGTGCGGCGCGTGTTATGCGGCCGGGGGCGATTTTGGTGTGGGAACAGGATGCGGCGGCGGCCGTTATGTCGGATGCGGCGGCGTGGGAAATACTGCGGGATAAGCAGTATGGACGTGCGCGTTTTTTAATCTTGCAGCGTCGCGACAAATAAATACCTTGATTTTTCGAAGTTTTTAATAAATAATACGGCCTGCGTGGCACCCTTGGAGGCTGCGTATAATTTAACTAATGCTATTAAAAGGATAAAAAATGGCAATTAACTTGAATGCAGAAATTCGTGCGCGTTCTGGCAAGGGGGCCAGCCGCAGCATCCGCAATAACAAGAACATCCCCGCCGTCATTTATGGCGAAAAAAAGGCGCCGGTTTCCATCGAACTGAATGGTCGCGACTTTGAAATGTTGCTGAGAACTCCGTCATTGCGGACTAAATTGTTCCAGATTAAAACTCCGAACGGCACAGAAGATGCCATGCTGATGGATATTCAGTATCATCCGGTATCGGATGCGGTTATTCACGTTGATTTTAAGCGTATTGACGTAAAGAAACCGGTTAATGTTGTTGTTCCGGTTGAAGTTATCAACGCTGAAACATCTAAGGGCTTGAAACTGGGCGGTGTATTGAACTTTGCGGTTCGCAAGGTTGCATTGCGTGGTTTGGTTGATGTTATGCCGGAAAAAATTACAATTGATTTGGCGGCTATGACAATTGGTGACAGTGTTCACGGTTCTGACTTGGTTCTGCCGGCGGGTATTGAATTGGGCTTGCACCAGGCTGAATTGGCGTTCGCAACAATCGGTGGTAAAATGCCGGAAGAAGCAGACGCGGCCAAGGCAGCACCTGCGGCAGCGGCACCAGCCAAAAAATAATAATAAATATATAAGTCACGTTTTACAAACCGTCGAACTTTCGGCGGTTTTTTATTTGTAGTTGCCTTGGGTTTGTAAAATTTGGTTTTGTAATTGATTTTGCCTTAAGCCTTTAGTAAAATTATTCCCAGACATTTGTTCGTGTGTTTAGGCCTTGAACAGCCGCAATACCACGCAGACCTATGTTCCCGACAATTTGGTCGGGATGTCGCGATTCGTAAGGTCGCGAGGTCTTGTATTGCAGACTGTTCAACTCCCGACCACCGATAACAGGTGGTCTTTTTAGTAACAAATTATGGAGTTGGCAAATGCGTTTCTATAAAAATCATGAGCGGGTTATCAAGCGTATCTTAAGTGTAATTATTCCGTCGCATTCCTTGCGGTATAAAATACGAACTGTATTAAAATCAGATGAAAGTGTTTGGGGATGGTGTCGCACGGCACGTCAGATATGTAAAGCGGACAGGCGCTTTTGCAAAAACAAGTCGGATTTGCCGTTATGGGCGATTTGTGCGATTATAAAGGATGAAGCCCCTTATCTGCGTGAATGGATAGAATATCATAAAATACATGGCGTGGATAAAATTTACATATATGATAACGAGAGTACGGATAGTACCATGAGTGTATTATCGCAATATATCAAAGACGGCCTGATAGAATATAATTTTTTCCCGGGCAAGTGTCAGCAGCTGCCGGCATATCAAGATTGCCTGACGCGGCATAAGCATGATGTGCGATGGATTACATTTATTGATTTGGACGAGTTTATCGTTCCGCTAAAAAATAGAACCCTGCGTCAGATATTGGAGGCGATGCCTAAAAATGTCGGGCAGATTTCAATGGAGTGGCAATGCTTTGGCTCGAACGGTCATATTAATAAACCGGCGGGCCTGGTCATAGAAAACTATACCAAGCGGCGTGCGCGTATTTCCAATCGTAAATCGATTGTAAATCCACGTGTTGTCTATGGGCCTTTTGTGCATGTTGGGGATGTGGCGAATAAAACTGTCTTTGTAAAAGGAAATAAATTAAAAGTTAATCATTATTACTGCAAGTCGTGGCAGGAATATAAGCGACGCAAGATGCGGGGGGATGCGTTACTGGGGGATAAGTTTGCGCGCGAAACTTTTAATAAGGCGACGTTTGATGAGCATGATGCATGCGATGTGACCGATACGACAATATTGCGTTATTTGGGCCTGCTGAAGTACGCGTTAGGCTGTAAATAGATATAAGAGTTGATTGCCGCCGAATTTATCGGCGGTTTTTCGTGTTATTTTTTTCCTGTGGCCTTGAAATCGTTTTTCGTGTTCACTATATGAAGGCTAAGCAAAAAATTATCAAGGAGTGAAAAATGGCAAAAGTACTGGGAATCGATTTGGGTACTACCAATTCCGCCATGGCGTTCATGGATGGAAGCGACCCAAAAATTATCGAGAATTCCGAAGGTCAGCGCACGACCCCGTCGGTTGTTGCCCTGACGGCTAATGGAGAGCAGCTGGTTGGAATCACCGCCAAGAACCAGGCGGTAACAAATCCGGAAAATACAATTTATGAAATCAAGCGTCTGATGGGCCTGCGTTATGACAGCCCGGCGGTCAAAGAAATCGCGGCACGCGTTCCGTACAAGATTGTTGCGGGCGACAATGGCGACGCATGGGTTGAAATGGAGGGTAAAAAATACGCCCCTTCTCAGATTTCAGCTATGATTTTAGCAAAACTAAAAAAAGATGCAGAGGCTTATCTGGGGGAAACTATTACAGATGCAGTTATTACTGTGCCTGCATATTTTAACGATTCTCAGCGTCAGGCGACCAAGGATGCAGGACGCATTGCGGGGTTGAACGTATTGCGTATCGTAAACGAACCGACTGCGGCGGCGTTGGCGTATGGTCTGGAAAAAGACAAGAATGGCATCATCGCGGTTTATGACTTGGGTGGTGGTACGTTCGACGTTTCCATCCTGGAAATCGTAGACGGTGTATTTGAGGTAAAGTCGACCAATGGCGATACTGCATTAGGTGGTTCGGACTTTGATGCGCGTATCTTGGAATACTTGATTGGCGAATTCAAGGCTCAGACTGGCATTGACCTGTCTAATGACAAATTGGCGCTGCAGCGCTTGAAAGAAGCGGCAGAAAAGGCGAAAATTGAACTGTCCTCCAAGATAACAACAGATATTAACCTGCCGTTCTTGACGGCGGACGCCAGCGGGCCAAAGCACTTTAACACAACACTGACACGTGCCAAACTGGAATCGTTGGTCGATGACCTGATTAAAAAGACAATCGAACCGTGCGAAAAAGCGCTGAAAGACGCCGGGATTAGCAAATCTCAGATTAACGAGGTAATCTTGGTCGGTGGTCAGACACGTATGCCAAAGGTTGTTGAAACTGTTAAAGAATTCTTTGGTCGTGAACCGCACAAAGGCGTAAATCCGGACGAAGTCGTATCCTTGGGTGCGGCGATTCAGGGTGGTGTTTTGAAGGGCGACGTAAAAGACGTTCTGTTGTTGGACGTAACGCCGTTGTCGCTGGGTATTGAAACATTGGGTGGCGTATTTACACGCTTGATTGACCGCAATACAACAATCCCGACCAAGAAATCACAGGTATTTTCGACTGCGGAAGATAATCAGTCTGCTGTGACTATTCGTGTATTCCAAGGCGAACGCGATATGGCGGCGGATAATAAACTGCTGGGGCAGTTTAATCTGGAAGGCATCGCCCCTGCCCCGCGCGGCATGCCGCAGATTGAAGTGTCGTTTGATATTGACGCGAACGGTATTGTACACGTTTCGGCCAAGGATAAAGGCACCGGCAAGGAACAGGCAATATCTATCAAATCCGATGGCGGTCTGTCCGAAGAAGACATCAAAAAGATGGTTGACGAAGCGGCGGCTAATGCCGAGGCGGATAAGAAAAAACGCGCCCTGGCCGAGGCTAAGAATAATGCAGAGGCGGCAGTATTCGGTATTGAAAAATCGCTGAAAGAACATGGCGACAAAATCAGTGCCGAAGAAAAGCAGGCGATTGAAGATGCTAAGAAAGAATTGGCGGATGAAATCGCAAAAGCTGATGCCACGGCGGAAAGCCTGAAGGCAAAAACAGATGCGCTGACCGAAAAGGCGATGAAACTGGGCGAAGCTGTTTATAAGGCGGCTCAGGCGGAGCAATCTGCGGCCCAAAACGGTGGCGATGCGCCAAATGAAGATGGCACACGTGATGCAGATTTTTCTGAAAAGAAATAATCGGCGTGCCAAACAAAAATCCCCGCAATATGCGGGGATTTTTTAATTTTTATAATAGCAAGAGTATCTGAACTGATAAGTGCCCTTTGGGTCCTTAAAAGCTCCGGTATTACTTGGGATATAGCACGATGTAATACTGTCTTTTGCGGCCGTGGATGTCGTTCCATATGTATCTTCTAGTGCCGGACAGCGTGTGCACCCTGTTGTGCCACTGTTGGTCGGACGTCCATAATATCCTTTGGCGCAGCGATATTCGGTTGATACTTTGCAAGTGTCGCCACAGACAGTACGGGTTTCATATCCGGGGGATAAGGTTGTCCATTCTGATGTGCTGCATTCGCATTCGCATGACCAGTACGAATATGTGCCGCAGCCTGGCACTTCTGCGGTTTTTGTGACTCTAATGTAAGGTAGGTAGCATTGATAGCATGTTTTTATGCCATATTTGTCATAGTATGTGTATGAGGCTGATTTACATGCGCCCGGAGTCCATTGCTTGCTAACGATGGAACATTCGGAATATGCGCACGTTGATGTGCCTGCGCATGAATCTGCGCCGTGGGCCTGATAAGGGTTATTTATTGTCAACAGCAATATCAGTGTTGCGGTTGAGAATTTTGCTTTCGTCATTTCGAACTCCTGATTTGATTAACAAAAAACCACCTGTAAAACTGGTGGTCAGGAGGTTGGAAACAATCGATAGAATTGTGTGCTTATTCAATATATTCGCATCCCTCCTGACCCGGGTTCAGGAGTTTGTTTTTTTCGTCGAAAGCAGTAAATGTTATGCAATATTGCGTGTTACAGATACTTTTCTCGACGCTATCGCAGAGGTTTCCACACCCCATCAGCAGAATACCTGCTGACGGGGGGTATTATACAGTGACAGGTGTTTTATTGCAAACATAAAATCCCCACATTACTGTGGGGATTGTTTTTTTGCGGTCTTTTATTTTACTTCGCCAATATATGCACCCAAATCGGTCGCCACTTGTAACAATGGGTCGTCTGGCGCAACATAGGCGTTTGATGTCTGAACGCCGGGGATGTGCGGGTCTGGTATCAAGTCGCCATGGTTAAAGAATTCCGACAGAGCGATTGTCTTGCAGGTGCAGTTTTCCATCGCCGTCATTACATACGTTTCGTTGTTTTCGATGGCACGCAATGCGCAGTCGGCCATAGATGCCGCAATTACGCGGTCGGTTACGGTTGTGTCGCCCGCGCGCTGGAAATGTTCCGGATATTCCGCGCGGCATGAAATGCCTGCCGCCGCCAGACCGCGCGAAATCATATCCGCCGCCTTGCCGGAATGGCCGCGCAAAGACACACCTTCGGAAACGATTACGATGCCGTAGTTTGTTGGTGCGTTTTTTATATGCGCGACCAGGCTGTCCATATTGAACTTTATTTCCGGAATCAGAATCGCGGCAGCGCCGGTGGCGACGCCGGCCTCCAGCGCCAGTTTCCCGCAATCGCGGCCCATTGCCTGTACCACGAACCAGCGGCGATGACTGCGTGCGCTTAGTATTAATTGGTCGCAGAAGTTTGTTAGCTGCTGGGCGGCGGTGTTGAATCCGATTGTGGCATCGGTTAATGGTACGTCCATGTCAATCGTTTTCGGGATGCATACTAGTTTTACGCCAGTGTATAGTTCCTTAAAGCTCCAGGCCAATGACATGCTGCCGTTGCCGCCAACCAAAATCAGTGTGTCCAAGTTCAAATCCGCCAAGTTTTTATGCAGGCGTTCCACATATTCGGGCAAGACGCCCTGGGTCGCTGCCTTTTCAAAATTCATGGCGCCGTCGCTGCCGTTGTGTAAAACGCTGCCGGAAATGCGTGATAATTCAACCGGCGTGTTCTCGTTCGTTAGCTCAATCGCATCGGCCGGTGTTGTATACAGGCCATCGGTTCCGCCGCGGATGCCAATAACACGCCATCCGCGCAGAGTTGCACCACGAACAACGCGCTGGATTACAGTATTCAAACCGCTGCAATCGCCGCCCGTTGTCATAATGCCTATTCTTTTTTCTGTACTCATTTATATAACCTCTTTTTGCCGATAAATTATATCACAAATAAGTTGACAAAGAAATATATTTTGGAATAATTTGTCCAATAGAATTATTTACCTTAACCCCCGGCCCGGAGATTCCATAATGGCAAAGAAAAATAATAAGACAAAGATAAAACCTTCGACAGATGATTTGATTGAGAACGCGGTTGCGCGTCAGCAGTCGTGGAAAGAAAACCGCCGGACGTTTGCGCGTCGCTTCTTGAAGGCGAACGATTTATTCGCGCGCCCCGCCCCGCGCAAGGCCGATGCGGACAGCAATGATTCCGCACAGGGGCAGCAGCGAAGCAGTCTGCGGGCGTATTGGTTCCCGATACTGTGTGCATTGGTTGTGATATTTGTTGCGATATGGGTTGCCTTTATTCATAAAAGCCCGGCCCGGCGTGTCGTTATAATGCCGGCGGCATCAGAATATGTTACGCCCGAACCGGCAGATGAAAAAATCACGCCTGCGTTTGATATTGTTCGTATTGAAAAAGGCGGTATGGTTGTTATTGCAGGGCGCTGGATGCCGCAAAAAAACATTTCTATATCAGTAAATGGTAAAATCGTTGCGACGGAGCGTACAGACTCCTATGGCGAGTTTGTTTATGCGCCATCGCATCCGTTTGCACCGGGGAATTATACCATTTCGTTGATTGGCACAGACCCAGAGATTACATCTGAAGACAAGGTTTTTGTATATGTTTCAGACCAAGGGTATAAAAATTCTGTATCCTTGCTGATGACCAGCGAAGGCAGTACTTTGTTGCAGGCGCCATCAATGTTGGTCGATGGCGACTTGCGCGTGTCAAAAATAGACTACCTGGATACGGGGCGTATCGTTGTAACGGGGGATGCGATGCCGCGCATGCGAGTATCGTTGTCGCTGAATGATAAATATGTTGGGTTTGCACGTGTGTCCGACCATCATCACTTTGGACTGGGGGCAGATATTGGAACGCTGGAGGCTGGCAAAGAATACAAGTTGGTTGTACGCTTGCATGATGGTGATGGGCGTACGGTTTCCATTATTCAGCATGATTTTGTAATGCCAGAGATGACCGGCGATGACGATACTTTTTATACTGTTCGTCGTGGGGATTGTCTGTGGATTATTGCGCGTAATTTTTTGCGTCGGGGAATTTTGTTCAGCATGATTGCAGAACGTAATAATATTGAAAATCCTGATTTGATTTATCCAAAGCAGCTGTTGCAGATTCCGGTCGCCCAAGAGTAATAATAATGACGCCCGAAGAAACAAAAAAATACTTGTTGTTATTTACGCTTGCGTGTAGCTATGATATCGATGCGGATGGCGTTGATGTCGTACCGGTGGGGCTAATGCGACGCTTGCTAAAACGGCTAATTCTAAGGGGGGGGGCGATTGAATGTGCGTTGTGTCATTGCCCTATTACAAGTGCGGCGGAACTGTCGCTGGACCATATTGTTCCGCGTTCGCGTGGCGGCAGCAATTATCTGCATAACATGCAGCCTACGCATCGAAAATGTAACGAGGCCAAAGGCAACCTGGTAACAGAAGAAGACATTTGTGTCGCATGTCAGGATGCCAAAGATTCTGAGGCCCAGATTTTGGAACGCAAGAAAAAGCGTAAAGAGGCTTATAAAAAGCATCGTAATGCTAAATGGATAAAGCCGTGGCATGGAAATAACTATGGCGGTGGTTTGCAGAGATAAAAATACACCGGCAAAATGCCGGTTTTAATTTTTGGTGCGGGCGAAGGGAATCGAACCCTCGTCTTCAGCTTGGGAAGCTGACGTGCTACCATTATACCACGCCCGCAGTGTTGTGCATTCTATCACCTGATGGATATAAAATCCAGTATAAAAATTATAAAATATTTGACTTTTGGCAAAAATTGTAACATAATGCGTGCGCAAATCCCAACAGATTGCCATTTTTATAAAACCAGTTCGCAGTATGCGTGTGGTACATCAACCGGCGAGTTTCGCTCTTGATGCGGTTTTTGATTATGTGATTTGGGCGGATTTATACAAAGGTATATTATTATGAAGAACAATATATTGGATTTGGAATATGAAGCGTTGTTGCAGCCGACTTCGGCACTGCGTGTACATAAGCCAAACAATCTGACAATAAGTGCGGCACAATTTAAGGCCGCGGGCATCAAATTCTTTGGGCTGGAACAGCTGTTCCAATTCAACCAGAAAACAAAATAAAACATAACAACAAGGAGTATATAAAATGGCAACAGTTATTCGTTTGGCTCGTTACGGGGCAAAAAAGCGTCCGTACTATCATGTAGTGGTAACAGATTCTCGCAATGCGCGTAATTCTGGTAATGTTTTGGACGTTGTTGGTAAATATGACCCGATGCAGCCAAAAGACAGTGACAAGCGCGTTATCCTGAAAATGGACGAAGTGAAGGCTTGGTTGGCCAAAGGTGCGCAGCCGTCTGACCGTGTGTACAAGTTCTTGGCAAACGCGGGCCTGGTTGCGAAAAAGCCGGTTCCGGTACAGACTAAAAAACACCTGCAGTCTGAAAAGACACAGATGAAGATTAAAGACAAGGCTGAAAAGTTGGCCAAGGCAGCGGAAGCCGCCAAAGCCGCTGCGGAAGCGCCGGCAGAATCTGCGGAATAATGTAAGTATTATGCCCGGGCGCGTCCCGGGCATGTTTGTGCAGTATAATAAAAAGTAACCTTAAAGGGGCGATAAATGCAAAAAACATCTGAACGAGTCGTTGGATATTGTTCGTTGGGTGGCGTTTGTGAAACAAAAACAAAACACCTTCGTGAATATGCGCGCTTCTTGGAACATTTGGCAGAAACACGCAGCCCTATACTTTTTTCCAATGGTGGAACTGAACCAGATTGGTGTCCGGGCAAATGTGGCGATAAAACTCGTTATAGCGCAAATGTTAAAGTTTGTATGAAAGAAGGCTTGGACCCTGAGGTGTGGTTAGATAAAAAAACGGGACGGCCACAGATAGACTGGAATGATTGGTGCAGACAACAAAGCAATGGCAGATAATAAGAAAATCTTGGTTGGTAAAATCGTTGCGCCGCAGGGTATTCGTGGCGAAGTGCGTGTTCATACATATACGGCGCGGCCTGACGATTTGAAACATTTGAAAGTTGAAAATATTGATTTGCAATTTGTTCGCGCGGCGGGCGCCGATGTCGCGATTTGTCGTGTTGGTGGAATTGCCGACCGAAATTCGGCCGAGGCCTTGCGCGGGACAGAGCTTTTCATTGCCAGAGATGCTTTGCCGGCGCTGGATGATGCGGATGGCGAATATTATCAGGCGGATTTGATAGGGTTTGATGTTGTGCGCGACGGCGTTACAATTGGTCGCGTATCTTGCTTTCAAAACTTTGGCGCCGGTGATATAATAGAGCTTGAAAACGGCGATATGGTGTCGTTTCGTGGCGCCGATGTTGATATTGCAGGCCGCCAGATAAAGGTTGGATAATAATGTCTCAAGTACGTCGTTTTTATTGGTTAAAGCAGCCGCTGTTGTCCGTGACGTGTGGCAAGGATGGCGCGTGCCCTATTCTGCAGCCTGTGTTTTCCGGGCTGGAATGGCGGTATAGTGTTGATGACTCCGGCACGCAACATGTCTACTATGACTATTTCCCACACAAGGCGGCGGAAATCGATGACGGTGTGGTAATGCGTGAATTGGTGCGTCGATGCCAGGCGTGTCACAATGCAAAATCATGCCAGAACGCAAGATAGTTAATATGCACTTTAATATTCTGACAATCTTTCCAGAAATGTTCCCCGGCACGCTTGGTGGTGGGGTTGTTGGGCGTGCACTGGAACGCGGTATCTGGTCGTACGATGTTATTAATATTCGCGACTTTGCATATAATAACTACGGCAGTGTTGATGACGAGCAGTTTGGTGGCGGCAAAGGCATGGTTATGCGCCCGGATGTGCTGGGGGCGGCGCTGGATTTCATAAAAAATCGGGGCAAGATAATTTATTTTTCCCCGCGCGGGCCGCAGCTGCAACAGAAAATGGTTCGTGACTTTGCGGCGACGGCCGATGCGACTTACACCCTGCTCTGTGGGCGATACGAAGGAATTGACCAGCGAATCATTGAAGAATATGGTATAATGGAATTATCAATCGGCGATTATATACTGTCTGGCGGCGAAATTGCAGCCCAAGTTTTTGTTGACAGCACGGTTCGCTTGATAGATAATGTGGTCGGTGGCGGTGCGTCTGCCACACAAAACGAAAGTTTTGAAATCGGGGGGCTGGAATGGCCGTTATACACCCGCCCGTCAGTATGGCGTGGACGAAATGTCCCAGAAGTCCTGCTGTCCGGTCACCACGGCAATATCGAACGGTGGCGGAAACAACAATCGGATGACATAACCAAAGAACGTCGTCCGGACTTAATAAAGGAAAAGTAAAAATGAGCATTATTAAGAAAATTGAAGAAGCACAGGTCGCAAAACTGCGCGGCGATAAAAAAATCCCGAACTTTAAGGCGGGTGACACACTGAAAGTACATGTAAAAATTAAGGATGGCGACAAGTTCCGTATCCAGATGTTCGAAGGTGTTGTAATCGCACGTGACGGTGGCAATGGCAATAATGCGTCCTTTACTGTACGTCGCGAATCCTATGGCGTTGGCGTGGAACGTAAATTCCCGCTGTACAGCCCGGCGATTGAAAAAATCGAAAAAGTACGTATCGGTAAAGTTCGTCGTGCAAAGCTGTTCTTCTTGCGCGGTCTGTCCGGCAAAAAGGCGCGTATCGTCGAAGACTTGGCGGCGGCGTCTGCGGAAAAGAACGCAAACAAATAATTGCTGTATTTGTTACGATAAAAAACCCGCGTTTGCGGGTTTTTTACATGCCTATTTTAAGCGTTTGACTTTGCGGGCGCCGAACGGTAATATAGCGGGTATGAAAAAACATATATTTGCTTTTATTTTAGCGCTTGTGGCGGCTATGCCCATTGGTGCGAATGCATATGTTGAGCGCGAGGTTGCCGTTGTGCGTATTATGAACAAGGCTGCGGGCAAGGCTCAGACGGTGCGCCTGCCGGTTGGACGGCAGACAACTTATGAAAAATTGGGCTTTCATGTTCGTACGTGCAAGCAGACTGACCCATTTCAGGCCGAGGATTTCTTTATGTTTGTTGAAATCTATCAGAATGATAAAATTTTTAGCGGCTGGATGAGTAAAAATTCACCCGGGGATAACCCGTTGCAGCATCCGGATTATGATGTGTGGTTGGTGGAGTGTGAATAAAATGACAGACGTGCATGTGATTAATTTGTCTGGGTACATGCTGGCGACGGATTCTTATGTGCGGCGCGTTGGGCAAAAATGGTTGCCATACGATACAATGGTTTATGTATGCAAGAATCTGGATGTTGCAAAGCGTATTTTAATGGAATCGCATAACGGCAAATGTGACTGCACGGGGGCTATATGGACGACCATATATCGTGTTAGTGCACCAATGGTTGGCTGTGTGCATGCGGACAAGTCAAAGGTCTGGACGCAAGATGCATCAAAGATAACAGTTGATGGCGAGGTCTTGCATTGTGCGCCGCATCGTTTTAAGGAAGATGAATTGTTGCAGACGGCCGCCTGTATTAGGCCTGCATTTTTTGGGAGAGTGAACACATTAATGGAGAAGACGAAATGAACTTTGTAAAAAAATATTTTAAGATATTAATAGGCATTGCCGCACTGATATTGGTATTTGTTTTGTTTGTTATGTCACAGCGTACAGGAAACCTGGAAAACGGTACGCTGAAGAACTGGATTGCAGCGCCTTTGGAGCGTCGTATCGCGGCGGCGCAAATTCTGGTTGGCAGTGATGCAAATGCTGAATTAATCACACAGTGTGTTGATAAGATTGCGACCTTGCCTGAGTCTGGCGAAATGGCGATTAAGGATGCCGCATCGTTGTGCTATACAGGGATTCAGCTGAAGGAAAATCTGTAAGGTGGATATATTGCGTGGGGTTCTTTTGGCGATGATAATGGGGTGTGCGGCGTGCGCCCCTTTATTCAATGCGGAAAATTATGAGTTTGGGGCGCAATATCTGGGGGCGGCTTATGTAACAGACCCGTTGGGCGAAGGCGCGGGATATGATACCGACCCGTTAATTCGAACCGATGCCTTTGACTGCACGACTTTTGTAGAAACTGTTTTGGCGGGTGGCGATGTTGGGCGGTTAAATCAGATACGGTATCGTGACGGTATTATAGGCTTTGAAAACAGAAACCATTTTATAGAAACGGATTGGTTAACCAACAATTCTGATTTGGTTCAAAATGTTAGTGCGGATTATGGCAAGGCGGCGGTGCGGCATGTTGTGGTGGACAAGCGTGCGTGGGCCAGTGTTGTGCATGGCGTTAATATTGATGTGATGCCGGTGGCGGCGGATTTGGAATACGTGCCGTACGAAACACTGGGGACGATAAATAATTCAGAGCCGCTGATTGTATTGTTTGTTGTGGGGCCGCGTGAGTCTGCGACGAAAATCGCAACAGATATAGCCGTGGTGCACATGGGCTTTTTGTTGCCAGGCGGCAAGGTCTTGCGGCATGCGTCAACCGGGCGCGGTGTGGTGGATGATGATTTTGCGCAATATATTGCAAAACGCCGTAAAATGAAGAACAATATTGGAATTGCATTGGTGAAAATAAAATGAGTGAAGAAAAATTAATTCGTATTGATATGGGGGCATTGCGGTCTGCGGATGGTGCGGACACTGTGGGCAAGACTGTTTGTTTGGGGATTGAGTCGTCCTGTGATGAAACCAGTGCGGCCATTGTGGATTCTGATCGTAATATTTTGTCCCATATAATTTATTCGCAGATTCCAGAGCATCAAAAATACGGTGGCGTGGTGCCTGAATTGGCGGCGCGTGCGCACATCTTGGCGATTGACGAGGTTGTTCGGCAGGCCTTGCGGGCGGCGGGCAAAGATATTGCCGATATTGATGTTATTGCAGCAACCGCCGGCCCGGGGTTAATTGGTGGGGTTCTGGTTGGATGGATGGCGGCAACCGGCATCGCGCAGGCGACTGGCAAACCTTTGGTTGCAGTAAATCATTTGGAGGGGCATGCTTTGGTGCCGCGCCTGCATGCGGCGCGTGCGGATGGGGGCGATGGCGACGCTGTTGAATTTCCGTATCTGTTAATGCTGGCATCTGGTGGGCACTGCCAGATTCTGCTGGTGCGTGGCGTTGGGCAATATGAGTTAATCGGGCAGACGTTGGACGACAGTGCCGGCGAGGCATTTGATAAAGTGACCAAGATGCTGGGGCTGGGGTATCCTGGTGGGCCGATAGTTGATGCGCGTGCCAAAGGTGCCAATGCCGCACGCTTTCACTTTCCGCGTCCGCTGTGTGACAAGCCGGGATGTGATTTTTCATTCAGTGGGATAAAAACCGCGGCACGCATCACATTAAACAAGTGCCCCACCCCGTATTCCGATGAATTTATAAATGACTTCTGTGCATCGTTCCAGGCGGCAGTCGTTGACTGCATAGTAAACAGATTGAACAATGCGCTGAAAGACACGCGTGTGCGTGACGCGGCACCAAAGAGCCTGGTTGTTGCCGGGGGCGTTGCGAAAAACAGTGCGATACGCGCGGCGTTGGAAAAACTGGCGGCTAAAAATAAAATGGTGTTTGCGGCGCCGCCAATGAATTTGTGTACGGATAATGGCGCAATGATTGCGTGGGCGGGGCTTGAAAACTATCGCGTGGGGCGCGTTGTTACAGCGCCGATTGCGCCGCGTCCGCGGTGGCCACTGACCGAATTGTAATTGATGGCAAATTCTGGTATAATTCGCGTTATGAAGAATAAAAATAATCAGACTGCATATGAAAACGCAACGAAGTCACTGGTGCGAAAAATAGACTCTTTGGGATTGCCGCTGCGCTCTCGATTGCAGGCAAAAAATTTAACGCTGCTGTTTCGTGACAGCTTTAAGTCTGATGCGGTAAAGGCGGCAACTTTTGGTGACTATATTGGAGATGCGTACAAATATTTCCCATATGATTCTTATGGATTTTGCCGGGCGTCAAGTTTTTCGTTTGTTGCACTGATGAATGACCCGGACTGGCGGTTGATGTATATCGATGAAGTGTGGGCGTACGGACCCCATTATTATATTATGCATATGCCGACAAAAACACCGTTTGATTTAACGTTTGACCAATATGCTTATGACGGAGTCGCGATTCCGTACGATATGGGCCGGCCTGTAAACATTGACCCTGACGGCAAGAATGTAATTGTTAGATTCCTGCATGCGTCGGGGATGGACTTTACCGCCGCGATAAAAAACATTCAAAAAGACTAAGACATGCAAAAGCCAGAACCATTTGTAAAACCAGATACTATTTTCAGTGTAACGGATGCATCCGCATTGCTAAAAGGCGTGGTAGAAACCGCATTCCCGCGCATAAAAATACGTGGCGAATTGTCTCAGATTACACGTGCGACATCCGGTCACATGTATATGACAATCAAAGATGCAGGGGCTGCGATTTCGGTAATTATATGGCGCGGAACGCCTGTGAACTTCAGGCTGGAAGACGGGATGGAGGTTGTCGTTACCGGGCGATTTACCACATACCCGGCGCGGAGTAATTATCAGATAGTCGTGTCTGAGATTGAGATGGCGGGCGTTGGCGCGATTCTGAAAATGCTGGAAGAGCGCAAGCAGAAACTCGCACGCGAGGGATTATTTGATGCAGCGCGAAAGAAGCCATTGCCCCGTCTGCCACAGCGCGTAGGCGTGGTTACCAGTCCGACCGGTGCGGCATTTCAGGACATTCAAAACCGTTTGCGCGAACGTTTCCCGGTACATGTTATTTTATATCCTGCAACCGTCCAGGGGACGACTGCGGCGGCCGAGGTTGCGGCAGGCATCGAATACTTTAATCGCATGAAAAACGTTGATGTTATTATCGTGGCGCGTGGTGGTGGGGCGCTGGAAGACCTGCTGCCGTTTTCCGAAGAAATTGTTGTGCGTGCGGCGGCGGCCAGTGAAATCCCGCTAATATCCGGTGTCGGGCACGAGCCTGACTGGATGCTGATTGATTTTGCAGCGGACTTTCGGGCGCCAACGCCGACCGGCGCGGCCGAAACAGTTGTTCCGACTAAGCTGTCCTTGATTCAGGATTTGGATAATCAGTGGCACAGGCTGTCGGGCACATTTGGAACGCGCCTGGCGCATGCGCAGCAGCGGATGGAGGCAATTGCCATAAAAAGTCCGCATCAGATGCTAATGGAGCGTGCACAGCGACTGGATGACCTGGGGCGCAGTATGTCTATTGTCATGCAGGGTAAGATTCAGACCGCGCGTTCGCGAATGGATGTGGTTGCCGCGTTTCCAAATATTATGCAGGCACGCATGCAGGCGGCGAACCAATCTGTTTTGCATCTGGGACAGATGCTAAATTCGCTTAGTTATAAAAACGTGTTGGCGCGTGGATATGCGATTGCGCGTGACGCGGATAATAATATTATTAGCAGTGCGCATTCGGGCGCGGCTATTTCGACCGTTGAATTTGCAGATGGGGTCGTTCGGGTTTAATATCTGCTTGTATTTATTTGCGCAATAATTTATACTTTATGTTGAATCCAAAGGGATATTGGGTTCGGGGTCGTCAAAAAGCCCACATGTAAGCAATACGTGTTTTGCGTATTGTAATCCGCGTAACAGCGGCGCTTTTGCGCCATTTGTTATATTTTGCCCTGGCCGGTGTACGGTTGGGGGGCCTGTGGCTTATACAACAGCGTGGCATGTTCCACGTAAAGGCCACAGGGGTCATTCTTACATGTGATTTTTTGAACTCCCCGACCGCCATATTTCCTGGCGGTTTTTTGATTTGCATACAAGGGAGAAATGCATGAAACGAATAATTGGGTTGGCTGTATGTGCGTGCGTTGTGTCTGGGGGCGCATGGGCCGAATGTTCTCAAATCGGGCTAAGTGCTGGTCAAACATGTCAACAGGCGGGCGGACAAATTTGTGGCGATGGAACGTGCCGTGTGTGTTGCCCTAGTTCTGGCGGGTCGTCTACAACAATTTGTACTGGAACATATACAACAGATACCAGCACAACATTTTCAACCGTAGAGGGCAGCGGATATATAGAAAAACGTACGTATCGTGCGAATTGCGCGTGCCCTAAGCCGGTTGTGTAAAAGGAGTTTTTGCAATGTTCAAATATCTTATTTCTGTTGTTTTTTGCTTTTGTGTTTTTAATGCGGCGTATGGCGCTTTCTCAACAGAATGCGTCTGGACAAACGTTTATACGTCATGTAATGCGGGGTATTATTTATCGAGCGGTCACTGCTATAAATGCCCAACGGGCACATATAAAAGTGCGGCAGGCACCGCAACATCTTGCACGACATGCCCGGCGCTAAGTGGCGTAGCAGCAACAACGGCAACAACCGGGGCCAAGAGTCTGGCTGAATGCTGCATCCCAGCAAATACGGCATTGTCTGATACCAAGGGGACATATAAATTTAGCAACAAGTGTTGTTATACAAGCTAGTCATTTTGATAAATGCGGTTGATTTTTTGGACGTAATTGGCTATCATGTATTTTTGATGTGACGGTTTGTCATATCGGGGCTTCACAACCTCGCAATAAGCGTCTGAAGAGACGAAAAACACTCCAACTATTTTATTGGTTGGAGTGTGCTGAATATATTGAATAAGGCACGCAATTCTTATTGATTGTTGTGAAACTCCAACCATCTGAATTTTGTTTCAGATGGTTTTGTCTTATCGGAGAGAAAAACATGATAAACAGAATTGCGGTTGGAGTGATTTTATTTTGCTCATTTATTGTACATGTGGCTTATGCGGATATATGTGCTCCGGGATACTGGATGGATAATGACGTTTGTACTCAATGCAAGGATGGCTTTTATTGTCCAGATGGCGTGGAAATGTTGGCGTGTCCGCATAACGATACCAATGATTACGCACAAATGTTTGGTGGTACTGTTATTGGTAAAACAAGCTATTCTACGTATTCGTATGATGGTGTACATGATAGTATTGAGACCTGTTATTCTTCCACAGGGGTACGAACATCAAAAGCAGACATTCATATACAATCTTATTACCGCGAAAGGGTTGGCACATATACGAATACAACGCCATACTGGCACAATGCGGCGGTGGGATATTATTTATCGCCCTATTTTGTAACAACTTATAAGGATTGGTATTCCGGGGCTAAGCCATGCACAAACAAGCCGGACAATGCGCATTACACCGGCGCCGGAACGCCGGACGAGCCCGTTCTCAATGGAGCAACAGATTATAACGATTGTCCATGGGAATGTGATTTGGGCTATGGACTTATTGATGGTCAGTGTCATCCGTTGTGTGAGTGGGCAACGCAAATATGTGCCGGGCAATCATGCTATCCGGTATTTCGTGATGTTCACAGTACGCCGACAATTGTCCTTCGTATAGATGCGGCGCATTGCTTTGTTGTATTGCGTCCGGGGGCAGCAACTGACGGAATAAACATACAAGTAAATGGAATAATTTATCATGCTGAAAAACAAAGGGGCGCCTGAAGCGCCTCTTTGCTATTTAGTGCATCAGCGTGCGTGCCATTGTTAGGGATTCTGGTGTTATTTCTGCGCCGCTGATTATGCGGGCGATTTCATTTAGGCGTGCATCGCCGGTAATTTCGCAAACACTGGTCGTTGTGATGTCGCCAACGGATTCTTTGCGTATCTTAAAGTGACGATTTGCAAAGCCTGCAACCTGGGCCGAATGCGTGATAACCAATGCTTGCCCCGCGGCGGCCAGTGCGCTAAGCCGTGCGCCAACCGCGCTGGCGGTGGCGCCACTGATTCCGGTGTCGACTTCGTCAAATACAAACGTGTGCGCGTTTTGACTGTTAGCCAGCACAACACGCATCGCCAGCATTAGACGCGCCAATTCGCCGCCGGATGCCGTTTTGTGCAATGGGCCAAATGGTGTGCCTGGATTTGTTTTTATCATAAATACAACATCATCCGTTCCGGCCGCGGATGGGCTGGCTTCTGTTATAGAGACCTGAAAATCGGCCTGGCCTAATTTTAAGTCTGGCAGCTCTGCTAATATGCGGGTGCGCAATAATTCCGCCGCAGATTTTCGTGCCGCCGATAATGCCGCCGCACGTGCGTCAAAGTCTTTGCGGGCAATGGTTATCTCGCTTTTTAATTTTTGCATTTCTGCATCTGAATTATCAATCGCGTTTAACTGCGCCGACATCTGTGCCAGTTTTTCCGGCAGCTCGTCAGCGGGGATGCGATGCTTGCGTGCGGCGGCGCGGATTGCAAACAGGCGCTCTTCTATCGCATCTAGATTTTCTGTGTCTGTATCATGTGGTACGATTTCGTCTGATATTTCTGCCAGCGTTTGCGCAACTTCATACAGGCGGTCAATTTGCGTCTGATAGGGATTGGGGTCGGTTTTTATATGTTCCAAAATGTGCGCAACCGAATATACAGCGGAATCCAGACTGTTACCGCGTGGCGACATTGCGGCGACGGCATCGGACAGTATTGCGGCATCTTTTTCTGCATTCATCATTGCGGCGCGGCGCGTGGCCAAATCTTCTTCTTCGCCAATTTGAACGTTAAGTGCAGACAATTCTGATACATTGTGCTGCAGGAAATCACGCTCTGCGGCGGCGCGTTCCAGCATCGCATTCAATTCCGCCAAACGGCGTTCGGTGGAGTGATATTTTGCATATGATGATGCGGTTGCCGCGACCAGATTTGAAAAGTCTGGGATATTAAATGCGGCAAATTCATCCAATGTTGTTCGATGTGTTGTTGGGTCAAGCAGTGCGTGATTTGCAAACTGACCATGGATTTCAACCAGTGCATCGCCAACAGCCTTTAGTGTCTTGACCGATACGGCGCAATCGTTTATCCATGCGCGGCTTTTCCCATCGGCGGACAGTGTGCGTCGCATAATTAAAACATCTTCGCAGTCGATGCCTGCATCGTCCAGTATTGTGCGCACGGCGGTGGGTGTTGTGTCAAATTCTGCGATAACAGATGCAGTTGTGCAACCGTGGCGTATTAGTCCTGCGTCGGAACGCGCCCCCAGTGCCAGCGCCAGCGAGTCCAGCAATATGCTTTTCCCCGCGCCGGTTTCGCCGGTCAAAATGTTTAAGCCCGAACCGAATTCCAGGTTCAGTTTTTCTATTAATACAATATTTGATATAATTAATCTGTTTAACATACCTGAAATTATACTTGTTTTTAGTGCCCTATTTCAAGATTTTTTCCAAGCGCCATTCGTGTGTCCATAATATTGATGCCGTCACGTGGTAGGTCGGATATATCGCACGCATTAGCGCGGCATATTCTTTTAATTGCGCGACGTATTTTGTGCGTAATGCAGTTGTGTCTATGTCTGTTTTATAATCCAGTATATGGATTTGTTTTGCCGTGTGGTCTATGCGCATGCGGTCTATGCGACGGCTGACAAACTTGCCGCAAATTGTTCCGGCGATGGGCAATTCGGTTTTGGAGGTTGGATGGAAATAAAATTCCGCGCCATCGCATGATTTTATTTTTTCTATTAGATTGCTGGGGCCATGTGTGATGGCTCCGTCTATGATAACGCGCTGCAGCATTGTATGCATTTTTGTGCCGTTATCTGTTGCGGCGCGAATGCTGTCTTCGTGCGATAAAATATCATGCAGGCAAGTTGTCATTTGTAATCCTTATTACTCCGTCTTCGTCGGCAATATGGCTAAACACATCGTATAGGCATGTGTGCCAAGTACCAGCAGGCGGATTTTTATCGTCGGTGTATCCATATATATATAATTGGTCGCGGGCGCGTGTCATTGCAACGTATAGCAGGCGATAGTTTTCAGCGGCAGATTGGGCCGACATTGTCTCTTTGGCGATTTTGCATTTGTCTGTTTTTGAGCTGCGCTTTGTCCATAGCCATGGCTGTGGTAATTCGGGGTGCGGTGGAATATTGGCTGGTGCAATATTTGGTGTTATATACTGGAAGTCGTCAGCCTTTGGGCGACTGGTTGTGTCAATTAGAAATACGGCTTTTGACTCAAGGCCCTTGCTGCCATGTACTGTAATAATGCGAACGCCGTTGCTTTTGTCCATGTCGCGCTTAACTTCGCTGCCACCGGTTATGAACCATTTTAGGAAGTGACGCATTGTGCCGGGTTGGGTGCGCTCGTAAGAAAGGCAGATTGTCAAAAATTCTTCAATCGGGTCGATTATTTGCGCACCCAGTGCGGCAATCATGCTGGTGCGGATATTGTTTGAGCTGAGGACGGCAGAAAAGAACGAATACGGCCCCATGTCCGCGGCCCATTGTTTCATTTGTACAAGTGCCTTGAAAATGTCTGGCTGCAGTTCCGGTATAACGTCAAAAATCGGCACCTGTGGCGCGTGGTGGTCGATTTTTCGTGCCTGTTCTGTTAGACGATTTCGTGCGGCGCAAAGTTCATAAATCTGGCCTTCGGTCAAGCGGAAAATCGGACTTTTTAACACGCAGCATAAACTGTAGTCGTCGCTGGAGTCCAGGCAAAAACGAACCAGGTTTAATAAATCGCGTATTGCCGGAAACGTAGGTAATAATATGCGGTCGCTGCCGGCAACTTCAATGCCGCGCGACTTTAATTCTTTTACCAATGGTGGCGCCAGCGGATTGCGATTGCGCACCAGTACCATTATTTCGTCCGCCTGGCATGTGCCTGATTTTATTAGTTCGTGGATACGGTCGGCGATATTGCATATATACTGCGCACGGTCGATTGGGTTATCTGTGGCGCCCTTGGCGGACAGTGGGTGTATTTCAACCAGCCCTGGGGCGTCTTTGCGAAAACATTTGTGGTCGTTGTTTATGAATCCGCTTAGCTCTATTATTTGTTTGTTGTTAAAGAACGCGTCAACTGTACTTAAGACTGGTGCGGTCGACCGGAAACTTTGGACTAGTGGAACTTCTTTGATGTCGCGCATATTGTTTTGTATTTGGGCGGCGATGTTTTGGCGGCTGTCGGAAAACGCTGTCGGGTCGGCGCCTTGGAATCCGTATATCGACTGCTTGCTGTCGCCGACGACGAACATTGAATGCGGCGAGTCGGTTGTGTCGCCATCAGTAAAGAAATCGCCTGCCATCATGCGCAATATATCCCACTGGACTGGGCTGGTGTCCTGCGCCTCGTCTACAAGGATGTGCGTTAATGATAAATCCAGCTGTGACAGTACCCAGCCCATTGAATCCGGCTTGGAAAACAAACGGCGTGTATATAGAATCAAGTCTTCGAAATCCAATACATTGCGATGGCGTTTTGCGCGAATATACTCTTGTGCAAACTCTGATGCCAAATCAAATAACGCAACGGTGTCGTCAAATAATTGCTGGTTATCATCACGTTGTGTTTTGGTGTAAACACGCTCCAGTTCGTTGCGAGCGTATTCTAATTTGCTCATGTCCTTTCTGGGGGTTAAGTCCTTTGTTAAGTACACATATTTATATTCGTTAAAATCTATAGTCGTGTCAATGTACTGTTTTGTCTTGTTGATAAGTTCTGTCAAATATTTTACCGGTGTTTTTCGCGAATTTTGGTCCAATGTGGCATTTTCTATGATTTTTTGCAATATTTCTGTGCTTGGGGCGGCGGGTGCCGGCAAATTCAATTGTAAAAAATATTCAATCGTATCAATAAAGTATTTGCGATAGTTGTCAAAATTTTCAACTTGAAAAAAGTTTTTGTATTGCGACATCAGGGCTTTTAACAAATCGCCTAAGCTGTATTCTGATATTCTGCCCACTATATGTGCAAAAGCATTATTTAAGCGTTCGTTATTGGCGGATGAGTTTATCATTTTGTCGAACGTTTCTTGTAATAAGACTTTTTGATTGGCATCTGATACCAAGGCCCATCCGGGGGCCAGGCCCGCCTCTAATGGAAAACGATGCAATACTTCTTCGCAAAATCCGTGAATGGTTTTTACCTTTAACACATCAGGGTTGTCGATGTATTTGAAAAATATTTCGCGGGCGTGGGCCAAATCGACGGTCGTCACATGTCGATTAAATGCAATTCCGGTTAACAAATCGGCCAGTTCTTCGTCTGATGCCATTGCCCAGTCGCGCAGCGCGGCTAATATTCGGTTGCGCATTTCGCCGGCCGCGGCGTTAGTATACGTCAAACACAAAATCCCGCCATCTGATGTGGCGCGGAATAATATACGCAACAGACGCTGAACCAGCACGCTGGTTTTCCCTGTGCCGGCGTTTGCTTGAACCCATACATTTTCTTGTGGATTTGCCGCCAGGTCTTGTTCCGGTGACAGCATGTGTTTTTTAGCCATTTATACCCTTGCTTTATTTTTAAGATTTTAGTATAAATTTTATGAAAGTTCAAGGATGATATAAAATCCGCCGAAGTGCGGATTTATGCTAAAAATACTAAGTCACGGGGGAGAATAATGGAAGCCGACCACGGTATGTTTTTCGCAAATCAAATAATACAAATCTTAATGATTGCAGGCGGCGGTCTGGGGGTATTGTTAATAATTACGTTGGGTGCGCTGTTTTTTGTGTCGCGACGTTCTCAGAAAGTAATGCAATCGATGCTTGATTTGATGATGCAACCCCAGCGGGCAAAAGTACACGATGCCACACGTGTTCTTAATGCGATGCTGGCTGACGAAATCGCAAAAATCGAATCCAGCTTTGCAACAATGCGCGATACGCTAAATTCGCAAATCGCGGCCGCGGACGCATTAAAGAAAGAGCTGTCTGTCCAAAATGACGCATTGGTTACAACGGCGGATGGGGCGACAAAGAAATTGGCGGTAATGTCGCAACGTTTGGATAATACCGTTGGCGGTTTGCGTGAAGTTGTGGAATCGCAATCATGGTGTGACGTAGAGGGGGCGACTGAAAAATTTAGCACAACAGTCAATGAGCTGTTGGCTAAAATTGATACGACAACACAAGATACAACATCGCGTATTGGCAGTATTCAATCACAAATAGACTCATGGATAGAGTCAGGCAAACAATTGTCTGAACGTCTGGCATCAGAGTTTGCAACGAACCAAGACCAGATGAAAAATATGACCGATGGCGGCGTTGCGCTTCAAGGACAATTAGAGGCTTTGGCAAAATCCACGGCAGAAGGCTTTAATAATGTAAAGTCGGCGGCAACAGATTACGAAACTGTTATGGCATCAAATGATAAACTGCTGGCCGAACATTTGACAAAGATGGATAATTTTAGCAAGGCCTCAAAGAAACAGCTAACCAGCCAGATGAACACTTTGACCAATACGGCAAATGTTGTTGGCGGCCAGGTTCGTCTGGCAGAATCTTCGATAGAAAAACAGGTTCGCAAACTGGCCGACGCGGTAGAGGCATTAATGACTTCAGCGACGACGACGGAAAGCGCGGTTCAGCAAATGTCGCTGGATTTATCAGGGCTAACCAACCTGTTTAACAAAGAAATAAAAGAGTTTGCAAGTGGCGTGGTAACAGAGCTAAAGACAGTATCCGGCGTTGCTAATGTTACACTGGAAAACACTAAGACGGCGGCGGGCGCTTTCTCGGAATCCGTACGTGCGATGGCCACAGGTGTTCGCGAAACGCTGATTGAAATGAATACTGCGCACACCCAGCTGTCGGGCCAGTCGGCTAATTTAATAAAAATGTCGGCAGAAACCACCGCGCAGTTGCAGCCGCTGTCCGCACTGATTGAAAAGTACTATGCGGCCCTGCCCGATTTGTCGCGCGGCTCGGTCGAAACTACAGAGACGCTGGAGAAAATAGTCGCATCTTTGAACGAGAAAATAAATCTAATGCGCACGACGGTATCTGATTCAATGGGCGCAATATCGGAATCTTCTGTAAAACTGGAAGATTTGGCAGGACAATCACGCCAGCAGATGATTGATTTGATGTCAGACTATGCGAAAGCCGTTAATACCATGCAGACATTGAACAAGCAGATGATGGTTGCACGCGCCAGTGCCCCAATGGATGCGATTATGGCCACACCAACAGAAACATACGGCCGTGTTAGCAGTCAGGATTTTTTAGCGCAAAGTGAACGCATGTTTGAAAAAATGCATGAACAGTCACTGGATTTGACGCGGGCGGTGGGCGCAGAGATACCTGATGTGGTATGGAAGAAGTATCACGCCGGGGACAAGACCATATTTTCCAAATGGCTGGCGAAGATGCTGGCGGCGGCGGACAAGAAGCGCGTTCGTGATATGATGCGTGCGGATGCTGTATTTCGTTCTCAGGCAACGCAGTTTGTTCGCAGCTTTGACAAAGTGCTGGCTGGGGCGTCTCAGGCGGATAACGCAGATAAGCTATCTGCAACACTGATAAAAACAGACTTGGGGCAAATTTACACCGCGCTAAAAGGACATATTTAAGAAGAAAAAATCGCCCGGCCGGGCGATTTTAATTTGTATAATAGCAATCTTTGGTAAACTTATATTTTCCTTTTGTGTCTGACAGTGCCGTGTTTGCCGGAACATAACAAGATGTATTGGCGCCGGCCCCTGTGCCAGAGGTTGTGCCCGGCGTTGGACATTGTGTACACGATGTTGTTCCATAATACCCCTTGGCGCAGGTAACGGTTGTGGTACCATTGCAGCTTGCGTTTGCAGGACATGCGGAACACGTGACCACGCCCGACACAACAGTTTTTAAGTGCGACGTTTCACAATAGGAGCAAGAGGTGTTTGTATGTGGGCTTTGTGCTTGTGTGCCCAGTGCGTTGTTTTTGCATGCCGTGCAGGCGGTTTCTGACGAGCGATACTGTGTTCGCCAGCATGCACATGAAACCAAACTGCACCCGGATAAAATATAAGGCGAATCTTCTGTGCCGCTGCCACCGGTTTTGCTGGTGTAGTCAACCCGGGCATACATTGCGCACGAGTGTTTTACGCTGTTGACACACCTATAATAATATCCGTCTGGTGCCCCGTTGGTTTTATTCAAATTATCGTACATTGTGCCAATATAAACCTCTCCTCCGTGCGCCGATGCAACAAACATTACCGGCAGTAGGATTTGCCACAAATATTTCATGTTTCTTTCTCCTGTTTTTCAAGCAAATGAAAAACCACCTAAATCTCAGGTGGTTGGAGGTTCGAAACTATAATGTACTATAGCGGGCTTATTCAAGATATTCACCGCCCTCCAACCAATCAATAGTTGGAGTTGTTTAATGTCACACGGACAGTACATTTCGGGTTTCGACGCCCCAATATGGGAATACCCCATATCACAAAACAGTGTATAGTATTTTTTGCGTTCAATCAACAAATAAAACTTTGCTTGTAAATAATGGATTAACAATGTATAATATGTTTGCCTGCAGGTGTTCTGTGGGTGGGGTGTCAGAACCTCTGCCTTAGCGTCGAAATGTTGAGTGTGGCGTGCATAATGTACGCCGATTTTATTATTTCGACGAAAAACAAACTCCTGAACAAAATGGTTCAGGAGGGTTCGCGGAATATCAAATACGCGACACAATTCTAAGGATTGTTCTGAACCTCCTGAGCCACCAAATCAATGGTGGTTTTTTCATACAAACATCAGGAGAAAAGAACTATGAAAAAAACTATAATTGTCTGCTTGGCTGTGCTGTTTGCGACCAGTGCCCATGCAGGACGATGCACAATAACAGACAACCCCGCATCATGTGTGAAAAACACAGAAGTTTGCAACGGTGGGTATTGCGTTACTTCATACAGATATGTTGCCGCACAACAAACATGCAGCTGCCCTATAAACTATTGTTGTGATTGTGTTGAACAAAACAATCCTAATTGCTCGTGCCCGGAAACGGTTAAGGGGCAATCGTGTTCCAAGTGCTAATCAGGTGGGGTGGAAATATGAAGATTTATATTTTTGTTATCTTGGCTGTGTTAACCGCGCATGCTGCCAATGCGGAATGCGTCCCGTCGGGCACCAGCTGCGCGGCGTGTAATACATATCGGTGTAATGCAGGATACTATGGCACGGCAACATCTGCCGGGGCCGGATGCGTGGCCTGCCCTGCCAATGCAGATTGTGCGGGCGGTAATGATTCCGATTTTGTGTGCAACAAGGGTTATTATAAAAATGGCAGTACATGCAGTTCTTGCCCAGAGTCCGGCACGACAACAGGCACTGGCGCAACATCGGTCAAGGAATGCTGTTTGCCCAGTGGGGCGGCATTTAGTGACGATATTGGCGCTGGAACGTACAACAGTGAATGCTGTTATCTGCCCTGAAGAAAGCGCTTAAAATCTGAACTGTGCATCAATGCCAAATGTATAAGATGTCGTCCATTCTTCGTCTATAATTCCGGCATTGATGTGCACGCTTAAATCGTCTGCCGTGGAAGTGATAATTATTTTCCCTGTGGCCATATTATCGCCGGATGTGTTATGCGCGAAACGAATAGCGTAGCTGTAAATAATATCGGCCGCGCTGAGAGTATATATAAAATCAATCGCACCATGGCCGAATGTAGCATTTGTTGCATTTAATGTCTTGATGTGTTCTGTTGTAATGCCGGCGGTGGGCAGAACTGTTATCGTGCGGCCAATGGAAAAATTATATCCAATATCGACGGACGCATGTGTGGCAGTGCCATCCGGATTATATTTTATTTCATCGCCGTATAGCAGAGATGGCGTTTCGAACGATATTTTCATCATGCCGAATTGCGCCTTTGCAACCAAATTGTTTATAGAATATCGCAGCGATGCGGTTGCCCCGATTGCCTGGCCGGAATAATCGTCTATGCCGTCGGTAAATTCCAGCTCTGCCCCATAGCCGGATAATGATAGCTGCAGGTCTGATGTGATTTGGGCGCGCAGACCAATGTGTGAGCCATAGGCTGTTATATCGTGGCCGACAATTCCAAATGTGCCAAATGTAAAAGGAAAACTTGATTTCGCCGTATCGGCCATTTGTGTATGACGCAACAATGTGCGCGTCGGGTTGTTTAAGCGTTTTGTATTAACGCGGGCAGATTTATTCAAGACAGAATTTATTTCATCCATATTGGATGCTGTGTCCAGTCGGGCCAGCAGCTTATCATTTCGATTATTTTCGCGTATAGCGCCTAAGAATTTGCCAACACTGCCCCCAAGTATCTTGTAATAATCCGTGTCGCGAACCAGGCGCAGATAGAGATTGTTATCCGCAACAAATGTTGTTGCCGCATATAGTGGTGTTGGCGTATTTATTTGAACGCGAACAGCGCCATCGCCCGATATATTCTGCAGCAATAACATATCGCCATCAGACGCAATTTCATCAATAAGCAATGTGTTTTCGCCCTGCAGATTCCATGTTGCAGATGTGTTCATTTGTTCACTATAACGTAGCGTTGTGTCAGACAATGTTATTATATCTGCGGCGGCTGCGGCAATGCTTAAATCGGCTATCGACATATCGGTTGTGCCGGTCACAAGAATGCGTAACGCACCGTCGGTCTTTATTGGCGTACGTTCAGCCCGGCCCGTTATTACCTGTACTAGATTTGAATTTTGCGCAGATATAAATTGACTGTCCAAGGTGCCGCTGTTTCTGATATAGACGTCGCATCCTGGGCACATGTGAATATTGCCACCGATGTATCCCATGTTATGCAAGTATATAGAACCGGCAAGGTATATGGAATCAAAGTCCAATATTGCATTTGGCGCAATGGTTGTGTTATCGCGCAAAGTATAACTGTCGCCATATTTGTCGGCGTTTATTATCTGCATTGCGTGTGATGCCATTGGCATGGCGCACGTGACAGACACGCATATTATGTACATTCCCTTGTGCATGCGTAATAGATTAGCACATAGGAATATTTACTTAAAGTGTTTATTTTTGATGCCGGGCCGTGCGCTGAATCAAACGATGTAATGCCGCTGGAATAATAGTTTCATCTGCGCTGCATTTTACAAGAAAATCAATATCTAACCCTGCCCTCAGGAAGTCTATGGGTGCGCATGTATTAGTGCGTCTGACCTGGTCGTCGTCCGGCATATTTGCGCGTGAGGTAACAATCATCGTACGATTTTCCGGCGGTAGAAAATACGCGATCTTAAAATTGTATACCCGAGCCAGATTATGCGAATGACACCAGTCTATCATTTGCCGTACATATTTTGGCTGAATTACATCGTATGTTAAATTTTGACCGATGTGCGAAATAAATTCTGATTCCGGTACGCCATATAACCATTTCGGTTTACCAGGTGCCCAGCAAAAATCGTTTGCCCATATCCTGGTTACAAGTGGTGCGCGGTCAAAAAAGGCTTCGTCACGAAAGTAATATTCGCGACCATCTTGTTCGCCCGGACGCATTGGGCGCGTGGTTGCAGATTTTAAGCCATAAAACAATCCCATGGGCAGATGATTGCGGATAAAATACGATTTGCCGCTGCCGGACAGGCCTGTGCAAAAAAGTAGTATCGGTTTCATAATTTGTCGCCTTTGGTTATATAAAATCCGCCATGTGGCGGATTTCGTAAGACTAGTCTTCCAAGAAGCTGCGCAACTTGCGTGCACGCGTCGGATGCTTTAGTTTCGTTAGCGCTTTTTGTTCAATCTGGCGGATACGTTCACGCGTAACGCCGATATATTCGCCAACCTCTTCCAAAGTGCTGGTTTTATTGGTGCTCATGCCAAAGCGCTGGCGCAAAACGGTTTCTTCCTTCGGGTCCAGTTCTGATAAAATTTGCGTTACAATCTTGCGCAGATTTTTCTGGGCTGCAGATGTAAATGGATTCTTGGCTGTTTCATCCGCGATAATTTCAATACGCGAACTGTCATCTTCGGTGCCGACAGGTGCCTCCAGCGAAATCGGCTTTAGATTTACTTTCATCGCCTTATGGATTTTATCAACCGGCAGATAGATTATCTTTGACAATTCTTCCGCGGTCGGATTGCGGCCATATTTGTGCATAAACTGGCGTGATGCACGCTGAATCTTATGAATGTTATCTATCATGTGCACTGGGATGCGAATGGTGCGGGCCTGGTCTGCGATGCTGCGCGATATGCCCTGCTGAATCCAGTTTGTGGCATATGTGGAAAATTTGTTCCCCAAACGATAGTCAAATTTATCAACCGCCTTCATCAAACCGATATTGCCATCCTGTACCAAGTCTGAAAAATCAAGTCCCAGGCCGCGATTGCTGGATTTCTTAGCAAACTTGATAACCAGACGCAGGTTGGCTTCAATCATTTCGCGTTTGGCACGGGCAGCCTCGGTCTGGCCACGACGAACCAACTCAACAACTTTCTTATATTCTGCGGTCGGTTGACCTGTTTCCATTGCGATGGCGGTAATGTCTTCTTGGATTTTTAAGATGTCTTTTTCATGTTTCTTTGCAAAGTTTGCCCAGGCAGGATTTTTATGCTTTGCCAACACCTTAACCCAGTTTCTGTTTAATTCGTTGCCGGCGTATTCCGCCAAGAAGTCTTCACGTTTAATCTTGTTTGCCAATGCCAAGCGCAGTAATTTACCCTCTAACCCCATCAGCAACTGGTCGCGCTGAGTCAAACGTTCCAGAATTTCCGCAATGCGGTCGTCATTTAGGCGAATCTTGCTAACGTGCTCAAACAGTTCTAGGCGCAGTTTAGTGTATTTCTTTTCCAGGGCCTCGTCCGGTTTTGCCGACGACAGCAAGTTTTCCAATCGCTTGGCCTGAAGTTTCTGCATGCTGTTAAATATACGCTTTATCTTTGCAAACAGGTCGGAAACCATCGGCATCAAAGATTCTTCCATTACAGGAATTGGAACGCCTGATGTGCCGCGCGGAGTATCTTCTTTCTTTACACCATCTTCGTCCTCGTCTTCGATTTCTTCTTCGTCTTCGGCGGTGGACTCTTCCAAATCATCCAGTTCATCGTCATCCAATTCATCAACGTGTTCAACGCCCTTGGATTTCAACGCCTCGGACAATGCGGCCAAAGACTTCTGCTCTGCGTCGGATGAATACATTACTTCCAGATTAACAATATAGCGCAGGCGGATGTCTTCGTTTAGCAACTGCTGATACCAATCAAGCATTGCCTGAATGGTCATTGGGCTTTCGCACAGGCCGTATACCATCAGGCGCGATGCGGCCTCTATACGCTGGGCGATGGCGACTTCGCCGGCGGCGGTTAACAGCTGAACCGTGCCGATTTGTTTCAGGTAAGACTGAACGGAATCCTGAACCCCTAAAACCAAGCTGCCGGTTTGGCTGCGCTCCAGCTGCTTTGCAAAATGTTCATAATCTTCGTCGTTGACGTCAACCTGTTCGGCATCGGCGTTTAGCAGGTTGCGCGTTTTATCGCGCGGTTCGTCAGAATCATCGTCGTAATACTTGCCCAAGTCTTTGGGAAAGTTATCTGTTTCCAATATTTCCAGTCCAAGGTCTTGCTGGAAAAAGTCCAAAACTTCGTCCTGTTCTTCGGCCGGCACCTCGTCCGCTTCGGTCGCGGCGTCAAAATCCAGCTGAGACATATAGCCAACCTCTACAGCTGAAGAGGCTAATTTTTGTAAATTTTCCGGCAACGACTCGATTAAAAGTCTGGTTGCGTCGTCTATTTTTTTGGTCATAAACGAACCTTTGGATTATTTAGAAACGTATTTTACAGGTTTATTTTTTTGCCTTCGCAACGGCATCATGCAATGCCGATTCCGATACCAAGCCCAATACAATCGGGCTTTGAATCTGGATTATTGAATATGACTTATGCGTCTTGTTGCGAACCGATGCAACCGTTGGATTTGTGCTGCGCATCAGGCGGGCAATCTGGCCGTCAGACAGTTCTGGATAGTTCTTTACAATCCACAAAATACCGCCCAGACGGTTTTGGCGATGCAATTTCGGCGTATATCCAACCCCTTTTTTATTCTGGGCTTTTTGTGCGATAACGATGCTTTCGCGCAGGGTTAAACGCGCCGCAGGGTCAGCCTCGCATTTTTCAATATCTTCGCGGGTTACCTGGCCGTTCAAGATGGGATTCAGGCCCTGGACTTTATAAGTTTCAGCATCCGCGATATTTTTTACTTCCAATTCATGCATGCCGCAGAAATCGGCAATTTGTTCAAATGTTAGTGCTGTGTTTTCAATCAACCAAAGCGCTGTAGATTTTGGCATATATGGATAGTTCATGAATGTTCCTTTTATTGCTTGGGGCAATATAGCGTAAAATGGCGCTGATTTCAAGAACAAATTGTTCTGTTTTTGTGCTTTCTGCCTTCCCCTGGGTATCGATTGATGCAAAAACGCCCCTTAGATGGGGCGTTTTGGCGGTTAGACCTTTTTCGTTAATTTTGCGCCGTCCTTGGTATCTGTAATAATCCAGCCGGCGGCATCGATTTGTGCGCGCAGACTGTCGGCCGTTGCCCAATCGCGGGCTGCTTTGGCCGCGGTTCGTGCGTCGGCCAGCGCCTGAATCTCTGCCGGGGCGGCAATGCTTTCCTGTGCGACTAGGTTGCGGCTGCTTTCCATGAGGCGCAACCCCAGCAACGGGTCAATAATTTTATCAAACAAGGCCAGCTTTGTTGCATTATTTACGTTTTGAGCCCGTAATAATTCCTGTACAACAACCAATGCCTCGGCGGTCTTCATGTTGTCGGATACCGGCGCAATGATCTTTTCACGCCACGCATTGAACTCAGCATCATCGATTGTGCTAATATCTGGCGCCTGCATAATATCTGCAATGCGACGAACAATATTTTTATAGCCGGCCGCCGCCGCATCCATCGCATCCCACGAAAATGCCAGCTGTGCCTGATAATGCCCCAACAAAATCAAATAGCGATATGTCATTGGGTTGTAGCCACGACGACGCAGTGCCTCTAGCCCCAGGAATTCGCCTTTTGATTTGCTCATTTTTTCGCCGGATTTATCAACCAAGAAACTGAAGTGCACCCAATATTTTACCCATGGTGCGCCGGTGATCGGCTCACTTTGGGCGATTTCATTACTGTGATGAATTCTGGACAAGTCTTCGCCGCCTGTATGGATGTCAAAATGATTGCCCAGCAACTTCATGCTCATTGCGCTGCATTCTGCATGCCAGCCCGGGAATCCCACACCCCATGGGCTGTCCCATTCCATCTGGCGCTTGGCGTCACGTGGCGAAAACTTCCATAGGGCAAAATCTGTGGGATTGCGCTTGGCGCTGTTGTATTCAACGCGGGCACCTGCACGATTACCAGACACCGCCCCACCGGTTAGTGCCCCGTATGCGGCAAACTTTGATGTATCGTAATAAATACCATCGCCTGGGATTTCATAAACATAGCCCAAATCTTCTAATTTTTTTACCAAGTCGATTTGTTCGGTAATATAATTTGTGGCGCGGGGCATTTCGGTCGGACGCATTATGTTCAAATCATCATAATCACGCAAAAATTCATCCAGATAAAACTGCGCAACATCCCATACGGATTTATTATCGCGGGCAGCGCCTTTTTCCATTTTGTCTTCGCCGCTATCGTCTTCGTCGCCGGTTAAATGTCCAACGTCCGTGATGTTCATAATGTGGCGCACATCATAGCCATTGGCCAAAAACATGCGCTTTAGAATATCGTTATGAATCATTGTACGCAGATTGCCGATATGCGCGTAATGGTACACGGTCGGCCCACAGGAATAGAACCCGACTTGATTTGGAACTAACGGGATAAATTCTTCCAGTTTTCTGGACATGGTGTTGAACAGTCTAATCGTCATGATACTTTCCTTCTTTAATATCAAGATAGTAATAGAAACGGTAAATTTATGCAATTGATTTAAGCCGCATGCATAAACGGCAATTTTAACAATTGATTATCGACAACAGTAAAAATTAATAAACAATATTGTCATAAATTTGAATTAATGGCGGAGCGTATAGGACTCGAACCTATGGACCAAAAAATCTCGGTCACAGATTAGCAATCTGCTGCATTACCACTCTGCCAACGCTCCGCGTGGTTGCGAGATGCATTATACAGAATGCGTCAACAAATTGCAAGCCCGTTTTTTATTTGTTTTTGCCGTACAAACAAAAAATCCCCCAAACGGGGGAATTTTAGTTTGCCGCATCAATATTACGTGTCATTGCCAAGAATTTTTCAGCACGACGCGCCGGCAATTCTGACGCGGGAATAGATTGCAACTCGCGAATATTGTCCGCAACAGCAGAGCTTAAGTGCTCCATCGTAGTGTTCCAATCCGTGTGGGCGCCGCCTGCGGCTTCTGGTACAATTTGGTCAATCACATTTAATCGCGCCATGTCGCCTGCGGTTAGCTGCATTGCCTGGGCGGCAACGGCCTTGAACTTGTTGTCTTTCCATAAAATACTGGCGCATGATTCTGGGGCAATTACAGAATAAATCGCATTTTCCAGCATCAATACACGGTCGCCGGTACCGATTGCAATCGCCCCGCCAGAGCCCCCCTGGCCCACGTTAACGGCAACATACGGCGTCTTAACAGACAGACCGGTTGCAATAGAGCTGGCGACGGCCTGTGACTGGCCGCGTTCTTCGCCTTCGCGACCGGCAAACGCACCCGCCGTATCAAACAGCGATATAATCGGCAGTTGGAACTTTTCCGCCAGACGCATCATTCGCTGTGCTTTGCGATAACCGTCAGGATTGGCCATGCCGAAACGATGCTTTTGACGGGTTTCAATATCACGTCCCTGTTCCTGTCCAATGATAACAGCCGGGATGCCGCGCCAGAAACCGATTCCACTGCCCATGGCGGCATCTTCTGCATACAGGCGGTCACCGGCAAGGTATGTCCAGTCGTCTACGATGCCATTGATATAGTCTAAAAAGTGCGGACGATTTTCATTTCGGGCCAGCAAGACTTTATCATACGCCTCGGTTTCGCCCATGCCGCGCATGGACTTTGATTCGCCGGTCGCAGGCGTGGCTACATTAATCTGTTTCGGGGCGCGTGTCTGCTTTGTAAGCACGGCTAATATCTTTGCCAATCTGTCATGCAGTTCGGCACGCGGTACGACCATATCAACCATGCCATGCTCATACAGATAATCGGCGGTTTGGAAATTAGACGGCAGCTTTTCGCGAATATTCTGTTCGATTACGCGACGGCCGGCAAATCCGATACGAGCACCCGATTCTGCAATATGAATATCGCCCAGCATTGCAAATGATGCCGTAACGCCACCATACGTCGGGTCAGTTAGCAGCACGATGTACGGGATACCGTTTTCGTGCAACTTATTTACCGCAACGGTTGTACGTGCCATCTGCATCAATGACAATATATTTTCCTGCATGCGGGCACCGCCACTGCATGCAACCATGATAAAAGGCTGACGCTTGGCAATGGCATGGTCGATACTGGCGACAATGCCTTCGCCGGCCGCGCGGCCCATAGACCCCATCATAAAGTCACCATTTAGCACGCATACCGTTGTCGGCACGCCGCCAATAGTACCATCGGCAGATGTTATCGCATCGTTGCAACCCGTTTCTGTGCGCATAACAGACAAGCGTTCTGCGTATGGCATACGGTCGGTAAAGCATAATGGGTCGTCCGACACGGTCGGCAAATCAATCTTTTCCCATGTCATATCGTCGAACAGCAGGTCAAAGCGCTGCTTTGGTGTCATGATAAATGCACGACCGCACATCGGGCAGATATAATGATTATCTTTATAATCTTTGTAATAAACCAATTTGCCGCAGGATTCACATTTTATCCACATCAGGCGACGCACGCGGTCATAGCGTTCGCGGTTATGGTTCTTAATTCCTGATTTTTTACCAAACAACATTTTATTTTATCCATTCATCTTTTTGGTCAATTCCCGACTAGGCTTAAACAATATAGTCGTACCCGCGTCAAGGTGCATCGGCTGGCCGGTGCATGGGTTATAGCCAATCTTGGTCGCACGTTCGCGTGGTTGAAAAGTACCAAAGCCACGAATCTCGATACGGTCGCCGGCGGCAACGGATTCAATCATGTGTTGAGATACCGTGTCCAGAATCGCCGCCGCGTCAGCCGCACGCATGTGCTTGAATTGAACTTGAATAGAACGTACAATGTCAGAGCGTTTCATCGTTTTCTTTCCTTTTGCTTTAGCTGTAATTATTTATATCTTAGCACATTTTATCAAGAATAAAGTTTTTTTGTTATCTGTGACAAGGTTCCTGCGGCCCGTCGGCGGATAAAATGGTATCATTTCAGGCACAGAGCACATTCAAAAAGGAGAGAGAAATGAATGATTTATTCGATATGTGCGGCAATGGATATGGGTGCGCATGCGACCACGATGATGTTGATATTCCAACAATGCCGCTGATTGGCGACCCTGCGCCTGAGTTTACCGCCATGACCACAAATGGCCCGATTAATTTCCCGTCCGACTACGAGGGGCAATGGGTTGTGCTGTTTTCGCATCCATCTGATTTTACACCGGTATGCACATCTGAATTTATGGCCTTCGAAGCACTGCGGGCGGAATTGGCCGAACTGAACACAGCATTGGTCGGCCTGTCGGTCGGTAGCGTGTCATCGCACTTGGCGTGGATTGATGCAATTCGCAGCATCAAATATCGCGATTGGGAAGATGTTGAAATCACATTTCCAGTAATCGACGATGCCAGCATGAGAATTGCACGCGAATATGGGATGCTGCACCCCAATGCATCAGACACTCATGCAGTTCGCGCCGTATTTATTATTGACCCACGTGGCATTGTACGCGCAATAATGTACTATCCGGCATCAACCGGTCGCAATATGGATGAAATATTGCGCATGGTTGTCGCACTGCAGACAAGTGACGCATTCAAAGTATCAACCCCGGCCGACTGGCGCCCTGGCGATCAGGTGTTAACGGGGGCGCCCGCAACATCAGACGACATGCGTCGCGCAATGCAAAGCATGGCATCACCACGCCGCGGCCAAGATATACAGGCCTGGTTCTTTGCATTCCAAGATTTGCCAGAAAGCGAAATTAATACCAAACTGCGACAATCAAAAAAATCCGCCACTGCAAGGTCGAACAAAACACCGACGGGTGGCACTAAAAACAAAACTAAAAAACGTAGATAAAAAACGGGGCCACAATGGCCCCGCATTTGTTAAAACACCAATGGAAAATCACGAATATCCATTGGAACGCCATCGCGTTCAGGGTCCCACTGGAACTGTTCCATTATAACAGTTTTTTCTTTGGTAAATTTAACACCTTCGGCACGCAGTTGGCGATATTGTTCTGCTGCAAAGCCGGAACACAGCGACCCGTCTTTGAACACAACGCGATGCCACGGCAGATGCCAGCTGTTTTTATTATTTGATGCATATCCCACAAACCGTGCCATGCGTGGCCGGCCAATCATACGTGCAATTTGCCCAAATGTTGCAACGCGACCCGCAGGTATTGTTGCAACAATGTCATAAACTTGTTCGTTAAATGTTTTCATGTTAGCTCTATTTTTTCTATAAATATGTCGGTGGGCGTTTTTGTATTGGCGCCATCGGAAACAATTTCGCAGCGGGAGATTCTGCCGACAGCGTAAATATTTTTACCTTAAATTTATTTTGAAACTTTTTGATAGTCTCCCACTGAAGTGCGGTTGGATGATATGAATGTATCCACTTCAATGTCTGAGGCTCGGTCTTATCTGGTGAATACACATAACGAGGGCCGGTTTCATAATCACAATCAATCCCCGCCAGATAAATTTCGTCGAACCCAGATAAAATAGCAACAACAATTGCCGCGACACCACTGAACAAATGCGCGTCCAACATTTTGTCGTTGTATTTAATGAAACTGACAAGTTCTGGGGCATGTTTTTGGCCCAAACATTCAATATACTCAAAATGTTGCTTTACAGTTTCAAAACTATCAACTTTTTTATCAGCATACAGGTTATCAAGATTTACGGCATAGGTGCCGTTTTGATTTAACTCTATAATACGCCGAATGCGCACTTGTATGTCCGGGATTGTGCCGCCATTAAAAACAGCATCAACGCGCTGACCAACAAAAAACTCTGGCTCCTTAAAAAAGTCATTGGTGCGCCAAATCTGGGCGCCGTTGGGAAATCTATCATAAGATATTTTTGCCAAACTGGGGCCAGAGCCTGTAATTACAACTCGACGTGTTTTTTTGAAACTCATGATAAAAACCAGCTGAATATTTTTATTTCTGGCGGAGACGAAGGGATTTGAACCCTTGATACGGTTGCCCGTATACACGATTTCGAGTCGCGCGCATTCGACCACTCTGCCACGTCTCCGATGCGTGCTATTATACAAAACAAAAGGCCTTTTGCAAGGCCTATTTTTATACGTCAAAGTTATAATTTTTTACAGATCTTACAATTGCCGTTACCAGTTTATTCTGATGCGAATCTGATTTTAGCAACTTTTCCTCGGACGCGTTTGACAGATGCCCCAATTCAACTAATGCACCGGGTACCGTTGAGCGCAACACTGCGAACGGTGCATGGCGAACCTTGGCGCCGGGTTGTGCCTCTATCCCGCTGTTGCGAAATACTTTGGCGCAACTGGCGGCATATTCCTCGCTCATTTCTGCAACGGCGTGCTGCTGCAGTGCGGATAAAGCAATACGAATATCCTTGGAAAAATCAGAAAAACCGTCAACATCAATTTTATCTGCCGCATTTTCAGATTCCGCCAGTTTTTTTGCCTCTTCGTCAGATGCCTTTTCCGACAAGGTATATATCGAAAAACCCTTCATTGCGCGACTGGGGTTCGCGTTCGCGTGCAGGGAAATAAACAAATCACCCTTGCGTCGTTCGGCGATAGATGCACGCTCTGCCAACTTCAGGTATGTGTCATCGCTGCGCGTCAGATAAGTTTTGAATCCGGCCGCATCTAATTTTGTCTTTAGCTTTTTAGCAACCGCCAATACGACCGTCTTTTCCTTGGTGCCGCCCTTGCCTATGCAGCCCGGGTCCTTGCCGCCATGGCCGGCATCAATAACAATTGTGTATTTTTTTGATGCGGGTGCGCTTGTTGTGGATTTATTATTGGCGGCGGCAGATGTACCGGCGGTCTTGGCCGCAGTGGCACCCGTGCCGGCCGCAAAATCCAAAACCAGGCGATATTCCGTATCGCCGTTTGGTTCCAGTATCATTGTTTGCGGCTTTTGAATAGATAAGCATTTCAGATTAACGATAATCTGAGCCGCATCGCCAGACTGGCTAAATCCAATACTGTTTATCAAAGTGCCGCCGGCCATCTTTGGCGTGATTTGGTTTACCGCCGTGTTTGGGAGGCGTACTATCAATTGCCCATCTGGGAATGTAAGCGAATATGTTGGACGTACCGCCGTTTCAATGACCAAACGTGTTTTATTGCCCGGCTGCACCCCTGTACGAACAGAGCGAATGGAGTTCCGTGCGGCGAACGCCATGCGCGGCACCATCATCAGGCCCAATGCCCCTACCCCGGATATTTTCAAAAGATTTCTTCTGCTTATTTTCATTTTCAGGAATTATACCAAAAATTTAATTTTCGTGCAAAAACAAAATCCGTCATTTGACGGATTTTTATTCTTTGCGCCAAATATTATTGGCTGCGGCAATTTGCGAATGCCTGGGCGACCTGTGCGCGTTCCTGGGTGGTCATTGTTGCGACCGGAATCGTATAGCAACGCGAGCTGTCGCGGATAACAAATACTTTTGTGCCGCGGGTATATGCACGCTGCATATCGTCCATCTGGGCCGATGTCAAAAATGCGTTTTGCGTCAGCGAAGAATTTGTCAGCGCGGCCTGCACAACTTGATATGCAGTATTATAATCCCATAACTCGGATAAGGATTGAACCTCCATATAAACATTCCAGCTTTCAAACGGGTCTTCGATCTTCATCGGTTGCTGCTGGAATGCAACTCCTGTTGCCAATGCGGCGACCGTTTGCAGTGTAGACGGCTGCGAAGAACCGCCTGATGTGTGCGATACCGTATTTAGCTGCAGATTATCACCACATGCCAAATTCATGCGGTTAGTATAGCTGGCCAAGACGGCATCAACCGCAGACTGCCAATCATCGCCCTTTTGATTTGTTTCCAGATTAACTATCTTTTCGGCCCAACCCCAAATATTTGCGCCAACGTTTCCAGCACTGGCAAAACGCGTTACCATTTCGGCAGAGCCGCCCGGCACACCCGCGCCACAAAAATCATTTAGTTGGCTGCGCAGCATACTTGATGTTTCGTTGCCATAAGACAAGGCAACCGAATGACATGCCATCGCGGCCTCCAGTTCCTGGCGCCGTTGCAGACACAGGTCAGAGTGCGACTTTGACAGCTGGTCCGCCATATTTGCCATTGACATATAGGACATAACCTCCTGCTGAACATACGGCGGGCACAGGCGCGCCGCAGTATTCATGCCACCAGAATAATTTTTTGTATTTGCACCATATTGCGGCAGCAAAACAGATGTATCTTTTTGCAGGCACAGCAATGCGTAGTTATAAAGTTCGCTTTCGCTGGAATACTGACAACGGCCTGAACGCTGGCCCGGGACAGCGGTAACGTCGCCACAATAATCCGACAAGCACTTATATATACGCTCGCGACATGCGGTATCCACGTCAGGCTGAGTTATCATAAAATATGTATTTCGCTGATTGTTCATGTACGCGTTGGCAGACGCCTGATTCCCGCGCCCAGATGTCGCAGCATTCGCCACACCGGCACCAATGCAAATACTGAAAAGCCCCGCTGTCAGTAACATATTCTTCATGGAAATTCCCTCTCGTTATGTAAAATATTAACACATTGCCCAATAAAAGGCAAACATTCATTTTTGCGCACAATATATAAAACTGTTGATTCGGCAAAATAAATTGATACCATTCGTTGTATGATACTTGCAAATGAAGTTTTAAGCCAAATTTCCGACGACATTTCTGCCGTCAGGGGGTTTCTTTGACCCCGAAAAACTAACCGCTGAAATATCACAGCTTAATGAAACCGTAAACAATCCCAACCTATGGGATACGCCGGATGTGGCGCGTGGTGTGCTGCAAAAAAAGGCGGGGCTGGAAAAGTCTTTGAACGAGTTAACCCGCCTGGAATCGGAATACGAAAGCCTGTCTGATTTATATCAGATGGCACCGGATGATGCCGATGTGCTAAGCGCGATTGAAAAATTGGCCGATGAAACGCATCGGGCAAAATTCATAACACTATTTCGCGAACCCGCAGATAATAATGGCGCATTTTTATTTATCCAGGCCGGCGCTGGTGGCACCGAGGCCCAGGATTGGGCGCAGATGCTGTCACGAATGTATGCCAGATGGGCCGAGCGCCATGGATTTTCGGTCGAGGTTATCGAAGAACACGAAGGCGATACGGCTGGCATAAAAAATATTACCTATCGCATTTCCGGCGTACGTGCATACGGATGGCTAAAAAACGAAATCGGTGTCCATCGCCTGGTTCGCATATCGCCATTTAATGCCAATGGCAAGCGCCAGACCAGCTTTGCATCGGTCGACGTATGGCCTGACGTTGATGACACGATTGAAATTGAGATTAACGATAAAGATTTGCGTATTGATACGTATCGCGCATCCGGTGCGGGCGGGCAACACGTAAACAAAACCGACAGCGCCGTTCGCATTACTCATATTCCAACAAACACGGTCGTTACATGCCAAAATGAGCGCTCGCAGATTCAAAACAAAGAAATGGCGATGAAAATGCTGCGCAGTAAATTGTACGAGTTGGAGATGCAAAAACGTGCCGCCGAAGAAAACGCCGCCCTGGCCGCGCAAAAGAAAATTGAATGGGGCAGCCAGATTCGCAATTACGTCCTCTATCCGTATCAGCTGGTCAAAGACGTCCGCACCGGCGTCGAAAATACAGACTCTGATGCGGTATTAGATGGGGATTTGGACGATTTTATGCTTGCTTTACTGCAACTTGGATAAAAAATTCATAATGCTTGACATATCAAAAAGTTGACTATATGATATTTTTGACAATTTGTATTAATATCATAAGGATATAAATATGGCGGGCGATGCGATAAACTGGTCTAAGAAGTACATTTGTAAAATTTATTCTGGGGTTACTCATATCGAGCGCCCTGAAGTTTCAGGCTCTCAGAACAATGTATTTTTCGTAGATACCAATGATGGTCGATTTGTTGTAAAGTTTAACTATCAGCCGCTGGTTATGAAAAACATGGTTGTATCGCGCCTGTTTGAAGAGCGAGGCATCCCTGCCCCTAAAATTCACGTGGGCAATATTGATGGCCAATGGTATGAAACATATCCGATGGTACAGGGCCAGACTCTGCACCAGGCAATCGGGAAAGGCATGACTCGCTCTTGCATAAAGCAAGCATATAACGACATATTAATATATTTTAGTCAGATGGACGGGATTCCGGCCACTGCGTTGAAAGACCAACAGTGCAGATACGTACACCAAGTCGCCGAATACAACATCCGCAATGCAAATGGTGGTGCGGTTGCCAAAATATTTACGCCATTGGTGCGAATGCTAAACGCCGGGCGCGAGAAAGACATTGGCATATACCACTTTGACATCACACCTAAAAACGTAATCGTTTCTGAACGCGGCGAATTTCAGACATTTATTGATTTAGATAGCGTCGCATTGTGTAATCGCAACTTTGCCCTTGGGGCATTGGCGGCAAAGTATCAAATGCTAGGGATGTCGACAAAATATCTCTATGACATAAACGACGCACTGTCCGACCGCCATGCAGATCGCGGACGTATCAACGCAATGTTGCGATTAAACAATATGGGCAAATGTCTGTTGTGGCATTTTGCGCAACTACGCGGAAAATAATAAAAACCGGCATATGCCGGTTTGAATT
>JAAGKN010000002.1_pt1 | contig 60529 bp, 54 predicted proteins | sample 6206371 | NCBI WGS metagenome assembly JAAGKN01 (sample SAMN11533720, study PRJNA540317) | gut metagenome | isolation source: fecal pellets from male and female animal of same cohort | host: Peromyscus leucopus | place: USA:CA | collected 2017 | reverse complement strand
GAATCCCTGCCTCTCCGCAAAAGAGCAACTGAAAGGTTGCTCTTTTTGCATTTAGGCAGGGTTCGAACCGGTTCGCTAACGCAAAGCGCTTTCGTAGCGTAGCGGAGAAAGAATCCCTGCCTCTCCGCAAAAGAGCAACCGAAAGGTTGCTCTTTTGCATATAAGGCTGTGGTGTTTATTAATCTTTACCCCATTGGTTTTTTATTAGTTCTTTCTCGGCCTCGATTGCGAAAGTGTCGGCGCATGAAGGGTAGCCGGCATCGCGGATGGCGCTTTCGCGCGATCGTATTTCGAGGATAGCAGCCTGTTGTTCCATCGAGTTGTGTGGCAAGGCTGCGGCGGCAGCTCCCATTTCGCGTCCTTTTGCGGCAGCAGCTTCAAGTTCGGCGTTATTCGAATCGGGGTGCGCATCTTTGCAGCTCGCGATAAGTAACAGTATGAAAATCAGTGCTAAATGTTTCATAATAATATAATGCCAAGTTTTGCGCATGCGGTAGCATCTGATAGGGGGTTGTGGTGACAATCAAGAGGTATACCGAAAAATTCGCAAAGCATATCAAGCGATTTCGACAGGCACATGCCGCGTGGAATAGCCTTGCGCGCCGCTGAGAGCGTACAATGGAAAGGCGCAGGTTCTTCAAGGCCATAAACCTTGCATGCCGCGCGTATACATCCGTAGTCGAAAGGCGCGTTGTGGGCCACTATCGGTAAATCGCCAAGCCAATCTTGCCATTCACTCCATACGCGGCCGAAATTCGGAGCATCCCATGTGTCCTCTTCTGTAAGACCATGTACTGCCGTATTGTAGCGCGAGTACCATTCCGGCTCGGGGCATACAAGTGAATAGCGGCTGTCGGTAATTATACCGTCGATTACTTTTACCGCCCCTATCGAACAAATACTTGTACGCTCGCGGTTGGCGGTCTCAACATCTATGGCGACGAAACTATCCATTGACTATTTCGTTAGCCATTGCCGCTACATCATCCATAAGCCAGCGAGGGGTGGATGTAGCGCCGCAAATACCTATCGACTTGGCATCGCATAGCCATGTCGCCTCTATTTCTGTCGGGTCGGCTACGAGATAAGTGTTTGGATTCACGTCAAGGCACTGATGATAGAGAACCTTGCCGTTGCTGCTCTTGGCTCCGGTAACAAATAGTACAACATCCTTTCCGGCTGCAAACCCTCGCAGGTGATCCACGCGATTGGCCACCTGACGGCAAATAGTGTCGTGATATTCAAAGCGAGTGCCGGGCTCGCGGCGTTTTTCTATCTCCTCGATGATAGCTCTGAAACCCTCCAGCGATTTGGTAGTCTGTGAGTAGAGTGCAATATCGCGCGAAAAATCTATTTTGTCGAGACCCGAAGCATCTTCGATCACTATAGCGTGTCCGTCGGTTTGGCCTACTAGTCCGTTTACCTCTGCGTGTCCGGCCTTGCCGTATATTATTATCTGAGTCTTGGTGCCGTCGGTATCATATTTGGCCTTGATGCGCTGCTGTAGTTTGAGCACTACCGGGCAAGTTGCGTCGATTATGTCGATGTTTCTTGCTTTGGCAATTCCGTAGGTGCTCGGCGGCTCGCCGTGAGCGCGAAGGAGCACCTTTACGTTTTCAAGTTCGCCCAACTGATCGTGGGTAATTGTCTGAAGTCCTTTGCTGCACAATCGCTCTACTTCCGCCGAATTATGCACGATGTCGCCAAGGCAATAAAGTGGCTTGCCCTTTGCAAGTTCTTCTTCTGCCTTGCGGATTGCCGTGACAACCCCGAAGCAGAAACCCGATTCGCTGTCGATTTCTACCGTAGTCATTTAGATACTACTCGATTGAATTGATCAAGCAACCATGCATCCTGTTCCTCGAGAGTCATGTCGGAGTTATCGAGAGCTATGGCATCGTCGGCGCGGCGCAGGGGGCTCTCGGCACGAGTAGTGTCGATATGATCACGGTGTACTACATTGGCAAGCACATCTTCGTAGCTTACTTGTGCGCCCTTCTCCATCATTTCCTTAAATCTGCGCTGAGCGCGTGTTTCGGCCGATGCGTCTACATAAATTTTGAGTTCTGCATCCGGGAATACGACAGTGCCTATATCGCGACCGTCCATCACTATGCCGCGTGAGTCGCCGAGAGCCTTTTGCATTGCCACAAGGGCATGACGTACCTCCGGTATGGCGGCCACTGTCGAAACGGCATTGGATACACGCAGGCGGCGGATCTCGCTCTCTACATCCACTCCGTTGAGCAGTGTGTGCTGACTTCCGTCGGCTTGCGGCTCGAAATCGATGTGGATATGGGGTAGGGCGGCGTTGAGAGCTTCAAGGTCTACATTACCGTCCGCATCAATAAAATTCGCTTCAAGGGCAAATAAAGTCACGGCGCGATACATGGCGCCCGAGTCGATGTAGCGGTATCCGATTTCGGCCGCGAGATGGCGGGCCATGGTGCTTTTGCCCGACGACGAGTAGCCGTCGATGGCTATGATGATTGGTTTATCCATGATTTATTGCATTAGATCGCTGAAGTTGTAGGACAGATTGAACATAAATGTCGTTGCTCCGGTGTGTGGTTGTGCAAGTGCAAGTGACACTCCGAAACTTTTAACTTTTATGCCACCACCGAGTGAGAACCCTGACAGAAAATTTCGATTGTAGGTGCTCATATCGGTGCGTGTTTTGTAGTTATAGCCTAATGAGATATAGTAATTCGGACTCGATATAAGGTCGACGCCGAACACCAGATGTCGGAAAAGATTGCTCATAAACGAATCCTTGACTTCCGGCTTTGCGCCGCTGCTGCCATCGCCTGTTTCTGTGTATGGAAGATTCCATTTGGTAAGATTCCATGCCGTGATCGACAATCGCAGAGGCAGTGAGCCGAGCGATTTCGACCAACCGAGGCGGATATCAAAGGGTAGACGGTCGTAGCTGTCGTTGAAACGCTTTACCTGGCCGCCAAGGTTGGCAAGGACGAGCGACAGCGACATATCGTTGTCCGGGTTATAATAATTGACGCCAATGTCGGTAGATATGGCAAAGGCCGAATATTCGGCGTAGGAGCTGTATAGCCCTCGTATGCCGATGCCGCCTCGCAAACGGTCGGTAATATCGTGGGAATACATGCCGCCGAATGCCACATCTTTGGGCGAGAAGGTGCCGATGATGGCTCCGTCCTCGGTGGTCTCCTTCATTTCGCCATATCCGAAATACTGTATGTTGGCCGACCACGCGGCGCGTTCGCCGGCGCTATGACTGTAGCGCGCTCCGGCAAAGTTAGAGCCGCCGAGATAGTGCATATAGTTCATCGCCGCCATGCCGCTCATTTCCGGACCGAGCAGGGCCGGGTTCTGATCTACGGTAGTGATATCGTCGTCGACAAGGCTGATGTTGACACCGCCCAGGCCATATATTTTGGCCGAGGAGGTAACATTCAGATAATTATATGCTGTAGAGCCGTTCTGCGCAACAATATGTGGCGCAGCAACAAGCAGGAGTATATATGTTAAATAGCGTAATATCTTCATTGTACAGCCTTGTGGGCTTAAATCATGCAAAGTTACTATTATTTAACGAGATTTTAGCCCGTCTATTGCGAAACATAAGTGAAATATGCGTAAAAAACGCCCGGCGGAGTTTTCCGTCGGGCGTTCGGTTCAGAGATATATTCTTTTAGAGTTTTTCGTTTTTCTCTTCAAGAGGTTTGATGATGGGATCAGCGCCCCACTGCTGCTGCGACAGACGCAGGTAGTTGTTGTAGCGCCACTGAGCGTTGGCCTTGGCTGCGGCGAAGAGCTCGGCAGCCTCAGCGGGATACTGCTTCTGTACGGATGCGTAGCGTACCTCGCCGATGAGGAAGTTCTCGAAGTTGTCCCAGTCGGGAGCCTTGCTGTCGAGCGTGAAGGGGTTTTGCCCTTGAGCTCTGCATCGGGGTTGTAGCGCCAGAGGTGCCAGTAACCACATTCAACGGCCTTGCCTCCTCTTCCTGGCTGTGACCCATACCGGCCTTGATGCCGTGGTTGATACAGGGAGCGTAAGCGATGATGAGCGACGGACCGTCGTAAGCCTCAGCCTCGCGGATAGCCTTGAGGGTCTGAGCCTGTCGGCACCCATGGCAACCTGAGCAACGTATACGTAGCCGTAGGTCGATGCGATAAGGCCGAGGTCTTTCTTGCGGATGCGCTTGCCGGCAGCGGCAAACTTGGCGATAGCGCCGAGAGGAGTAGCCTTTGAAGACTGGCCGCCGGTGTTGGAGTAAACCTCGGTGTCGAGAACGAGTACGTTGACGTTCTTGCCGCATGCGAGCACGTGGTCGAGACCGCCGAAGCCGATGTCGTAAGCGGCACCGTCGCCGGCGATGATCCACTGCGAACGAGCTACGATGAAGCCCTTGAGTTCGAGGAGAGCCTTGCAGGTGTCGCAGCCGCATGCTTCGCACAGAGGCACGAGCTTGTCGGCAACTTCACGTGTCACGGCCGGATTCATCGAGTTGTCGAGCCACTGCTGTGCAAGACCCTTCATGTCGGCCGAGCACTTGTCGCAAGCAAGGATCTGCTGCATCACTGCGCCTACGCGCTCACGCATCTTGTTGGTGGCGATCTTCATGCCGAGGCCAAACTCTGCGAAGTCCTCGAAGAGCGAGTTGCCCCATGCGGGACCGTGGCCTGCTGCGTTGGTGGTGTAGGGAGTCGAGGGTACGGAACCGGAGTAGATCGACGAGCAGCCGGTTGCGTTGGCCACCATTTCGTGGTCGCCGAAGAGCTGGCTGATGAGTTTGACGTAGGGAGTCTCGCCGCAACCCGAGCATGCGCCCGAGAATTCGAAGAGAGGTGTGCGAACTGGCTGTTCTTCACATTCAGTTTCACGTCGACGAGGTTCTGCTTCGATGTTACGTTCTTGGTGCAGTATGTCCCATTCCTTCTGTGCTCGAGCTGAGTTTCGAGAGGCTTCATTTCGAGAGCCTTCACGCCCTTCTTGCCGGGACATACGTCAACGCAGTTGCCGCAACCGAGACAGTCGAGCACGTCGACAGCCTGGATGAAGCGCATGCCTTTGAATGTAGCGCCGAGAGCGGGCAGTGTGCCGGCTTCGCCCATGGGAGATGCTGCAACTTCGGCTTCGTCGAGAACGAACGGACGGATAGCTGCGTGAGGGCAGACATATGCACACTTGTTACACTGGATACAGTTCTCAGGATTCCATTCGGGAACGAAAGCTGCCACACCGCGTTTCTCATAAGCTGCAGTGCCCTGGGCCCATGTGCCGTCAGCATTGTCCTTGAAAGCGCTGACCTTGAGCAGGTCGCCGTCCTGAGCGTTGATGGGACGCACGATCTTGTTGATGAATGCGGGATCGTTGTTCTCTGCCTTGGGATCGTCGGGGAGCTGAGCCCATGCGGGATCGACAGCGAGCTTGTGGTATTCGCCGCCGCGGTCAACAGCCTGGTTGTTCTTGTCTACCACATCCTGACCCTTCTTGCCGTAGCTCTTGACGATGAATTTCTTCATCTGCTCTACAGCGAGGTCAACGGGGATAACCTCTGTGATGCGGAAGAATGCGCTCTGGAGGATGGTGTTGGTGCGGTTGCCAAGACCGATTTCCTGAGCGATCTTGGTAGCGTTGATATAATAAACGGTGATGTTATTCTGTGCGAAGTAACGTTTCACCTTGTTGGGAAGATTCTTGGCAAGCTCCTCACCCTCCCAGATGGTGTTGAGAAGGAATGTGCCGCCGTCGCGAAGACCACGGGTCACGTCATACATGTGCAGGTAAGCCTGTACGTGGCAAGCCACGAAGTTGGGGGTGTTCACCAGATAGGTCGAGCGGATGGGCTCGTCGCCGAAACGGAGGTGCGAGCAGGTGAAGCCGCCCGATTTCTTCGAGTCGTATGCGAAGTATGCCTGGCAATACTTGTTGGTGTTGTCGCCGATGATCTTCACCGAGTTCTTGTTGGCACCTACAGTACCGTCAGCGCCGAGACCGAAGAATTTAGCTTCGTAGGTGCTGGCGTCGCCGAGGGCGACTTCGGGCATCAGGGGCAGCGATGTGAATGTCACGTCGTCTACGATGCCGAGAGTGAAGTGGTCCTTGGGCTCGGGAAGAGCGAGGTTTTCGTATACGGCGAGGATCTGAGCGGGTGTGGTGTCTTTCGAAGCCAGACCGTAGCGGCCACCGACGATGACGGGGGCGTTTTCCTTGCCGTAGAAGCATTCCTTGACGTCGAGGTAGAGGGGTTCGCCGTTGGCACCGGGTTCTTTGGTGCGGTCGAGCACGGCAATGCGTTTTGCTGTTGCGGGAACGGCTGCGAGGAAGTGCTTGGCCGAGAAGGGACGGTAGAGGTGTACTGCTACGAGACCTACCTTCTCGCCCTTGGCGATGAGGTGTCGATAGCCTCCTGGAGAGCCTGTGTCACAGAGCCCATGGCGATGATCACGCGGTCAGCGTCGGGAGCGCCGTAGTAGTTGAAGAGGTGGTATTCGCGGCCGGTGATCTTGCTGATTTCGGCCATGTAGTTCTCCACGATTTCGGGCACAGCCTCGTAGTGCTTGTTGCATGCTTCGCGGTGCTGGAAGAACACGTCGCCGTTCTCAGCCATACCGCGTGCCACGGGAGCATCGGGTGTGAGGGCGCGCTTGCGGAATGCGGCAGAGCCTCGCGGTCGAGAAGCGGAGCGAGATCTTCCTGTTCCATAACTTCGATCTTCTGGATCTCGTGCGAGGTGCGGAAGCCGTCGAAGAAGTTTACGAAGGGTACGCGCGATTTGATGGTCGACAGGTGTGCCACACCGGCGAGGTCCATAACCTCCTGCACCGAACCCTCGGCAAGCATGGCGAAGCCGGTCTGGCGGACAGACATCACGTCCTGGTGGTCGCCGAAGATCGACAGAGCGTGTGATGCGAGGGTACGGGCCGAAACATGGAATACGCAGGGAAGGAGCTCGCCGGCGATCTTGTACATGTTGGGGATCATCAGCAGAAGACCCTGCGATGCGGTGTAGGTGGTGGTAAGAGCACCGGCCTGGAGTGAACCGTGAACGGCACCGGCGGCACCGCCTTCCGACTGCATTTCCTGCACGAGCACTGTCTCGCCGAAGATGTTCTTGCGGCCTGCGGCAGCCCATTCGTCGACGTATTCAGCCATGGTCGACGACGGGGTGATGGGGTAGATGGCGGCTACTTCCGAGAACATATAGCTCACGTGGGCGGCTGCCTGGTTACCATCACAGGTCAAGAATTTTTTTTCTTTACTCATAACGTTTGTAATCGTGATTATAATCTGTTTTTACTTCTTTCGTTTTTAAGGGCAAAAATTTGCCGATGCAAAGATAGTGTTTTTTCATTAAACCACCGCCATCAAGCCATCAAAAAATTAATAAGAATTTGAAGCGCTTTGGCTTTCAGAATAGCATTATGCAATTATTCTTGTTTATTCAAAAAACTTTCACTAATTTTGTTGTGTTACTATTTAAAAAATCCATTAGATTATGACTCAGCTGATAGTATCTTTAGATGATAACTCTATGGTAAGCGATATCAAGAAAGCCATACGCTTACTAAAGGGGGTTGCGTCTGTCAAGGTAACAAAAACTATTGACACACCCAATCCAACAACTATCAAAGCCATAGAGGATGTGGAATCAGGTAATACAATACGCTGTAACGATTTTGATGATTATCTAAAACTTGTCAATTGTGAATTACCGGATTGAGGTTACAAACCAATATCTTAAAGATCTTAAACTTGCTCGTAAAAGAAACCTTGATGAGTCGAAACTAAACGAAATCATCAAATTACTTGTTTCGGGTCAAGATCTTCCTGCTAAAAATCGAGATCACAATCTTATAAATAATTATAAAGGTTGTAGTGAATGCCATATAACACCTGATTGGTTGCTTATCTATAGGCGTGATGATGATCTTCAGTTAATTTCGCTTATTCGTACCGGCACTCACTCAGATTTATTTTAGACTACAAGAGTTTATATATGACCTAATAAACAAAGGACACAAATCAGATATGTAGCTCACTGATTTTGTGTCCTTTGTTGTTGTGTCGGGGTGACAGGATTCGAACCTGCGACCACCTGGTCCCAAACCAGGTGCGCTACCGGACTGCGCTACGCCCCGAGAAATACACTGCAAAATTAATGCTTTTTTTTTAGATTACAAACTATATTTTTCAATTCTATTGCCGAAAAAGTTATTAACATTATTCCCATTTATCAACAGCAGATCAGTGTTATCAACAATAAAGTAATTTTCGTGGAACAAAATTTTTTTGTTTCACATATTCTTCGTTACTTTGCATTCACAATCTCTCACACTCACATAACAATGGGAAAAATCATAGCGATAGCAAACCAAAAAGGCGGTGTAGGCAAGACCACCACTACTATAAACCTGGCGGCTTCTCTTGCCGCCGAGGGTAAAAAGGTGCTTATTATCGACGCCGATCCTCAGGCCAACGCCACTTCTGGCTACGGTATCGATCCGAGATCGATGACCTCGTCGATCTACGAATGTATGGTCGACGGATATCCGCTCGACGGGTCGGAGGTGCCTACATGCATGGAAGGTCTGTTCCTTGTCGGATCGCGCATCGATCTTGCCGGAGCCGAGATAGAACTTATCTCGAAGTCCGATCGAGAGAATGTACTCGCCCGACTCCTCAAACCGATAAAGGATAAATACGATTATATTATCATCGACTGTTCGCCTTCGCTCGGCCTTATTACTGTCAACGCTCTCACTGCCGCCGACTCGGTAATCATACCCGTACAGGCCGAATATTTCGCCCTCGAAGGCATCAGCAAGCTGCTCAACACGATACGCATCATCAAGTCGCGACTCAATCCCCACTTGAGATCGAAGGCTTCCTCCTCACCATGTACGACGCCCGCCTCCGTCTGGCCAACCAGATCTACGAGGAGCTCAAGGGGCACTTCGCCGACATGGTGTTCAACACCGTCATTCCGCGCAACATCCGCTTGAGCGAGGCTCCCAGTCACGGACTCCCTGCTCTGCTCTACGATGCCGAGAGCCGAGGCGCCACAAGCCATATCCTGCTTGCCAAGGAGCTTATCGCCAAACATGCCAAAAAGCAGAAGGTAAGAGGCTGATGCTTCAAGGCAAAGTAAACATTTCCGCTTATAATTCAGAATACCGGTTTAAAATTATATGTCAGTAAAACGCAATGCCCTCGGGCGCGGTCTCGATACATTGATACCCATGGACGACGTGCCTGCTCGCGGCACGTCAGCGATCAACGATATACCTCTCGACTCTATTACCCCTAATCCTGATCAGCCTCGCAAGATGTTCGACGACGAGGCCCTCGAGGAACTTGCTGCCTCCGTGCGCCAGCTCGGCATCATTCAGCCTTTGTCTCTCCGTAAGACCGGCCCCGACAGCTATCAGATCATCGCAGGTGAGCGCCGCTACCGTGCCGCGCTTATGGCCGGGCTCACATCGGTGCCGGCGTATATACGCACTGCCAATGATTTAGAGCTTACCGAGATGGCGCTGATCGAGAATATACAGCGTGAAGATCTAAACGCAATAGAAATCGCGCTTACATTCCGCAAACTCATAGATCAGTACAATCTTACTCAGGAAGAGATGAGTAAGCGTATTGGTAAAAAACGTGCTACTGTTGCCAACTTTCTCCGTCTGTTGCGTCTGCCGGCCGAAGTGCAGCTCGGTCTGCGCGACAAGCTCGTAGATATGGGTCACGCGCGTGCTCTTCTCTCGATATCCGATCCGGCTCTGCAGCTCAAACTCTACAACGAAATCTTGAAGCAAGGATTGTCGGTACGTAGGGTAGAGGAGTTGGCTAAACAATACGAAAACGGCGATGCCGCTGCAAAATCTCGTCGTCAGCCGACTATGAACGATAGCGATTACGATGTACTCAAGCGTCATCTGTCGTCCGTATTCCGTACTCCGGTGCAGTTCTCGTGCAACAAACAGGGCCGTGGACGCATCACTTTCCAATTCAAGGACGAAAGCGAACTCGAACGCCTTATCACTCTTTTCGACTCTCTCAAAAATGAATAATATCATACACAGGTTTATAGCGGTAACATTGCTCTTCGCCGGCATGCTCTTCGTAGCGCCCGACGTTTGGAGCCAGGAGCCGCACATGCCTGTAAAAAAGCCAATAAACCTAACCGACACCATCGCGGAGGCTCCCGACTCGGTAGAGATACAATTGGGCAGTGCGGATATTTCAACCGAATTGCCCGACAGCATCGCTGCCTTGCTTGACGAGTCGCCCTACGACCGATGGGAGCCGCGCGAAACCGAATTTAATCCCGATCCCACCAGGGCCGTGTGGATGTCGGCTCTATTCCCCGGCCTCGGTCAGCTCTACAACCGCCGCTATTGGAAACTGCCTATTATTATAGGTGCTTATCTTGGCCTCGGCTATGCCACGTCGTGGAACAACGGCATGCTCAACGACTACACCCGTGCATATCGAGATATAATGGACAATGATCCGTCGACTAATTCATATATGAATTTCTTTCCGCCAAACACTCAGGAAAGCGATCTCGACCGCACTTGGCTGACAAATGTATTACAGTCACGTAAGAATTTCTACCGGCGCAACCGCGACTTGTGTATCATAGCTATGGTAGGTGTATATCTTGTCGCAATGGTCGATGCCTATGTCGATGCCTCTTTGTCGCATTTCGATATCTCTCCCGAATTATCCATGGATGTGGCTCCGGCTGTCTTTCAGGACACTCGAGGTGCCCGACCGTCTCTCGGCCTTGTATGGGCCTTTAACTTTTAATATCCCCGGCAACAATGAAAAAGCTGTATAAATATCTGTTTATCGCCGCCTTGGCCGGCGCCTCCGCACCGCTGATTTCTGCTCAGTCGGTGCGTGATGTATCCGTTGCACTCAAAACACCTGATATAATCGAGCCGCAAAGTTTCGAAACCGATACTAAAGCGATGCTTGAAGACTGGTATCTTCAGAACTATATCATTCTCGATTACGAAGTCGATGGCAAACCTTTGGAGCAAGTTTCCGACGAAGTCCTGATCGACCGACTCAGTAAAATCCCCTCGATAATCGAAATGCCCCTCAACGGCCCCGTGCGCAACATGATCAATTTCTATGCAAACAGGAAGCGTCAGTTGGTTGAGAACATGCTTGGTCTTAGCATATATTACATGCCTATTTTCGAAGAAGCCCTCGAGCGTCATGGCATGCCAAATGAGCTGCGCTATTTACCGGTAATTGAGTCGGCATTGGTTCCTACAGCAGTATCGCGCGCCGGTGCTGCCGGTCTGTGGCAGTTTATGCCGGGTACCGGCAAGGACGAAGGTCTTGAGATCAACAGCCTCGTCGATCAGCGTCGCGATCCATATCTCGCATCAGAGGCCGCTGCCCGTTATCTAAAAAAATTATTCGAGATCTACGATGACTGGTCGCTTGCAATTGCAGCCTATAATTGTGGCCCAGGAAATGTCAACAAAGCAATACGTCGTGCCGGTGGTGGTAAAAAAGATTTCTGGCAGATATATCCCTTCTTGCCTAAAGAGACTCGCGGATATGTGCCGGCCTTCATCGCAGCGAATTACATCATGACATATCACAAGGATCATGGTATTTCGCCGGCTTTGGCCAAAAAACCTATCGTAGTCGATACAGTGCATGTCACTCGCCGCGTACAGTTCGCTCAGATTTCGGATGTTATGGGTATTCCCATGGCCGAATTGCGAGCGCTCAATCCACAGTTCCGCAAGGACGTTATTCCCGGCGATATCAGGCCGTATACTCTTGTCCTGCCTTCGCTTCAGGCTCTCGCCTATGTGGCGAACGAAGACTCCATCGTCAATCACAACGCTAAGAAATATGCTCGTAGAGGCTACGTAGAGCCGGCTACTACAGCTTCTGTCGGTCGCGATGCCAAGGGCGAATATTACGATGAGGAAACTATCGAATACCATACCGTACAGCGTGGAGATAACCTTGCCAAGATCGCTAAAAAATATGGGGTAACCACTGCTCAGATTAGAAAATACAACAAGGTAGGCAAGAACTTGAAGCGTGGATCTAAACTCAAGATCGTCACTGTTACTCGCCGCTACAAACCGGTAGAGCCCGAAACACCTGAAGAACAGAACGTTGAAATAGCCAATAACGAACTGTCCGACACTACAACAGTAGCTCCGGCAATGGCTATACCTACCGACTCTCTGGCAAATGATTCCGTTCCGAATATCAACGATGTTTCAAATGCCTTTGCAGAGCCTTCTGCTGATCAGCACGAAGAAGAGGCCGTTGAAGAGCCCGAGGTCAAGCCGGCTAAGGCAGAGACCAAACCTGCTCCGGCACCGAAAAAAGTTACTGAGACACCCAAACCAAAAAATGTTACTCACACAGTGCGTCGCGGCGACAATCTCAGCAAGATTGCCAAGCAGTATGGCGTAACAGTTGCGGCTATTAAGCGTGCCAATAATATGGGGGGCGACAATATCCGTCAAGGTCAGAAACTCAAGATTCCACAGAAATAAACCAGTTATACATATATGGAAAAGAAACCTATTGCACCGGATTTACCGGCGGCAGAAGTCGATCCCGTTGATCTGCCGGAAAACGCATTTACCGAGCTTGCGGCCGATGAGGAGTACCGCCCGGTAATGCACCCTGCGCGCGACTACCCCGAAGTGACTCCCTATTCGATCACTATGGGCCTCGTGCTTGCTGTGATTTTCAGCGCCGCTGCGGCATATCTTGGCCTTAAAGTAGGTCAGGTATTCGAGGCTGCCATACCTATCGCTATCATCGCCGTTGGCCTGTCGGCTCAGCTCAAAAAGAAAAATCCGCTGGGCCAGAATGTGATCATCCAGTCGATCGGCGCCTGCTCGGGCGTGATTGTGGCCGGTGCCATCTTCACTCTCCCGGCGCTTTACATCTTCCAGGCGAGTCATCCCGAAATCACCGTCAACTTCCTCGAGATTTTCCTCAGTTCGCTTTTCGGCGGTATGCTCGGTATTCTCTTCTTCATTCCCTTCCGCAAATATTTCGTAAAGGATATGCACGGCAAATATCCCTTCCCCGAAGCTACCGCTACCACTCAGGTGCTTATCAGCGGTCAAAGTTCGGGCGAAGGTTCCGGCAGTCAGGCAAAAATCCTTGTACTTGCTTCGCTTGTCGGCGGTCTTTACGACTATATCGTAGCGACCTTCGGTTTCTGGGCTGAAACGGTTACTACTACCGCTTACACATGGGGTCAGACACTCGCCGACAAATTCAAGTTTGTATTCTCGTGCAATACCGGCGCTGCTGTGCTGGGTCTTGGCTATATCGTGGGTCTGAAATATGCGTTCGTCATCTTTGCCGGCTCGGTATTCGTGTGGTGGGTGATTATCCCTCTTGATGGGAGCCTACGGCTCGGCCGAGATCCAGGCCATGACGCCTCAGCAGATATTCTGGAGATATGCGCGTATGATAGGTATCGGCGGTATAGCTATGGCCGGTATCATCGGTATCGTAAAATCGCGCAGCATCATCGGTCAGGCTGTAGGCCTTGCCGCTCGCGAACTTAAGGGTCAGCAATCTTCTACCAAGGCCGTGCGCTGGCAGACCGACATCTCCATGAAGCACATCGCCTACTTCATCTTCATCGCCCTCGTGGCCGTGTTGCTGTTCTTCTGGTTCGGTGTCATCCACACCTTCTGGCAGGCAGCCGTGGCATGGCTTGTTGTGACAGTCATCGCCTTCCTCTTCACCACCGTGGCCGCCAACGCCATCGCCATCGTGGGCTCCAACCCCGTGAGCGGCATGACACTGATGACCCTCATCATCGCCTCCGGCGTGTTTGTTGCCATCGGCCTTAACGGCACAAGCGGTATCGTGGCCGCTATGGTGCTCGGAGGCGTTGTCTGCACAGCCCTTTCGATGGCCGGCGGTTTCGTTACCGACCTCAAGATCGGCTATTGGCTCGGTTCTACTCCTCGCAAGCAGGAGACATGGAAATTCCTCGGCACGCTTGTCTCGGCTGCTACTGTCGGTGGTGTGATGCTTATGCTCAACGAGGTATATGGCTTTACCGGTCCCGATGCTATGGCTGCTCCTCAGGCAAATGCTATGGCGAAGGTTATCGAGCCCATGATGATGGGTGGTGCAACTCCCTGGATGCTCTATATCGTAGGCGCTATCCTTGCCCTGTTGCTCAACTGGCTCGGCGTTCCTGCTCTTGCTTTCTGCCTTGGTATGTTCCTTCCATTGCAGCTCAATACTCCTATGCTTGTAGGCGGTCTTATTTCATGGTTCGTAGGCCGTAGCTCTAAGGATGCTGCCGTATGCAAAGCTCGCAGCGACCGTGGCACACTCATTGCATCAGGTCTTATCGCCGGTGGTGCATTGTTCGGTGTGTTTGCCGCAATCACAATTTTCTGCGGTTTCCCCGTGCCTTCGAACGGTGGCGAGTTCATGCCTCAGATCTTGGGTCTCGTGGCTTACGCCGCTCTTATTGCGTTCCTCTATATCGCTTCACGCAAAGCTAAATGAAACATCGTAGTGAAATCCTCGCTATAGCCATTCCGGCGATAGTAAGTAATATCACTACACCTCTTTTGGGTCTCGTCGATGTGGCTGTTACAGGCCATATCGGCGCGGCTCTTTATATAGGCGCTATTGCTGTCGGTGGAGCGATGTTTAACATGCTCTACTGGCTCTTCAATTTCCTGCGCATGGGTACTACCGGTTTTACCGCACAGGCTTATGGATCGGGTAGTGCCGACCGTACTTCGCTCATCCTTTACCGCAGTCTTATAGTCGGTCTTGTCATAGGCCTGGTCATGCTTTTGCTCAGTCGGCCGGTGGGCTTGTTTATCCTCGAGTTCTTGGATGCCGATGGCCCTACACAAGACCTCGCTCGCCGTTATTTCTCTATATGTATCTGGGGAGCACCGGCTGTGTTGATGACATATTCAATGTCCGGCTGGTTTCTGGGTATGCAAAATTCCAAGGCGCAGATGTGGATGGCTATAGTTACCAATGTCATTAATATCGCCGTTAGTATCACTCTTGTTTTCGGTTTCGGCTGGAAGATCGAGGGTGTCGCCACGGGTACTTTGTCAGCCCAATGGATAGGATTCTTTACCGGGGTAGCAATACTGGCGTTGAAATATCGCCCGGCAATGCCGCGGCTTTCCGATATATTTGAGCTTAGTCAGTTATTGCGATTCTTTCGTGTCAACAGCGACATATTTCTGCGCACCGCCTGTCTGGTTGCCGTCACATTATGGTTTACACATGCCGGAGCGCTCGCAGGTACTGACATTTTGGCTGCAAACGCATTGCTGATGCAGCTTTTCATGCTCTTCTCGTTTTTTATGGATGGCTTTGCTTTTGCCGGAGAAGCCCTTGCCGGCAAATATGTCGGTCGAGCCGATAACAGTAGCCTCTATACACTCGTCCGCTCTTTGCTTAGAATAGGCCTCGTTTGTGCGCTTTTCTTTAGTCTTGTCTATTTTATAGCCGGCGAACGCATTATTGCTATGCTGGCCGAAGATCATGGCGTTGTCGATACGGCTCGCCGCTATCTGCCCTGGGCTGTGGCTGTACCTCTCTGTGGCTTCCTTGCGTTTGTGTGGGATGGTATCTTTGTCGGTCTTGTCCGCACCCGTTCGATGCTTGCTTCAATGGCTTTGGCTCTGATTGTTTTCTTTGCTCTTTACTATATGTTGCGTGGAACGATGGCAAACGACGGCCTTTGGCTGGCTTTCAACGCATACCTGCTTATGCGAGGCATCGTTTTATGGCTTGATTTCAGCTATTGGCGGCGATCCATCGCGCGATAAGCTGAGGCTTTGGCATTGAGGGAATTTCAAGAGAGCCTTTAATACCGTATTTTTCCGCTGCTATCTTAAAGTGTTCGAGGGCAATACCCATATCGAGCATAGTGTACGCATTGTCGCTTGCTGATGAGAAAAAAGCGTTACCGTCCATGTCAACCTTGATTCTCCACGGCTGTGCATTTACAGCCGAAGGCGCCATCCTTACTGCTTCGAGGATATCTCGATAAACGGCCGGCGCTTCCTTGTCGATATCAAACAACTTATCAAACTCTTTTCGTTTCGAACTGTGAGCAAGCGCAGATGTCACACGCTCGATAAAACGTTTGTGAGTAGCTGCATATCCGAATGGTATGACCGCATCGATCTTTTCCTGATCGTGTATCCCGGCTTTCTGCCCTGCATCCGAAGAATTGAACGTGCCGCCTACCCAGCAAGTGCCGACGCCTTGCGAGGTAAGGTAGAGCACAATCCTCTCGGCTTCCATCGCACAGCGCAGCTTGGCATAGTCGCTGCCGTCGCTGATGAGCGCCAGCCAAGCCGGGGCGTCCTTGATTATGCCATAGCTGCCTATGCCGCCGCTTATGCCGCTCTCCACACAAGTTATGCGGTAGTTCTTGCCGGCCGGCAACTCTATCTTGTCCATGATCTCGCGTGCCGGCATCTGACCGGTAAATGTGCGCACCGAATGGCGTTCGTTGATTGCTTCGAATAAATTCATGCTCAAAGTTAGATTATTATTGTTACATTTGCAAAAAAATACAGATATGACATTCGACGAATATCAGCAACACGCACTTGCCACTGCCATCTATCCGCGAGAGAGCGGTATTGTATATCCCGTGCTCGGCCTCGCTGGCGAAAGCGGAGAAGTAGCCGATAAGGTAAAGAAGACAATCCGTGATAATGGCGGTGTTTTCGACGACAGGATAAAGCTCGAGATTGCCAAAGAGGCCGGAGATATATTGTGGTACCTTTCGGCGCTTGCTCGTGAACTCGGAATGTCGCTCGACGATATAGCCCGTCTCAATATTGATAAGATTACTTCGCGCCAAAAGCGAGGCACCCTCCACGGAAACGGCGATAACAGATAAAAAACCGCCGGGAGGCGTCCCCCGGCGGTTGTAAAGGAGTTACGATTCTTACTTCTCGTTGGCTGTTATGTTAGGATTAACCCTTGTAGTAGGCTGTGCCTGATCGGGAATATCGTCGGCTGATGCTACGATATAGACAGGATAGCGTACTACTGCCGTTGCCGGCGATTTGTCTACAGCAAACAATGCGCATGTTATGTCGAGAGTATGTTTGCCTACCGGTGTCTGATCGGTGGTGCCGAATTCAAACGAGAACGGGCTCTGGAATGATGATCCGAGATAATAGCCGTCCCAGTAGTAGATAGCATCGGTTATAAACGCTGCCTTGCCGGCCTCGTTGTTGGTAACTGTGATGCTCTGTACCTCGGCTACGTCGCCTTGTACTACATAGACTGTGCCGTTGTGTTCTACGGCGTTGGCAAATGTTATTTCAAAGGAAACATTTGGCACGTCATCGTCGTCGCTGCACGACACCAATGCGAATGCCGGCACGAGAAGGAGAAGGAGATAATAAAACTTTTTCATTTTGGTTATGAATTTAAACGGGTTGTTGTTTTAGTCCTTGATTATTGTTTTAGTTCTTGAATATAAGGTCGCCGTCGCTCACATCAATTACGATAGGTTTCGAACGGTCGACTTTCTGTGCGAGGATATCCTTCGACAGTTGATTGAGCACGAGGCGGTGGATAGCTCGCTTGACAGGGCGTGCGCCGAACTCGGGATCATAGCCTTCGTCGGCAAGGAAGCTGAGCGCCTCGGGAGTTACACGGAGTTCGATGCCCGATGAATGAGCCAGCATGCGCTGGATCGATTTTATCTGCAGGCCTACGATCTCCTCGATTTCATTGCGGTTGAGCGGCGTGAACATGATGATCTCGTCGATACGGTTGAGGAACTCGGGACGGATGGTCTGCTTGAGCATTTCAAGCACCTGATCCTTGGTTTCTTCCACGATCTGGCTCTTGTTCTCGGGCGTCATCTTGGCAAAGTTGTCGCGGATCACGTTCGAGCCCATGTTCGAGGTCATGATGATGATGGTGTTCTTGAAGTTGACGTTTCGGCCCTTGTTGTCGGTCAGACGGCCGTCGTCGAGCACCTGCAGCAGGATGTTGAACACATCGGGATGGGCTTTTTCGATTTCGTCGAAGAGCACTACCGAGTATGGTTTGCGCCGACGGCTTCGGTAAGCTGGCCGCCCTCGTCGTAGCCTACATATCCCGGAGGCGCTCCGACAAGTCGCGATACCGAATGTTTCTCCTGATACTCTGCTCATATCGATACGTGTCATCATATTCTCGTCGTCGAATAGGTATTCGGCCAAAGCCTTTGCAAGCTCGGTTTTACCAACGCCTGTCGTACCCAGGAATATGAACGAGCCGATAGGTCGTTTGGGATCGTTGAGGCCTGCACGGCTGCGACGCACAGCATCGGCGATGGCCGATATGGCCTCGTCCTGGCCAACGACGCGGCTGTGGAGTTCTTCCTCGAGGTGGAGCAGCTTCTCTTTCTCGCTCTGAACCATCTTGTTGACAGGGATACCGGTCCAACGCGATACTACATCGGCGATATCTTCGGCATCGACTTCCTCTTTGATGAACGCCTTTTCGCCCTGCATCATCGCCAATTGCTCTTGCGTTTCCTGTATATCTTTCTGCTTGTTGGCGATGGCAGAGTAGCGTATCTCGGCCACACGGGCATAGTCGCCTTCTCGTTCGGCTTTGTCGGCTTCGAAGTTGAGCTGTTCGATATCAATTTTATCCTGCTGGATGCGGCTTATCAGATCGCGCTCGGCCTTCCACTTGGCGGAGAATTCTTTTTCTTCCTCGCGAAGCTCGGCGATTGACTTCTCGATTGCTTTCACTTCCTCGTCGCGGCCTTCACGCTTGATAGCCTCGCGCTCGATTTCTTTCTGAGCTATCTGACGGGTAATATCGTCGAGAGCCTGAGGCACGGAGTCAATCTCGAGGCGCAGCTTCGATGCGGCCTCGTCGACAAGGTCGATGGCCTTGTCGGGGAGGAAACGGTCGGTGATATAGCGCTCCGACAGCTGCACGGCGGCGATAATCGCCTCATCGCGGATGCGCACCTTGTGGTGGTTCTCGTAGCGCTCCTTCAGACCGCGGAGAATGGCTATGGCCGATGTCTCGTCAGGCTCGTTGACCATCACTTTCTGGAAACGGCGTTCGAGAGCCTTGTCCTTCTCAAAATATTTCTGATACTCGTCGAGGGTGGTGGCGCCTATGCTGCGGAGCTCGCCGCGGGCAAGCGCCGGCTTGAGGATGTTGGCGGCATCCATGGCGCCCTCGCCCTTGCCGGCGCCGACGAGTGTGTGGATTTCGTCGATAAAGAGGATTATCTCGCCGTCGGCCGATGTCACTTCGTTGACGATAGCTTTGAGTCGTTCCTCGAATTCGCCCTTGTATTTGGCACCTGCCACCAAGGCGCCCATATCGAGCGAATAAATCTGCTTTGTGCGCAGGTTTTCGGGCACGTCGCCGCGCACGATACGGTGTGCCAGGCCCTCGGCGATAGCTGTCTTGCCGGTGCCGGGCTCGCCTATGAGCATAGGGTTGTTTTTGGTGCGTCGCGAAAGTATCTGCAGCACGCGGCGTATTTCCTCGTCGCGTCCGATCACAGGGTCGAGCTTGCCGGCGCGAGCACGCTCGTTGAGGTTGATGGCATATTTCGACAGGGCGTTGTATGTCTCCTCGGCGCTCTGGTCGGTGGCTTTCTTGCCCTTGCGCAGCTCCTCGATAGCGGCCATAAGTTCTTTCTTGCCAAGACCGGCATCCTTGAGTATGGTCGATGCCGACGAATTTACCTCGAAAATAGCAAGCAGTAGTGCTTCAAGAGTAACGTACTGGTCGCCGAGATCTTTCGATACGTCAAGCGCTTTCTGCAGCACATCATTCGACGTTCGGCTGAGATATGGTTCCGAGCCCGACACTTTCGGCAAGGTTGCGATCTCGCTGTCAACAGCTCGGGTCACAGAGGTCGGGTTGGCGCCTATCTTCTGGAAAATGAAATTTACCACTGTCTCGCCTTCGTCGATTATACCTTTGAGGAGGCACACCGGCTCTATCGACTGGCTGCCTGCACCGCGCGTAATTTCTACGGCTTTCTGGATAGCTTCCTGCGATTTAATGGTGAAATTATTGAAATTCATAATATGAAGTAGTTGAATGTTTCCTGTTTAATTATATTCAATAAGTTTAACAAATATGGCGGCGATTTGGTTTTACACCGTCGTTGATAACAGGCAATATTTGTGCCAGAGCGGATAAAGTGACAAAATTGACACTTCACATACAATTTTTGGCCGATTTTTTTGCAAGATTACATGCTTTGTTATTATCTTCGCACCGTGAAACCTCAGCAGAGGTTCTCAATGTGACTTAAACGAAACTACTCTATATATTATGATATTCAATTTCAGAATAGTATCAGACGAGGTCGATAATTTCAAGCGCGAAATTCAGATTGACTCTACCGCAACATTCCTTGATCTCAAGAAAGCTATCTGCAAAAGTGTCGGATACGACTCCACTCAGATGAGCTCTTTCTTCCTCTGCGACCGCAATTGGGAAAAAGAGAAAGAAATCACTTTCGAGGATATGGATACCGACGACGATCAGGAGGTATACCTCATGGACGAGTCGCCTCTCGACGAATTTATCGAGGACGAGGGTCAGAAGCTGCTCTATGTGTTCGATTATATTACCGACAGGGCTTTCTTCATCGAAATGACCGAAATGGTTCCCGGCAAGTCTCTCCGCGAACCTCTGTGCACACTTGCAATGGGCACACCTCCCCCCGAAGTGGTGGATCTCGATGAGTTCGACGCTAAAATCGATGCAAAGGCCACCCAGGCCAATCCCGATCTCGACGAAGATTTCTATGGAGCCGACGGCTATAACGAAGACGAATTCGACGCCGAAGGTTTCGATGAAATGACCTTCGACGAGTAAATCGGTCTCTTTCGCAGCCGTTTTTCATCCCCGCTGGCCGTGCCTGCCGGGGTTTTAGCGCATAATATTTTAATCTCTATAATATAAGTGTTCGATTCTCTCTCAGCCTTATTCACAGCCAATAGCTGGCTCTATACGATGCTGGCGTTTATTGCTGTGTTGTCGACACTTCTTATTATCATTATCATTCTGTCCGAGAACCGCAACCCGGTCAAATCCCTCGCTTGGGTAACCGTCTTGCTGCTTCTTCCGGTTGTCGGCCTGATATTGTACCTCTTCTTCGGGCGCAGCATCAAGAATACCCGTATGATATCGCGCCGAAGCCGGCGCAAACTTCGACGGCGCGAGGGACGCACCTTTGCCGACCCTAAGAATGCCGGCCTCACTCCCGAATCTCTCCAGCAGATAAATCTCGGACGATCTCTTACCGGAGCGCAGTATTACGGCGACAATACAGTAGAGGTATTCACTACCGGCGATGCCAAATTCGAAGCCCTCGAGCACGATCTCAGGTCGGCCCGTCACTCGATCAATATGCAATATTATATCTTCGAGGATGATAATATAGGGCGACGGATAGCCGATATACTCGCCGAGCGTGCTGCCGCAGGCGTCAAGGTAAGGCTTATCTACGATCATGTAGGATCTTTTCATGTCCGTTCGCGTTTCTTCAAGCAGTTGCGCGAGCGTGGTATCGACGCGCAACCCTTCTTTAAGGTTACCTTCCCCCAGTTCGGTACACATGTCAACTGGCGCAACCACCGCAAGCTGTGCATTATCGACCAATCCGTAGGTTACCTCGGTGGTATGAATGTCGCCGACAGATATATCGACGGAGGTAAAAAATTCGCTTGTTGGCGCGATACTCACGTGCGTGTCGAAGGCTCGATCGTGCAGGCTCTTCAGTACTCCTTCATTGTTGACTGGAGTTTTATGGGTGGAGGTCTTATTGATGAAAATATGGCACCCATAGTACCGTCTGGACGCATCAGTCCACATGCCGTCGGTGGTGTCGGCGCACAGATGCTTACCTCAGGCCCCACATCGCAGTGGTCTAACATCGCCCTTGCCTTGCACAAGGCCATCGCCAATGCCCGTCGCAGGGTGTATATCCAGACTCCTTACTTCCTCCCCACCGAAGCTCTGCTCAAAGCCCTCCAGTCGGCAGCACTTGCCCATGTTGATGTTCGTATTATGGTGCCCGAGCATAGCGACTCTGCGATGCTCACACATGCCTCCAATTCATACATATCCGAGTGCCTGCGCGCCGGCATCAAGATATATCAGTACAAAGCCGGTATGCTGCACTCAAAGATGATCATTGTCGACGACGAGTTCGTTACTATAGGATCTACCAACTTCGACTTCCGCAGTTTCGACTATAATTTCGAGGCAAACTTGTTTTTTTACAGCACCGAGTTAAATCGTCAGATGCTCGATGTATTCCGCTCCGATCTTGTCAAGAGCGAGAGGGTATTGGGCGAGCAGTGGCATCGCCGTCCTCTCACAAAGCGTGTGGCAGAATCTGTGTTGCGTCTGCTTAGCCCCGTTTTATGATTATATAAGAATATGAGTAAAGATATAAATGAATCTCGCGCCCGTTTCGAAAAAATTCTGCGCGATACCAAGCGTGAAAATATCGATTATGTCCTCGAGGATCTCGATTCCTGGGGCTTCTTTAATGCACCGGCATCTTCGCAGGGACACGGAGCATATCCCGGCGGTTTGCTCGAACATTCGCTTAACGTCTACGATTCGGCAATGGAAGCTCGTAAGGCTATGCTCGACCTTCGCCCCGATCTCGAGTCCGACCTCGATCCCGACAGCATAGCCATCGCTGCACTTCTCCACGACGTATGCAAAGCCGACTTTTACCGACTCGTAAAGAAAAAGCGCCGCAACGAAGTAGGGCAGTACGAAGAATTTGAGCAGTACGAGATACACGACGAAAATTTCCCCGTTGGTCACGGCGAAAAATCGGTTATCCTCCTTCTGCAGTCAGGGCTCGACCTCAAAGATGAGGAAATTTATGCCATCCGCTGGCACATGGGCCCCTGGAATCTCTCGCGTGACGACGAAAAATTTTACCGACAGGCAGGAAAAGCATCGCCTCTCCAGCCACTCATTCACGCTGCCGACACTCTCGCCTCTGCTATCGTCGAAAGACCCGGCAAAAAAATATGATCCGTTATCCTCTGACTCACAAATCGTTGCAAAAATAAGTGAAAATTTATTGTAAAAAAGTTGCTCGAAAATTTGGTCAGAACAAAAAAAGTACCTAACTTTGCATCGCAATTGAGAAAGGCACTACGCGAAAATAGCTCAGTTGGTAGAGCACGACCTTGCCAAGGTCGGGGTCGCGGGTTCGAGTCCCGTTTTTCGCTCAACGAAAGAGAACATTAAAATCTTGATTTAGGCAGCCACCGCCGCAACAACAATTCGCATTATGCGAAAATAGCTCAGTTGGTAGAGCACGACCTTGCCAAGGTCGGGGTCGCGGGTTCGAGTCCCGTTTTTCGCTCAATTTTCCCTCCGTTGCGGAGTTCCTAAATCAATATGTCCGGATGGCGGAATTGGTAGACGCGCTACTTTGAGGGGGTAGTGTCAATTATGACGTGTGAGTTCGAGTCTCATTTCGGACACGTGAAAATCCCAAGTTGTTTCAACACAGCTTGGGATTTTCTCTTTTTATACCCACATGTCTTAAATTTATTATTGCATCATGTAACTTTTTTGTGTTTATCTGCATCTAACGGAGCAAAACAAATACGATACAAATGACAAGTTCCCATATCGATGCGGCTCAGTTTGCATCGCTGATAAATGAACATTCACGCATAATCAACAAGGTCAGCTATTTCTACGCCTCCGACAAAATACCATTCAACGATCTCCGGCAAGAAATATATATCAATATATGGTTGGGCTTGAAGCAGTTTCGAGGCGATAGCAAATTGTCTACCTGGATCTATCAGGTTGCTGTCAACTCAGCCCTTATGGCAATTCGATCCGAGAAGCATAGGCTCGAAACCGTTTCTATCGATTTTGCCTCCTTCGATCTATCCTCCGAACTTGACGATGCGCAGATAGAAAATCTCCGCACACTGCACACTCTCATCAACAGGCTCGAAGATCTCGACAAAGCCGTAATACTCCTATGGCTCGACGAATATTCCTACGATGAAATTGCCGAGACACTTGGAATCAAGCGCAACACTGTTGCCGTGCGAATACACCGTATCAAAGATAAACTCTCTAAAGCTATATAATATGCAACTCGATGAACTAAAGAAAAGCATGTCGGCCCTCGACAATATTCTCGCTGCCACTAATACAGATATACGTATCAATGTCGAATCGTCAAAAAATGCACAAACCAGACTCCTTGTCAAGTTCAGGCAGGCATTTACCTCTGCCGCCATCCTTGCCGTCGTCTTTGCGGTACTATGGATCACAGGAGTCAACGCCGACACCTTCCCAACCTACCTACAGGCCTTCCTGGTCATATACCTCGCTATGGCATCCCTATGGTATATCTTCCTCTACTTTAAACTACGTTCCATATTCATACCTCTAATCAAACCTGCTCAACTGTTTTCTAAGGTTGCGACCCTAAAACTGCTTACCCTTTCAGGAGAGATAGTATTTGGTATAGCCTTGGCGGTCTTTTTTACTCTTTTCGTTACCGAACATCTGATAAACAACACGATCGCAATATATCTCTTTTTTGCCACGCTTGCTTTCGCGCTCATATATGGACTTGCATATCTGTGGCCGCAATACATCCGCCTGTTCCGTTCCATCACGTCTATAGATACAGAAGATTCGACCAATCTGAGTGAAAGTAATAGAGAATATCAAAATCCATTAGAGTTAAAATGGATTGCCGGTATCGCAGCCGTGGCGATTGTCCTTGTTTCTGTAGCACTTTACAATCCGTTCCGGGCAACCGGTGCCACATTGCCGGCTTCACAATTGGTGGTTGAGGCAATGGAAAAAATCAACAAGGCCGATAATCGTATAGTCGAGTTTTCGCTTCGTGCCAGCCGTAGTAATGACGAGGACGTATATGAAGCCAATTATGATGCAGAAATGATAGGCGGAACACTATATCTTTCATCCATTCCCGGAGATAAACAAATTTGCGTGGAATTTGATGATCCCGAGAAAACGGTAGTCACTCAATCGGTCAGACTTAATAATCTACTCGACCTCAATTCAGTAATTAAGGAGTTTAAAGATAAAAAAGATTATGTATTTACAGAGAAAGGAGATAGTGTGATTGTCACTACTATGAATGGTAACAAAGGCAATGGCCTGTTGAAATTCAAAGCAGTCTTCTCTCGAAAAGAGTGTAAACTAAAATCAGTCGTAGTGACTGCAGAAAAAGACGGACGAGAAAAGATAATGCTGCAGACTCACAAAATTGATTATCGTTGACATCATCCCTTCTCTTCCCCCGAGTCGCGGAGCGACGGCTTCGTGATACCTCCGGCTCAGCGCCTACTTCTTCTTCGGCTGCTTGTTGAAGCGGTAGTAGATATGGAAGAGCAGATAGCTCGGTATCGAGTTGACAACCGTTTCGGTACGAGCCTGGGCGTTTACCATATAGCTTACCGTCGAGATCTGATGCAGCAGGTCGTATGCGTCCAGCGCCAGCACTACCGATCCCTTGAGCAGCGACTTCGACACTCGCGCATTCCACACCACGTCGGTGGTATTGAGGTTAGGATCGGCATATCCGCGACGGGTGTACATTACCATATCGGTCGACAGCCCCCAGTTATAGGGCAGGTTGAGCACGCCGCTCACACCATATTTCATGTTCCAAGCCGAGAATTCCGCGAAGCCCTCGTCCTTTCCGAGATAGCGGTGCCAGTTGGCATCGGCAAAGGCCGACAGGCGATGGCTGCCGAGCTTCCAGTTAAACTTCACTTCCTCGCCGACTGTTACCGTCGACACACGCCGGCGGCGCATGCCTCCCACAAGATCGACGTTTCTCACGAATGTGCCGCGAGTGTCCGACGAAATATCGAGGTTGCGGTTCTGTCCGAAAGCAGTAAAATAATTATATCCGGCATTGGCGCTCCAGTTGCCCTGCACATTGTGGGTCGAGAACGTCCTCACGCCCGTCGCAGGATCCATCACATAGCTCCTCGCCTGAGCATTCTGCAGCAACGAAGCCCCGGCCGACACAGAGTGCGTGGTCTGACCTCGCGTAGTACCGTAGCCGAGAGATATCTTATGCGTATAAGAATCCTTGAGCGAGCGGTTGCCGAGGTAGATGTTTAGAGGATCAGTGCGCGGACGGTCTACCATTTCGGCCAAACTTGCCTTCGTCGGAGTGCTCGACAGATTTATATCAAAGCGAGTGAAATACTTCGATTCAAAAGTATTGAAGTTAAGACTCACAGAATATTGATAGAGCACGTTGCGGCGATGCAGGTCTGTGTCGACGCCTCCGGTGCGGTAGCGGTAATCGCGGTCGGCAAGCATAACGGCAGCATTGACATCAGCATACAAAAGGAAATCTCCGAACACCTTGTTCGATAGTGTGTTATAAAACTGAGCTCCAAGTTTATGGGTATTGTCAAGCGTGTGCGAATAATAACTGCCGTTGGGGTCGTATGTCGATCCGTACTGCACCATCGACGGCAATACACCGAAATCCGGCACTACCTCAAGTTGATCGAGACGGTGCATGTCCGAGGTCGACTCGCTGTCGTAGTGCGAAAGTTCATAATATACAGGCAATGAACTCATCATGAAATTAGGCATATACTTGCTAAGCTCTACACGAGGCCTTATTTCAAATGTCTTGTCCGGGTATAGTCTGAAATACTGATAGTCGGCCACCGGCTGGGTCTGCCCTCCGGCTCCATAGCGCACATCATATTTTCTGAATCTGTCGGAGTGCGCGCGGCGATATCTGCCGTCGACCGACACCGTGAGCATATTGTTGTCCGACACCTTGGTGTTGGAGCGGGCATACATCGCCCCGTCCAGTTGTGACCTTTGGTAAGGTCGTCGATCTTGTTGCGGTTGATCAGGCTCTTGAGCACATCGGCAGTATTTCCATCGTATATACCGGCCACGAAGTCATGGCTGATCTCATCCGCCATATCTCGGTTGAAGGCCGCACTCAGTTGCGACATCCTGTCCTCAAATTTATTATATTCGAATTTCGGATTGACCAGCAGATTTGTCCGAGGTATCGACTTGGTTGTGAACGTATGGTCAGTTGCCACCTGCACATTCTTATTGCGCATATTGCGCCAGCTGTAATTATACATATCAGCCGGTGCCATATATGTCTGCGTACTCGAAGTCTCCCTTATGTCGTTGTCGGTAATTGTTACCGAGGCATCGCCCCTCAGCTGCCAGGCGTTGGCGTTGCCGCAGGTGGTATAGGTAAGGCCGACATTCTTTCGCGATACCACGCCATTGCCTGTCTGCTCGTTACTCCACGGGCCGCCTTGCCGCCCCGGCTTTTGTGAGTCGCTCAGGTTATTGAGATTGGCGTATACCGCCACCGATGAATACTCATTGTACCACATTCCGAACAACTTGCCGAGATAGCGGTCGTGCGTTCCGTAGCCTCCCTCGGCATTCATCAAAAAGCCCGTCTGATAATGCTTCTTAAGCCTCACGTCCATCACATATTGCATGTCGTTGGCCACCTTGTGCCCCATAAGTTCGCTGGCCGCACCGGTCTTTTCATACGCCGCTATATCTTTCACGGTATATGCGCCTATATTATCGAGCATCAATTCCTTCTTGCCGTTGAAGAGATCCTTGCCGTTTAGCAGCAGATTGTCTACCCTTCGGCCTCGGCAATATATCTCGCCGTTATTGCGAAGTTCCACGCCCGGCAACTGTTCGAAAAGCGCGTCGAGCATCGATCCCTCCGCAAGTACAAAAGCATCAGCCTTATATACTAATGTATCACCTTTGTGGTAAAACATAATACGCGAGGCCGTAACGGTTAACTCCTTCAGTGTCTCACTCCTCTTTCTGTCGAAAAATACATCAGGTATTTTAACTGTCTTTTCATAGTTATCTTTGTTCATATAGCTTAGGTCGATTTCGACCCACGCTTTGTCAAGCGACTCATCGATCTCTTGATCAAAAGATTTATTTTCATAATCGATGGTTACCTTGTAAGGAAGCAGCTCCAATAGATATTTTTTTCCGATCTTAAGAGTTATATCAGCGTCTCCGGTCATCATACTAAATCCACATTCGGTATTTTCGACCAAAGATGTATCCGCCATATTATAGGTCTTTATATCAGCATATCCTACAGGCATTTTAGTTACTCTGTTTTTCATTGAGAATAGTACACGGGTGTACATATCTTCAGCCAACGCTGCCGGCGCTGATAACAAAAATACAAGCAATATAATTTGGCGGATTTTAAGGGGCATAAGTTATTTGTTAGGATTCTTCTTATCGAAATAGACATTTGGAAATTTTACAGAAAATTGAGAATCATCTTGCTTGATATTTCTCAAATCAAGGTCAATCCTTTGCTTCTCAAGTTCTTTACACTCCGTTACCTCACTTGTATCGTCCTCATGATTTATTACTATCTTTCGGGGAGTCAACTCTACGATATATTGTTTCCCGTTTTCCAGCAATATATAAATATCGCCTGTTTCCGCTCTCGTAATCACTTCAACAAACTCTACCAGTGTAGTATCAGCCATGTTATATACATCAACCTTAGCTGATTGAATGGGTGCATTGGTTAATTTGTTTATCATTTTGAAATTGATTCGAGTGTAAATATCCTCGCCCTCAGCCAACGCTGCCGGCGCTGATAACAAAAATATAAGCAATAAAATTTGGTGGATTTTCATGGACTTAAGTTGTTTGTTTAATTACTTTTGCAAAGATACTATATTTTTAGCGAAATTTAGCTCGTTTTGCAAAAAAAACATAACGCGCAGCTTGATAGTTGTTTATAAAATTGTTTAGTGTCCTTGGCCGAATACGAGTTTGGGCCATGTTTCAGGGTTGTCTGCTTCAGTTGCCGGGATAGTGTCTGTTTCATTACAGTGGCGAATTGTAATGTTGCATCGCATGGCATTGTCCTTATTTGCATTGAGATACTTAAACGGAATAGCTAATTCTAATTCAAGATGGCCGTCGCGATATGAAACTTTATGCTTTATTTCTTTAATATTGTTATCGTAATTCTTCTTACCATCGAAGTTTTGGCAGGCTTTAAGTGTGTTGTCGGGAGAAATTGTAAAGCTGTAGATACCTTGATTTGGCTTTGTGCCGGCTTGGAGTTGCAATGTAAGATCTCTGTCAATGCCGGTGTCGGCGCCATTGATGCAGGCTTTGAAGTATAGCTTGTTTTTATCATACCAAAAATCCAAAGAAGACTGCTTCCGAGATCTTGTACCCATTACTATCTGATCGGTTCCATCTGGTTTGCCGTAACCGACATGGAAATTATCAATGACGCGTCCTTTTATTATTGAAATAGCGTTTGGTTTACCATTCCCACCGATAGAAGCAATGGCAAACACATCGCCGTTGTCGGAAACTGCCACTGAATTCCAAAGAGCATGCATTTCGACCGGTAGCATGAAGGGTTCTGTGATACCTCTAAAGTTACGGGCGTCTTTGTCGCCCACAGCTACAAACATATCGTAATGTTTCTCGCCCATACCGGCTCTTAGTCCTTTGTCGCCTTGCCAGGACGCGATTGTGTATCCATTTTTCAGTTTGCGTAGATATGGCGCTGCGGATATAAAGGTTTTGTCAGTCTCGTCGGCGAATATAATCTGACGATTAATAGATGAGGCATCTGCCCACCGGCTCCAGTTGTCGCTGAGAGATGACCGCACAGTTGTTGCGCGGAAGCCATTTCTTCCTGGTTGTCCATTGTCTTCGATTATTACTACAATTTCATTATTTTCGGTCAGAATGGCAACAGGCATGCCATCGCGGTAGCCGGCACGATAAGAAATCCGTACAGGATCGCTCCATGTTTTGCCTTTGTCGAACGAACGACACATTGAAATCTCCTGTTCGTCGGATGCTCTGAAATTGTTTTCATTGGCGAAATAGAGTTGCACTTCGCCTCCGGGGAGCTCAAGAAATGAAGGCTCCCAACAACCATCACAAAATAAATGGCTTGCATCGTATACATATATTGGATCACTCCACGTGGCTCCGTTGTCGATCGAGCGCACCACTCTTATTCCAAATTTCCTATCCTCGCTTGGCGGTTGCGATGGACGTGGATTATAACCAACGATGATTGTTCCGTCGGAGAGCTGTATGATATCGGGCACTGCGTATGGCACTTTGTCGGCCGAACGTACTATGAGTTGTGGAGGTGTCCATGTCTGTCCTCCATCTTTGCTGTATCGGCACGATATGCCGCCTCCGGCCTCGGCGACAGCAATGAGTCTGCCGTCGAGCAAGTTGATTATACGGGCGTAGTTGCCGTGTGGAAATATTTCCTGTTGGGTGTTTATATCCCAAAATATACGAGGGTAACTATCTTGAATGTGTTTTACAGTTTGAGACAAGGCTGTAGTCGCCAACAGACACAATGCGACAGCGGACAGAATAAGTCGTTTCATATTTGCAAAAATACAAAATAATGCGATGCAAACTAAGTCGCATCGCATTATTCTTCAAATTTTTTCTATGGTTATTCTTCCTCTTCTTTCAGCGGATTGAACCCTTGAGCTTTGAGAGTGATCTCGCCGCCGTCGCGTGTGACGAGCGCACAGCCGAGCTCTTCCTTGCATATATAGCCGATTACCTTCACGCCCTTCATGCCTTCTACCTTCTCGTGGTCGGTAAGAGGGACTGTGAAAAGCAGCTCATAGTCCTCTCCGCCATTGAGGGCGGCTGTTACGAGGTTCATGTTCAGCTCCTCAGCCATTACAGCGGTCTGATAGTCGATAGGAATACGATCCTCATACACGCGGCAGCCTACCTTGCTGTCCTTGCAAATATGGATAAGTTCCGACGACAGGCCGTCGCTCACGTCCATCATTGCGGTGGGTACGACTCCGGCCTTTGCAAGATCGGCAACTATATCGCGTCGGGCCTCCGGTTTGAGCTGGCGCTCGATCAGATATTCCTTGCCTGCGAAATCAGGTTCGAAATCCTTCTGCCCGGCCGATGCCACCTTTTCGCGCTCGAGTAGCTGCAGTCCCATATAGGCAGCGCCGAGGTCGCCGCTCACGCATATCAGGTCGGTGTCGTGAGCACCGTTGCGACGCACGGCCTTACCTTTGGGAGCCTCGCCGATACATGTAATAGATAGCACGAGTCCCTGATGCGATGCCGTCGTGTCGCCACCGATGATGTCGACGCCATATTGCTCACAGGCAATGCGGATGCCGGCATAGAGCTCTTCGATATGCTCTACGGTAAAGCGCTTGGAAATACCCAGCGACACAGTGATCTGTCGGGGCTGGCCGTTCATGGCGTATACATCCGAAAAATTGACTACGGCAGCTTTATAGCCCAGATGCTTTAGCGGCACGTAGGTAAGATCGAAATGTACATTTTCGAGCAGAAGATCGGTGGTAACAAGGATGTCGGTATCGGCAGGGTAGTGCAACACTGCCGCATCATCACCCACGGCGACGGCAGTCGAACTGTTCGTTATCTCAAGATTTTCGGTAAGGCGGTCGATAAGCCCGAACTCGCCAAGCGACGATATCTCTGCCATAATTTTAGCAGCGGATTACCATTTCTTTTACGAGGGCTTCGACTGTCGGCTGAGCCTTGATGGCAGCCTTCTGTACCTCCTCGTGGGTGGGTACTTCGGTCACATCCTTGCCGCCCAGGTCGGTAATGACTGAGATACCGAATACTCTCATGTCGGCATGACGGGCTACGATAACTTCAGGTACGGTAGACATGCCTACTGCATCGCCGCCGATTACGCGGAAATATTCATACTCTGCCGGAGTCTCGAAGGTCGGGCCGGGAGTGCCTACATACACACCGTGTACCAGACGCAGATCCTTTTCCTCGCCGATCTTGTCGGCAAGTGCAACGAGTTTTTTATCGTATGCCTCGGTCATAGCCGGGAAACGGGGACCGAGTTCGTCGTAATTCTTGCCACGGAGGGGATTTTCAGGGAAGAGATTGATGTGGTCGGTAATAACCATCACATCGCCAACTTTAAATTCCTTGTTCATGCCGCCGGCTGCGTTGCTCACAAAAAGAGTCTCGACGCCCAGTGCCTTGAATACGCGCACGGGGAAGGTGACAGTCTTCATGTCGTAGCCTTCGTAGTAGTGGAAACGGCCCTGCATGGCGATGACGCGGCGACCGCCCATCTTGCCGAAGATCAGGTTGCCGCTATGGCCCTGCACAGTAGATACGGGGAAGTTAGGGATTTCAGAGTAGGGGATATAGAGTTTTTCTTCGATATGTTCTACGAGGTTGCCAAGGCCGGTGCCGAGGATAATGGCAAGTTTAGGCATTTCGCCTGCACGCTCACGGAGGAAGTCGGCAGTCTGTTTGATTTTTTCGAGCATAGGTGCTTGTTTTATGTTGGTTACTTTGAGATAAACACCGGCATTGGCAGCCGGGTTCGGTATAGATTGTATTTTTTATTACCGTTGACGCATTTTTTCGCGAAGCTCTTTCTCGATGGCTTCTTCGAATGTAGGCTGCGCTACGGGATATTCAAAATCTACTTTGACAGGCAGATAGAAAGTCATTGCTCGCAGCTCGTGAGGGTAATAAGGATTGGCCGCCAGGCGGACAGCATCTTTTTCGGTGGTTATGATGATTCGTTGTTTGCCCTTGAGCTGACGGTAACGCGACAGGATATGGTCGATATCCTTCTTGGTGTACTGATGATGATCAGGGTAGATGTCTACCTTAACTTTCGCCGCAAAGCTCTTTATGTGCTTGATAAACGGCCTCGGATTGCCGATGCCGGCTATCGCAAGTATCGAGTCGCCCTCGTTGAGCCAGTCGAGATAGGGCACCGACGTGGCTACATCGTCAAATACCGGCGCGAGGGGCTGATAAGCGATGTGCGAGAAGAAAAGATGCTGCCACGGCATCACATTGTAGTGGTTGATCTCGTTGCGATAGTCGGCTGGTTTGAGAGAGTAGGGGCATTTGCCTACGATGATCATATCGGCGCGGTTGAGGCCACGGGCAGGCTCGCGCAAGCGACCGTAGGGCAGCATGGCGTCCTCATAGACAGGACGGGCATACTCGGTAATGACAATCGACAGTGTAGGCTTGACATAGCGGTGCTGGAAAGCATCGTCGAGCACAATCATTTCGATCGACGGGTCGATGCGAAGCAGCTCGCGGATGCCCAGCACGCGATCCTCGCAAACGGCTACTACCACTTCCCCTCCGAATTTGGTGTAGATCTGATAGGACTCGTCGCCGATATCGCGTGGCATAGAGGTGCGTCCGGCCATCACAAATCCGCTCGTCTCGCGTTTGTAACCGCGACTTAGCACGGCCACTTTGCGAGTGCGGCGCATCATTTCAACGATGTATTCTACATGAGGAGTCTTGCCCGTTCCGCCGACGGCGAGATTGCCGACTGCGATAACAGGAATGTCAAATTCTACCTCTTTCAACAGATGCCAGTCAAAGAACTTATTGCGCATATATGTCGCTGCCCCATAGAGTTTGGAGCAAGGCAGCAGTATAAGTTTCGACAGCACGCTGTTGTTTTTCATTCGCTATTTGAATATGACGGGTTCGATTCGGGCCTGTATCGGGTTGGCAGAGCGCAGACGACGCACGGCTTCGATATACTTCATGGATTCGGTATCATAGCCGGCAGCTTTGAGATTGTCGAGACCGCCCGACTCGCGGAGGATCTGCTCCCATACCGAGCTTTCAGTCTTGGGATAGCGCACAATATCTTTTTCATCCATGCCGGTCTCGTCGGCCAGTGCTTTGATAGTGGTGTCGAGGCTGCCTATGGCATCGACAAGGCCGAGATTGATGGCGGCGCCGCCTGTCCATACGCGACCCTCGGCAATGCTTTTCACATAGTCCTGGTCAAGACTGCGGCCTGCTGCCACACGGCTTGTAAAGAGTTCGTAGATATTCTCCACGCTCTTTTGCATGGCTGCATGCTGCTCCGGCGTCATGGCATCGAAGCCGTTGAGGCCGATAGCGTTGGGGTTTGATTCTACGGTAGAGAAATTGACACCGAGCTTGCCGGTCACGAGACCCGAGAAATCGGGGATCATGCCGAATACGCCGATAGAGCCGGTAAGGGTGGTCTGATCAGCGAAAATAGAGTCGGCGCCACAACTGATATAGTAGCCGCCCGAAGCCGCATAGTCGCCCATCGATACATAGAGCGGTTTTTCTTTGCTCTTGAAATATTCGAGAGCTTCCCATATCTGCTCCGAGGCAAAAGCGCTGCCGCCGGGAGAGTTCACGCGGAACACCATCGCTTTGACATGTTCGTCGTCGGCAAGCTCTACAATCTGTTTTACCATGTCGGGGCCTATGATACCGTCGCGGCCGTTGTCGGATATTTCGCCGATAGCGTAGAGCACAGCAATATGATCTTTCATATCGCTGAACTCAGTCAGTTTTTTCGATGTGAGATAATCTTCAGGGGTAATGAGGCGCAGATCTTCGTCGGCTTCAATGCCGCAATATTGGCGCAGTATCTCGTCGCTCTGGCGTTTGTAGACGAGGGTGTCGGCGAGCCCGTCGTTGATAAAGGTTTCGCTCTGACGAGTCGAAATCATTTGCGAGGCCATAGCGCGGATCGAGTCGGCGGCGATGTTGCGGTTCACGCTCATAGTCTCTACGAGGTAGCCCCATATCGAGTCGACATACTGTTGCATCTGCTCGCGAGCTGGCTCGCTCATTGATGTGAGGATATAAGGCTCAACAGCGCTTTTGTATGTGCCAACCTTGATAATCTGCATTTTCACGCCGATTTTGTCGAGCAGGCCTTTGTAGAAGGGAGTCATGCCGCCTACGCCGTGAATGTCGATTGCGCCAATGGGGTTGAGTGCTATCTGATCGGCGGTGGTGGCGATCACATAATCGCCCTGATTATAATTATCTGAGTAGGCATAGATCCATTTGCCCGATTCCTTGAATTTTGCGATAGCTTCGATCAGCTCTTCGCGCGATGCCATGCCCATTGCTGCGCCGCTGCAGTTGAGATAGAGGCCTTCGATCTTGTCGTCGTCAGCGGCAATTTCGAGGCTGATGATCATGTCCTCGAGGGTGGGAGCGTCGTTTTCGGCTTGTTGTAAGAGCTGCAGAAAATCTACCGGCTGTGTGCGGTCGTAGATCTCGCCTGAAAGATCAAAATACAGGGCCGAGTGTTTCTCTACTTTTACCATGCTGTCGCCTGATCCTTTGCCGAGGGCAACGCCAATGGCGATCATACCGCCGATAAACAAGAGGAACAACGATATCCAAAGCCCGGCCATTGTGCCAAGCATCGATATGAAGAAACGTTTTAACATCGCTGTGATATTCTGTCTAATGTATTTGTTCTAAGTATATTATCAATCAGTAAAGGCGCTGCGTCAGAGCACGCACCGCTTTACCGACACAAAGTTAGTGATTTTTTTCTGTTTATCATCATATTGCCAAATAAATAAATGTGGCTTTGGCGTAAATTTTCATTACGGCAAAGCAACATTTGCATTATAAGGGCTATTGTCAATGCGCTTAGAAAAGCTGCCCGTCAGGCTAAACATGTGGTTATTCGTATCGATTCTTCCATTGACTTGTCAGATTAGGCTCGATGCATCAAAGGCCGTGTCAGTCAATCGGAAATTCAAGAGGTAATATTGAATTGGAAAAGTTTATAAGCTGAAAAGAAGAGTGGGTTGCTTGGTAATATTGGTAAACGCACAAAAAACGTGGACAAACTCTGTTTATCTGTTCTTGAGGTCTACCACAACCTTTCTACCAAATATAAAGAGTAAAGCCCACGTATATACGGGTAAAATTACAACTATTTTCATTAATTCGCAAGGATGATAAAGAATTGCTGAAAAATTCGTAATTTTGCATTGTTATGAATATTCTCTACGAAGACAATCATATTATTATAGTCAATAAGGCGTCGGGAGAGATCGTGCAGGGCGACAAGACGGGCGACAAGCCGCTTGTCGAGATTTTAAAGGATTATATCAAGGAGCGCGACAATAAACCGGGCAATGTATTTATGGGTGTTGTGCACCGTCTCGACCGTCCGGTGTCGGGTGTAGTAGTGTTTGCCAAGACATCAAAAGCTCTTTCGAGGCTCAACGCGATGTTTGCCTCGGGCGATGTCCACAAAACCTACTGGGCCATAAGCCGTAATATGCCTAAGGAGCCTCAGGCTCTTTTGCGCCACTGGATCAAGACAACCGAACGCAACAATAAATCATACGCCTCGCTGACTCCGTCAAAGGATGCCAAGGAGGCGCGACTCGAGTATAAATTAATAGCGTCGTCCGATCGCTACCAATTGCTCGAAGTAAGGCTTATGACGGGCCGTAAGCATCAGATACGAGTGCAATTGTCGAGTATCGGCTGCACCGTGAAAGGCGACCTTAAATATGGCGACAAGCGCAGCAACCCCGACGGCAGCATATCGCTTCACGCGCGTCATATCAGTTTTATTCATCCTGTTTCGGGAAAGGAAATAGATGTCACAGCTCCCGTGCCCGACGATAATCTGTGGCATGCATTAGAAGATATTGTAGAAAACAGACATGAAAAGCCCTAAGATAGTATTTTTCGGTACCCCCGAGTTTGCCGTGGCAAGCCTCGATGCATTGGTGTCGAACGGCTGCGATGTGGCGGCGGTAGTGACCATGCCCGACAAGGCAGCCGGCCGCGGACAACATCTTAGCCAGTCGGCAGTAAAAAAATATGCTCTTGAGCATAATCTGCCACTCCTACAGCCGGTAAAGCTGAAAGATCCGGAGTTTGTAGCAGCTTTGTCGGAGATCGGCGCCGATCTGTTCATTGTTATAGCTTTCCGCATGTTGCCCGAGGTAGTGTGGCAGATGCCACCGTTGGGTACATTCAACCTCCACGCCTCGCTCTTGCCTCTCTATCGCGGCGCAGCTCCTATCAACCGTGCTGTGATGAACGGCGACAGCGAGACCGGTGTAACCACCTTTATGCTCAAACATGAGATAGACACAGGCGATATATTACGCCAAGAAAAAATAGAGATTGGCCCGGATGAAAATGTAGGGTCGGTACACGATCGCCTGATGGAGCTCGGTGCAGAGCTGACTCTTGATACCGTGCGCCATATAGCTGCCGGAGATCTCAAACCTATACCTCAGGACGAACTGCTCAAGGGAGTAGAGCCTACACCGGCACCCAAAATATTTAAAGAGGATTGCCGTATTGACTGGCAACAGCCTGCACGGAATATTCATAACCATGTGAGAGGCCTATCGCCTTATCCGGCAGCGTGGTGTGAAATGAAACTATATGAAAATCAGGAAGAACCGGCCACGACAGTGAAGGTGCTCGAGACACGCATTACGACCAATACCGATCTCGGCCTTCGCCCCGGAGAACTTGCTTTGTCGGGCAAAAAGGCCTATGCCGGAACACAGGACGGAGCTATAGAGCTTGTGCTTGTTCAGCCGGCCGGTAAGCGTCCGATGGCTGCCGTAGACTATCTGCGAGGGCTGCGAATTGGCGAAAACGGTCGCTCGCCTTTCTTCTTTTAACACACTTTATTTAATATTTAGTCATGTTTTAATGACTCGTTAAATAAAAATTTGTAACTTTACGCCTGAATTATCAGTACTAATGCAAGCAAGTCGCGAACTTTAGTCTTCTTTGAGTGTTAAAATTTAAAAGGATATGACAAGAGTAATAAAGAACGCACTCAGTCGGATCCTGTAGGATATTAACATTTAACAAATTAAGGTAAGTATTATGAGCACCGAACAGTATTCAAACGATGACCGTCACGATGGCGGTGTCAATAAAGCAAACAAAATCATGCGTGCCATATTCGGCATCATCATGATTATCGTCTATGTAGGCATGGGTGTGCTTCTGCTTATCAACTTCTTCAACTGGGGAGGCGATTGGGCTTGGACACGTTATGTTGTCGGCGTAGTGCTTGTGATTTATGGCATCTGGCGAGCCTATCGTCAGGTAAAAGGTATAGACTGACCACGATATGAAGAAGGTATTATTAGCAGGTCTAACTATCGGCGGCGCCGCTTTAATAGCGACGCTGTTGCCGTCGTGTCTGAAATATGAGAAGAAAGCCAACTCTTCAACTACCGGCACGACAACAATCGTATGCGACAATACGTTTGAAAATATTTTCAAACAGGAAGTGGATGTGTTTGAGTACCAGTATCCCGACGCCCACATCCTTGTCCGCTATGCAAGCCAGGCCGAGGCTTTCGACTCGCTCTTCAGCCTTAATACACGTACGATTGTGGCAAGTCGCGATATTACACCTCAGGAAAAACAGGCTCTCAAAGCCAAATATAAGAATGAGCGAGGCGCAAATGCCAACATCCGATCCAAAAAGATAGCTGTTGATGCGATCGCTTTTATCGTCAACCCAAAGAATGAGGTCGAAAAGCTGACAATAAACGAGCTTTCGGATATCCTTTCGGGCGAAACAACCGAATGGAATCAACTGCAGCCCTCCGATCGCGGAAAGATCAAGGTTGTGCTCGACCAGTCAGGTTCGAGTATCGCTACCTATCTGAGCGATTCGCTGCTGCAGGGTCAACCCCTCGGCCCCAATGTATTCTCAGCCGGATCGATCCCCGATGTATTCAATGCCGTGAAGCGCGATCCCAATGCGATGGGCGTGCTTGGTGTGAGCTGGATTACCTCTGATATGGATAGCGCCGATGTGAGCAAGGAAGATCTTGCAATGGGCGTTCTCAGCGGCGATCCCGTGCAGGGCGCTACATTGTCGGAGCAGAATGTAAAAGTTCTCAAGATCTATCGTCCCGGTCAGGCTCGCGCATACAAGCCCTATCAGCAGTATATCTTTGATGGTTCATATCCGTTGTTCCGTCAGATTTATATGATAACGGCAGCTCCTACCAGCGGTGTGGGCGGCGGATTCTATTCGTTCGTAACCGGCCCCATCGGTCAGAAGATCATTATGAAGACAGGTATTCTGCCTGCCACTGTTCGTACAATACAGGTCGAGTTGGGCGAATAATATTTATTAATGTGTAAATATTGGAAAAAGTAAAATAATAAATAAGTCAATTAAAAATGAAAATTAAGCTTTTCTTATCCTTGCTTCTCGCCGGAAGCCTCTTAGCTTCAGCTCAGTCGCAAGGCTACAAGGACGGTATTGAATACTACAAGGCCGGCCAGTATGACAATGCCAAGACCATTCTGGAGAATACCCTCAACCAGTCGGGCACCGACAAAGCCCTGGCCAACTATTATCTCGGTCAGGTAGCTCTTGCCCAGGACGACAAGGCCGCCGCTAAATCGTACTTCGAGAAAGGTCGTGAAATCGATCCCAAGAACGGCTACAATTATGTAGGCCTCGGTGCTATTGATCTTCTCAACAAGAATGTCGATGCAGCCAAGGACAACTTCAAGGAAGCACAGAAGAACGGTGGCAAGAATGCCGACCTTACTGTAGCTATCGCCCGTGCATACTACAATGCCGACCCCTTAGCTTACGCTCTCGATGTACAGAAATATCTAAATAAAGCACGCAAGGACTCGAAAAACTCAGATCCCTCGATCTATGTGCTCGAAGGCGATATGCTGATGGCTGAAGAAGATTACGGCGCAGCTGCCTCGAAATATGAGAATGCTATTACCAACGATCCCTCTAACCCCGAAGGTTACGTGAAATATGCCAATGCATACTTCAATGTAAACAAGGATTACGCTATCCAGAAACTCGAAGAGCTCCTCGCCCAGCAGCCCAACTCGGCTATGGCACAGCGCGAACTCGCCGAGAAATACTTCAAGGCCGACCACTGGAAAAAAGCTTCCGACCTCTACGGCAAATACATCCAGAACCCCAACCACTTCCCCGAAGACAAGGCACGTTATGCCGTGCTCCTCTACTGGGGCGAGAAATATCCCGAATCGTATGATGTAGCCGGCGAAGTGCTTGCTTCAAACCCCAAACGCAACGATAAGTTCCTCATGGAGCGTATTCGCTTCCTCGACCTTACCAAGATGCAGAAATTCCCCGAGGCAATTGAAGCAGCCCAGGCTTTCTTCAAAGATAACGAAGGCGACCACTTCACAACTAACGACTATATCACTTATGCCGACGCTCTGAGTGGTGCAGGTCAGGATTCACTCGCTGTTATCCAGTATGAAATCGCAGCAGAGAAAGATCCCGAAAATGGCGACCTCCTCAAAAACCTCAGCTCTATCTACGACAAGAATAAGGAATATGCCAAGGCTGCTGATGTGTATGGCGCTTATCTGAAACTTCAGGAGAATCCTTCGCTCAACGACCTCTATGGTATGTCGGGCCGCTACCTCAATGCAGCCGCAACCGAAACCGATTCGATCAAAGCCAAAGAGCTTGCCGACCGCGGTATCGAATATATCAACCAGGTAATCGAGCGTGCAGCCGACAAGAGCCCTGCTTTCTACGATCGTCTTGCAAAACTTAACATCGCAGGCAATATGAAGAAACCTAATGAGGCTGCTATCATTGCTTTCGATGAGATGATCAAGATTCTTGACGCCAACCCTGCAAACATGGATCCCGCCAATCCTCAGAACCAGTTGCGTTCGTACTGGCAGGCTTATGCCTTCAAGGCTGCCTTTGCAAGTATGTCGGGCGACAAAGAACTTGCCACCCAATACAACGACAAGGCAAACGAGATAAAAGAATTGATGTCGGGCGGCGCCCAATAATCAGTTAAACGATAAATTAACAACAGGGTCGCATTCTATAGTGTGACCCTGTTGCTGTCAAAAACAGTAATGAGTTACGCACCATTGGCCGAGCGACTGCGGCCGCGAAATTTAGATGAATATATAGGTCAGAAACATCTCGTAGGCCCTAACGGCATAATACGGCGGATGATAGAGACCGGCAATGTAGCATCGTTTATACTCTGGGGCCCTCCCGGGGTAGGCAAGACGACGCTTGCCAAGATCATTGCCAATTCTACTGAGTCGTCGTTCTACACCTTGTCGGCGGTTACTGCCGGTGTCAAGGAAGTAAGAGAGGTGCTCGAGCGTGCCAGGATCGATGCTTCGGGTATGTTCAGCAAGGGCAGGCCTATATTGTTTATCGATGAAATCCACAGGTTTAGCAAGTCGCAACAGGACAGCCTGTTGGGTGCGGTGGAGAATGGTACTGTAACTCTGATAGGCGCTACGACAGAAAATCCGTCGTTTGAGGTAATCCGCCCCTTGCTGTCGCGAGCTCAGGTGTATACACTCAAGCCTCTCGAAGAGGAAGACCTGAATGTATTGCTCGAAAGAGCCATATCGTCGGAGGACGGTCTGGCCGGCTATAGTGTACGAGTTGAGCAGAAGGCCGCACTTTTCAGATATAGCGGCGGCGACGCTCGCAAGCTCCTGAATATCCTCGATCTGCTGTATCAGTCCACTCCGATAGGACAGGATATTGTGATCAACGATAAGGTCATATCCGAGCGTCTGCAGCAGAATCCCCAGGCCTACGACAAGGGAGGCGAGATGCATTACGACATCATCTCGGCCTTTATCAAGAGCGTGCGTGGTTCCGATCCGGACGCCGCCCTCTACTGGCTCGCACGCATGATAGCCGGTGGCGAGGACCCCGAGTTCATAGCCCGTCGCATGTGTATATCTGCATCGGAGGATATAGGCCTTGCCAATCCTAATGCCATGCTTATCGCCAATACCACATTTGATGTGATCAAGAAAATCGGTATGCCCGAGGGGCGTATACCACTGTCGGAATGTGCCATTTATCTTGCCCAGTCGCCTAAGAGCAATTCGGCATATTTAGCTATAGATGCCGCATTGGCCGAAGTGGAGCGATCGGGTAATCTGCCGATACCTCTCCATCTGCGCAATGCGCCGACAGCCCTGATGAAAAAACTTGATTATGGCAAGAACTATCTTTACTCTCATGATTTTCCGGGCAATTTCGTGGTGCAGCAATACAGGCCCGATGCAATAGTCGACAAGGTGTTCTGGCATCCGTGCAACAACCCTGCCGAAGATCTGATGCGTCAACGCCACGAATCTCGCTGGGGAAAGAAAGATTAACTTGTTTTAAGTTTAGTGTGCGGCGAAGTTGCACATGTTGTAAGCTACCTTTGCATCGTGAGTCAACGTCGACTCTACTTAAAACAATACAACATGAATCTCATCCTCGCCCTTATCCTTATTGCAGGCTGGACATATCCGGCACTCAAGGAATTTAAAGTAATCAAGTAAATTATCCGAAATTAGTTTAAAGTTTTTGTCATTCGTTCTCCTCCCCCTCTTTCCGGTTGTCCGCCACAACAGCCGGAAATTTTTTTATTGTAGATAAGCGCAAAGAGCCATGATAATTATAATATTATCGTTTTGAAAAGAAGATTTATATGGCTATCTTTGTATACCAAATCTAAGATTGCGATGAAAAATGTAATATTTCCCTGTATATTAGCCGGAAGCCTCCTTGTGGTCGGTTGCAATGATAAGAAATCGCAGCAGAAACCGTCGGCAAATTATCCTGTAGAAACTATTGACACAAATAATCATACCCTCAAGGCCGATTTTGCAGCTTCGGTTAAGGGTTGCCAGACTGTTGAGATCCGTCCACAGGTAGAAGGCCTGCTCACACGCATCTGTATACGCGAAGGCGATGCGGTGCACAAAGGGCAGGTATTGTTCGAGATCGATCCGGCGCAGTTCCAGGCAGCCTATGATGTGGCCAATGCCAACGTGATGGGTGCCGAAGCGGTCGTGTCGACAGCACAACTGATTTTAGACAGTAACCAGGAACTATTTCAGGAAAATATTATATCGGACTTTGAGCTTAGAACAGCAAGCAACGAGCTTGCGGCCGCAAAAGCCAAACTTGCCCTTGCCAAAGCCGAGCTCGAAAAAGCTGCGACCAATCTGTCGTACACGCAGGTAAAATCGCCTGTCGACGGTGTGGCAAGTATGATACCCTACAGAGCCGGTGCTCTCGTCAGCCCTAATATCGCGACTCCGCTGGTAACAGTGAGCGACGACGACAATATTTATGCCTATTTCTCATTGTCGGAGAATCAGATGCTCGAGATGGTGGGCAAATACGGTTCGTTGAAGAATACTATAACACAGATGCCCGAGGTCGAGTTCCGCATGAGCAACAACGAGCTTTATCCGGTTAAGGGTCATATCGATGCCGTGAGCGGCGTGATAGACAGGACTACGGGTGCGATAAGCGTGAGAGCGGTGTTTCCGAATCCCGACAGATTGCTTCGTGAAGGTTCTACCGGCAAGGTCGTGATACCTTATGACTACAAGGACTGTATTGTGATACCTCAGAGTGCGACATACGAGTTGCAGGAAAAGATATTTGTATTTAAGGTAGTTGACGGTAAGGCTACATCGGTAGAGATAAAGGTATTGCCTCAGTCTAACGGCTATCAGTATCTTGTGACCTCGGGACTCGAGAAAGGAGATGTAATAGTGTCGGAGGGAGCCGGCCTTATTAAAGAAGGAACTGTTATCAACGCTAAATCAGTGAAAGAAATGACAATCAAGACATTTATTGACCGACCGATATTGTCATGCGTCATTTCGGTAGCCATAGTTCTGTTGGGCTTGATTTGCCTTGCAGGATTGCCTATTGAGCAATTTCCTGAAATTGCACCGCCGACCGTCAGTGTATCAGCCAACTACGCCGGAGCCAATGCAGAAACGGTACAGAAAAGTGTTATCGTTCCAATCGAGGAAGCAATCAACGGTGTCGAGGATATGCTCTATATGGTATCATCGGCGACCAATACCGGATCTGCCAACTATACAGGTATATTTCCGGCAAGGGACGGACGGCGATATGGCGATGGTAAATGTGCAGAACCGCTTGGCATCCGCACAGGGACTTTTGCCTGCCGAAGTAACCAAAAGCGGTATCAATGTAAGAAAACGCCAGACATCCCGTATCAAGACACTTGCATGTATAGCCCGGACGGTACTTTTGACCGGCGTTTTCTCTCCAATTACATGAAAATCAATATCGAGCCTCGACTGTCGCGTATACCCGGCGTGGGCGAGGTGGATATCATGGGCGGAGACTATTCGATGCGTATATGGCTCGATCCGGGCAAGATGGCGCAGTACAACCTTATGCCGTCGGATATACGCACGGTTCTTGACCAGCAAAATCTTGAGTCGCCGGCCGGCACGCTCGGTGCCGAGTCGGACAATACATTCCGCTATACACTCAAATATCGCGGTCGCTACGAGAACGAGAGTGATTTTGAAAACCTTGTGGTAAGGGCTCTTCCCGACGGATCGATCCTTCGCCTGAAAGATGTGGCAAGGATAGAGCTTGGCTCGAGATCGTATGAGTACCTCGGATCGGTAAACGGTAAACCGGGCACAACATGTATGATCTCTCAGACCTCGGGGTCGAATGCCAACGAGATAATCGAGGCTATAGATAAAGAAGTGGAAAATATCCGCAAGACTCTGCCCAAGGGTATGGAGATCGTGGATCTTATGAGTACTAAGGACTTCCTCGATGCTTCGATTGACAATGTGGTCAAGACTCTTATCGAGGCGATATTGCTTGTGGTGCTTGTGGTGTATGTTTTCCTTCAGAGCTTCAGGGCGACCCTTATCCCGACATTGTCGATTGTTGTGTCGCTTATCGGTACTTTTATATTTTTGAAAGTTGCAGGCTTCAGTCTCAATCTTATCACGCTGTTCGCCCTTGTGCTTGTAATCGGTACCGTGGTTGATGATGCGATTGTGGTTGTGGAGGCCGTGCAAGCCAAATTTGATGAAGGTGTCAAGTCGGCGTACGATGCGACCGTAGAGGGTATGAAAGGCATTACAGCCGCGCTCCTTACGACAACCGTTGTGTTCATGGCCGTGTTTATCCCTGTAAGTTTCATGGGTGGTACGACGGGTACTTTCTATACACAGTTCGGCCTTACGATGGCTGTCGCTGTTGGTATCTCACTGTTGAATGCGATGACGCTGAGCCCGGCTCTGTGTGCTTTGCTTATGACACCGCACGACGACAGCGGCAAAACATTCTCGTCGCGCTTTCACACGGCTTTCGAAACTTCTTTTGACAAGTTGGTGGGCAAATACAGCAGTGGTGTGAAATTCCTCTTTACACGCAAATGGCTTGCCTTATTGCTGATACTTCTTGCCGGCGGCAGTCTGTACTATATGATACATACAACCAAGACCGGTCTTGTGCCTCAGGAGGATATGGGCTCGGTAAATATCGATGTCAAGACTCCTGTCGGCACCAACCTCGAGGAAACCATGAAGGTAATGGATGAGATCGACCGTAGGATATGTGATTTGCCTCAGCTCGAAGCATATTCCAAGACTGCCGGAATGGGTACTATGAGCGGTATGGGCTCGTCGAGCGGTATGTTCAATCTTCGATTGAAGGACTGGAGCGAGCGTCAGGGTAAGGGCGATGATATAGAATCGGTAATCGACGAGATATATCGACGGACGGCTGATATTACTGGTGCGCGTATTATTGTATTTACCCGAGGCATGATCCCGGGCTATGGCGCAAGTAACGGCTTTGAGATACACGTGCAGGATCAGAAAGGCGGCAAAATCGAGGATCTTGAGATAATTACAAATAAGATCATAGATGAACTTGGCGATCGCCCCGAAATCGCACGAGCAACTACATCGTTCGATTCGCGCTATCCACAATATCTCGTTGAGGTGGATGCTGCCAATGCGCTGCGACATGGCGTGCAACCCGGCGATGTGTTGTCGGTATTGTCGGGGTATATAGGCGGATCGTATGCGTCGAATATCAACAGATTTTCCAAACTCTACCGTGTCATGGTGCAGGCGTCGCCTGAATTCCGACTTGATACTGACGCCCTCGCAAACATCTTTGTGAGAAATTCATCGGGAGAAATGACTCCCATAAACCAATATCTTACTCTGACCCGAGTATATGGGCCGCAATCGCTGTCGCGTTTCAACCTTTTCTCGTCGATACAGGTAAACGGCACACCTGCAAGCGGCTACAGCTCGGGCGAGGCAATCGAGGCTGTGAAAGAGGTCTGCGCGGCAAATCTCCCGGCCGGCTATGGCTACGAGTTTGGCGGTATGAGTCGCGAGGAGGCTTCGGCCGGTACGTCGACTGTATTTATCTTTATCGTCTGCGTGATATTTATCTATCTGATATTGTGTGCCCTGTATGAGAGCCTGTTTATCCCTTGGGCTGTTATATTGTCGGTGCCTTTCGGCCTTATGGGTAGTTTCCTGTTTGCCCGTATGTTCGGACTTGAAAACAATATCTATCTTCAGATCGGATTGCTTATGCTGATAGGACTTCTTGCAAAAACAGCGATCCTGATGACGGAATACGCCTCGGAGCGCCGCAAGGCAGGCATGACAATCACTGATGCTGTGACATCGGCAGCAAGAGCAAGACTCCGACCGATACTCATGACATCACTGACCATGATATTCGGCATGATACCACTCGCATTTGCAAGCGGTGTAGGAGCTAACGGTAATATTTCTATAGGCGTAGGTACTGTTGGCGGTATGCTTGTCGGTACAATTGCTCTGCTGTTTATTGTGCCGGTGCTTTATATCGTGTTCCAGACTATTGAAGAACGTGTAATGCCCAAGCGAAAGAGAAAATGAAAAAGACAGGATATATAATATCGTTACCTTTGGCATTGTTGCTCGGTGCCTGTGGTATTTATAGCAAATATGATGGCGCCAAAGTGGAGTATGACACGACTCGGATGGTGGCTGTCGACTCTCTGAGCGAACCGTTGTCGTCTATGTCGTGGCGAGAGCTTTTCCCTGATCCTTATCTTACATCGTGGATCGACAGGGGACTTGAGGCCAATACGGATCTGCGCATAGCTCAATTGAATGTAGATAAGGCTGCTGCGACTTATGGAGCTTCGAAACTTGCGTTTCTGCCGTCGTTAAGTATTGGTGCCGAGGCTTCGACAGGCAATAAATCCGATAGCCGGTTCCAGATAGGGCCGAGCGCAAGCTGGGAGCTGGATATTTTCGGTAAACAACGAAATCTCAAACTTGGTGCGGAGGCTGCCTTTTATGCTTCGGAGTCGTATCGTCAGGCTGTACAGACTTCGTTGGTTGCGACTATAGCCGAGAGTTACTATGCCTTGCTTATGCTTGACACGCAGCTTGAAATCAGCGAGCGCACTCTCAAAATATGGGATCACAATATCCGCGCTTTGAGGGCGCTCAAACGAGCCGGATCGGCGAATGAAGCCGGTGTGCTGCAGGCTACGGCCAATAAACTTAAAGTGGAAAGCTCGGTGCGGACGCTGAGGGAGAAAATTGTACAGCAGGAAAATGCGGTGCGCTCGCTTTTGCTCAGTCCCGATATGGAAATGACGAGGAGTAAACTTGATGTGCAACATTTCTCCGATTCGATAGCTTCCGGTGTCAGTGTGGAGCTGCTGTCGAATCGCCCGGATGTTCGTGCCGCCGAGTATGAATTGCAGAAGGCATTTTATGATGTGAATGTATCGCGTTCGGCTTTTTATCCTACTCTCAAGTTGTCGGGTAATGCCGGATGGTCTACCAGCTCGGGCAGTGGCATTGCCAATCCATCTGCCTGGATAGCTAATGCGATAGGATCGCTGACAGCCCCTATCTTCGACAGAGGAACCAATAAGACCAATCTAAAGATCTCGAAGGCACAATATGAGGCGGCATCCCTGAAATATCAGCAGACCCTACTCGATGCCGGAATGGAGGTAAACAATGCACTTACGGCATGGCAATCGGCCCGTGAGCGGTTGGAGATAGATGCGGATCAGATCCTTGTGCTTGAAAAAGCGGTACGCACAACGCAGTTGCTCATGCGAAACTCTCCAACAAATTATCTTGAAGTGCTTACTGCGCAGCAGAGGCTTCTCGAGGCGCAGCTTACCGAGACAGCCGACAGGTATAGCGAGATACAAGCTGTGATAAGTCTGTACCACGCCCTCGGAGGCGGCCGAGATTAATCGGCGCAATCTATTTTAGCGTAGTGGTGGCGGTGGGTACACTCTGTGAGCTTGCGGTCCACTATTACATGACGTGTGGCAAGTTCGTCGATTTTTGATATCTGATGACTTACCAGGAGTACTGTGGTCTGCTTTGGCATGGCTTTGAGGATGTGGTAAAGCTGCTCTTCAAAGTGTCGGTCGAGGTAGCTAAGAGGCTCGTCGAGGATAAGGACATCGGGAGCGGCCACGAGTGCACGGCCTAAAAGAGTGCGTTGCAGTTGGCCTCCCGACAGTCTGCCAATGGGTCTTGACGCAAGGTCTGACAATTCTATAAGCTCGAGTGTTTCACGCACTAAAGACTCTTTTTTGTCTTTATCAAGATCTTTTTTTGCGAGCAAGCCGGATGCCACGACTTCTTTTACCGTGATGGGAAACTGCGAGTCAACGCTGTTTTTCTGCGGAAGATAGCCGGGGCGGAAAGCAGATGAGGGGATATTGTTACCCTTGTCATCGTAGAAACAAACCTTGCCGGCGGTCGGACTCAGTAGTCCGAGGATAAGTCGGAGTAGGGTAGTCTTACCTCCGCCATTAGGTCCTGTTATAGCGATAAAGTCGCCGTGATCGACAGTGAAGTTAATCTTGTCGAGAATTATACGGCTGTCGCGAGCAAAGGAAACATCGCACAGCGACAGCAACGGGCGGCCATCGTCGTGATGCGTGCAAGCAGCACAGAGGCATGGATCGCTATGGCCGGGCGATTTCATCGGAGATAAGTTTTAATTGGCCTTGCCAGTCGTATTCAAGAAGGTTGACGGGGACAAGGCGCGAACCTATGCCTTGACTCATCACTTCGGCCTGACGCGAATCTATACCCGGCTGAAAGAAGAATACCCTTACGCTGTCGGCTTTGGCATGATCGATAGCCTCGGCAAGTGCTTTGGCAGAAAGATCTTTGCCTTCGACACCAAGGGGCAACTGTTCGAGGCCGAACTCACGGGCGAAGTAGCTCAGCGAAGGATGCCATACCGCAAAAGTGCGGCAGGGGGCTTTGTCAAGAGTCTGCCCGATATATTCGCGGAGTTTTGTCAGTGAGTCTGTCAACTGATCATATCTTTCCGTGAAGTCGGCTTTCTTTTCAGGATATTTTTCCGACAGGGATTTGTACATTGTTCTCGCGATATTCTCTGCGCCTTCAATCGAACTCCAGTAGTGGGGATCAACTGCCATGTCGTGATGATGTTCATGCGAGTCGGATTCGCCGTGGGAATGACCGTGATTACCGTATATCAACTCTATATTGCCGGTAGTGGGAACAAAAGTGGTATTGGCTCCGATCGACTCTTTAAGAGTCATCTCGAATGGAAGAACATTGGTGGCAAAGTAAATATCCGCGTCGTCGAGCGCTACTCGCTGCGAGGTAGACGGATCAAATGTCTCAGGATCAGAGCCATGTCCGAGTACGGTAACGACATCAAAGTCGGGCCCGGCAATCTGTTCGAGTATCTGACGCTGAGGCTCGATGCTGACGGCAAGAATGGTTTTGCCATTGTTGCCGTCGGAGGCACAGGAGCTAACAGCCAGCGCCGCCGCAAGATAGCAGACGAATTTAGCGATTTGCATCAGCAAGGAGTTTTTCGGCCATTGAGGCTGCGGCCTGACGACCATCGCCCATGGCAAGGATAACAGTCGCACCGCCACGCACTATATCGCCGCCGGCAAATATTGTAGGTATCGAGGATTGATGTGATTCGTCAACAGCGATGGTTCCACGTTCGGTAACGTTCAGTCCGTCGATGTTGTCGGGAATAAGCGGATTGGGCGACACACCGACGCTGACAATAGCAAGATCGATAGCGATCTCGTCGATAGCGCCGGGAATTGGAACAGGCTTGCGGCGGCCAGAGGCATCGGGTTCGCCGAGCTGCATACGCTGTACCCGGACAGCTTTTACTCGTCCTTTTTCGTCGGCAAGATATTCCACCGGATTGGCGAGAGTCATAAATTCAACGCCTTCTTGCTTGGCGTGCTCTATTTCTTCTCGTCGTGCCGGCATTTCGGCTTCGCTGCGACGATATATGATTATAGCACGTTCGGCACCCATGCGACGGGCGGTTCTTACCGAGTCCATTGCAGTATTGCCACCGCCTATCACGGCTACACAACGGCCAACGGGAGCTGGGGTGTCGTTGCCGGGTTTGCCTGCGCCCATAAGGTTGATGCGAGTAAGATATTCGTTGCTCGACAGAACGCCGCAATAGTTTTCGCCCGGAATATTCATAAATCTCGGCAGACCTGCGCCTGAAGCAACAAAGAGTCCTCTGAATCCCAGATCAAGCAGATCGTCGTAGCTCAATGTCTTGCCAATAATGGTGTCGGTGTGGAATTTTACGCCGGCTTTGCGGAGCGAGTCGAGCTCGGCGTCAACTATGCTGTTGGGCAGACGGAATTCGGGGATGCCGTATTTAAGCACGCCACCGATCTCGTGAAGTGCCTCGAATACATCTACTTCGAAACCTCGACGAGCCATTTCGCCGGCGAATGACAAGCCGGCAGGGCCTGATCCGGCGACGGCAACTCGTATGCCGTTCGATTTTTTATTATCTTCAGCGGCAGCATCGCCACGTGCGATCTCTGCATCGGCGGCAAAGCGTTCGAGATAGCCGATGGCCACGGGTGCCTTTTTCATCTTATTATAGATGCAGCGGCTTTCGCATTGTTTTTCTTGGGGACAAACGCGACCGCATACAGCCGGGAGTGCACTCGTAGACTTCAATATCGCAGCAGCGGCACGCATATTACCGCGCTGGATATTTTTGATAAAATCGGGTATGTGTATGCCTACCGGGCATCCCTCAACGCATGTAGGGTTGGGACAATCGAGGCATCGTGTAGCCTCAAGCTGAGCCTGCTCGAGACTCAGACCTTGATTTACCTCTTCGTTGCAAGTCACGCGATATGCTCCGTCGAGCATAGGCATTTCCACGCGAGGAATATCAGCACGTTGTTTAGCCGTCATGGCTTTGCGCAGGTCATCGCGCCATGCTGCACCGCGATCCTGTATATCATTATCTGTCATAGTGATATCTTGTGATAGCTTAGTTGTATGCCTTCATGCGCATCATCATCTCGTCGAAATCGACCTGGTGCGCATCAAATTCGGGGCCGTCGACACATACAAAACGGGTTTTGCCTCCGACCGTGACGCGGCAGGCGCCGCACATGCCGGTGCCGTCGACCATGATAGTATTGAGCGATACGATAGTGGGCACATTGTACTTCTTGGTAAGCAGAGCGACGAATTTCATCATGATAGCCGGGCCGATAGCTACGACCTCGCCCACATGCTCGCGCTTGATGACTTCCTCTACACCGGCTGTGACAAGACCTTTTGTGCCGGCCGAACCGTCATCGGTCATGATTATTACTTCATCGGAGTAGCGACGTACTTCGTCTTCGAGGATAATGAGATCCTTGTTTCGCGCGGCAAGGACGCTTACCACGCGGTTGCCGGCCTCTTTCATCGCCTTGATGATAGGTAGGAGGGGAGCCACGCCAACGCCACCGCCGCAACACACGACAGTACCGTCGCGCAGACCGATATCGGTAGCTCGACCGAGCGGTCCGACGAGGTCGGTAAGAGTGTCGCCAACATTGAGATCGCATATCTTACGGGTCGATTCGCCCACAGCCTGTATTACAAGAGTTACGGTACCATGTGTAGTATCTGCGTCGGCAATAGTGAGAGGTATACGTTCGCCTCCCTGTCCGCAACGCACTATTACGAAGTGACCCGGCTTACGCGCACGGGCTACTTCGGGTGCCTCTACAACAAGTTTGACAACATTTTCAGAGAAATGTTCTTTTTCGATAATTCGATTCATACCTGTAGAATTATAGAGAAATACGTTTAATCAGATTGTAAGCCGGTACGATGCCGAGTTCGCCGGCTTTGCTGAGGTCGGCAATACCTGCCGCTCTACGGCCGTCGCGCAAGGCGATATATCCGCGGTTGTAATATGCTTCGCCGAAATCGGATTTTAGGGCGATGGCATTGTCGTAGGCTTTGGTGGCATTGTCGTAATCTTCAAGTTCAAAATAGATGTTACCTAAGTTGAAGTATGCCACCGGAGTGCGAGGCGAGAGTTCGAGAACTTTTTGATAGTCCTGTGCTATTTCATCGAGATCTTTTCGGGCAAGAGCGAGACGTGCGGCTCCCTGGCTTTCTTCATGTCCGAGCTGATATTGGCCGTAACGAGCCTGGGCTCGGACGAGATATGCCAAAGCGAGATCGGGTGCGAGTTCTATCGCACGGTCGGCATCTTTTATTGCATTGGCGTAATTGCGCACTGTAATGAAATCGAGGGCGCGACCGATATAGTCGACCGGTCGAGGTGTGTGGCTTGCGAGATACGAGTTGTAGTACTCGATCGACTGGAAGTGACGCTCGGCCATGCTTTCGTCGATTGACGGCACAACATTTGTAACCATCAGGACAAAGCGCAACGAACGGGTGTTGTTGAGGTCGTCGACTTCGCGGATGTAATATGTATTGCGGCGTAACTCGGTGGGCGAAGTGTAGAACGATAGCATCATCAGCGGTTCGATCTCGATATTGAGGTTGCGATCCTGTACACGTCCGCGGATGGCGGAGTTATTGTATTCCTCACGGAAATCGGCATTGTCGTCGACTGTTATAAGGGATGCGAAACGACGGCGTGTCATTTCATCGCTCATATCCTGTCCGTCGGGTTGCTGTGTCAGCTCGGGCTGAGGCCCTTTTTCAGCTTCGATGGCAGCCTGTTGAGCCGCGGTCGGCAATTCTTTTGCCAATTTCTGAGCGTGTTTGTAATCGATCTCGGCTTTGGAGAGCTGTCCGAGCTTTTTAAACAGACCGGCACGCATGAAGTATGTGCTTGGCAACTCGGGATATGCCTCGGCAACGCGAGTTATGTCGTCGATAGCGGCCTTTGTATTGCCTTTGTTTGAATGTATGATGGCGCGGTTGTAGAGCGCACGCATATCGTCCGGCTCGAGTTCGAGCACACGGTTGAAGTCTTCAAGTGCAAGGTCGTTGGCGTTGACTTCCATAAGAAGCAGGCCGCGGTTGTAGAGCGCTGCCATATTATAGGGCTCGAGTGTAAGGGCGTAGTCGTAGTCGGCCATAGCTCCTTTGTAGCTGTCGGTCTTGTACCTCAGATAAGCGCGGTTGATATAAAGGCCGGCAATACGGGGCTGCAGTTTGATGGCGTAGTCGATGTCGGCAAGAGCTTTTTGGTAATCGCCTTCGGAGTTAATGGCTATGTCGGCACGCATGATATATGCGTTGAGCGAGTTTTTGTTGATCTTGAGAGCCTTTTCGATGTCCTCGAGAGCTTTTGTGGTATCGGCCAGTTCGAGTGATGTACGAGCCCTGCCCAGATAGGCATTTGCGTAGCCGGGATGATATTTAAGAATTTCGTCGAAGGTACCTGCGGCCTCTTTATATTCTTTTATGTCGTTGAGCGCAAGAGCCTTGTTGAAGAGCAACTGCCGGTTGTGTGGCAGGAGTTTGATCGCATGGTCGTAATCCTCGATAGCAAGCTGATGCCTGCCTGTATTCTGACGTGCTACACCACGCACTTCCCACGCATCGGTAAGGAAGGGGTTTAGCTCGATAGCCTTGGAGGCATCTTCTTCGGCACCGCGGTAATCTTCGAGATTGAGCTTGGCTATAGCCCTGTACAGATAAGGCTGAGCCAGATAAGGCTTGGAGTGAATGGCCTGGTTGAAGTATTGTATCGATAGCATGTAGTCTTCGAAATACAATGCGTTCTGGCCGATGCGCATTACCTGGTCGGTATTGACCTGTGCATGCGTGTTCATTGCAGCGCTGAGCAAAAACAATGTGAGGAGATATTTAAAAAACTTGCTCATTTACTTTGCGTTGGGGAAAAGATGCCGCACCGACAATACCATATCGCGGAAGAAAAGATATGTCGGAGTGACAAATGGTATGAACCGTGTAGATTTAGTAGGGGAGAATACCCGTAGTTTGCCGCTATGGCATTTAATTTCTATTACGGGAGGCATTTCGATGGCGTCGCCGTCGATGTGAGCTGCGCCGGAGTCGTTTCGCCGTATTATCGCCGAAGAAGTGCGGATAGTGTCGACGAGGGCGTTTTTGCCGATGAATCCGGTAAGCATGTCTACACCGACGAATGCCTGGGTAATAATGTTGCCGGCGTGCACGATGGTAATGTCGAGCTCGCCGTCGGTAATGGAAGCGTCGGGGGCGACGAAGGCATTGTTGCCATACTGCGAGGCGTTGCACGCCACGATAAGGAATGCCCTGTCGGTAATAACCTGGCCGTTAGCTTCGATGGTGTATTTTTCGGGCGAAAACTTCATGTACTCGTCGATAGTGTTCTTGAGATACATGAGTATGCCTCTGCGTTTCTGTCGGGCGCAACGTTCGCTCACGGCAGCATCAAAACCTACACCGAATGTACAGAAGAACGGCCTGTCGTTGGCTGTTCCGTAATCGGCTTCGATGATATTGCTCTTAGCGATAACGCTGATCGAGCTGTCGATATCTACCGGGATGCCGAGGTGTCTTGCCAGTCCGTTGCCCGAGCCGGTGGGAATGATGGCAAGCGCTGTCGATGTGCCGACAAGTCCGCTTGCCACTTCGTTGACGGTGCCATCGCCACCGACGGCTATCACGGTGTTGTAACCGTCGACAGCCGCCTGGCGTGCTAATTCTTTGGCATGGCCGGGGTAGCGTGTGCCTGCGATAGTATAGTCGATGCCATGTCGGTCGAGACGATGGCATATATGGGGTATGATACGATGTTTCGACACCGTACCGGAGGCCGGATTAACTATCATCAAACAACGCCCGACAGTAGCCATTATTCTTCGTTTTTCTCTGAAAATTCCATCAGGTAGGCCTTGATGAAATCATCGATGTCGCCGTCCATCACGCCGCCGACATCCGAAGTCTGGTAGTTGGTGCGGTGGTCTTTCACGCGGCGGTCGTCGAAAACATAGCTTCGGATCTGGCTGCCCCATTCGATTTTCTTTTTACCGGCTTCTACCTTGGCCTGCTCGGCCATGCGGTGCTCAAGCTCTTTGGCATAAAGGATCGAGCGCAACTGTCGCAGAGCGTTTTCCTTGTTCTTGGGCTGGTCGCGGGTCTCGGTGTTCTCGATGAGAATTTCTTCTTTCTCGCCGGTGTAGGGGTCGGTGAACTGGTAGCGCAGACGCACGCCCGACTCCACCTTGTTGACGTTCTGACCACCGGCGCCGCCTGAGCGGAAAGTGTCCCACGACAGAAGGGCGGGCTCTACCTTGACCTCGATAGTGTCGTCGACGAGCGGGGTGACGAACACCGATGCAAACGAGGTCATGCGCTTGCCCTGGGCATTGTAGGGCGACACGCGCACCAGGCGGTGCACGCCGTTCTCGCTCTTGAGGAAACCGTAGGCGAAATCGCCCTCGACGTTGATGGTGCATGATTTGATGCCGGCTTCGTCGCCTTCGAGCAGGTTGGCGATCGAGGTCTTGTAGCCGTGAGCCTCGCCCAGCGCAGATACATGCGCATGAGCATCGATGCCCAGTCCTGGCTCTCGGTGCCGCCGGCGCCGGAGTTGATTTTGAGCACGGCGCTCATGATGTCGCCCTCGTTGCGCAGCATGTTGCGCAGTTCGAGCTCTTCGAGCAGCTTGTGAGGCATGTGCAAATGCTTTGTCGACTTCTTCTTCAGAGACGATCTCTTCTTTGAAAAAGTCGAGCGACAGTTTGACTTCTTCTACCGCGCCCTCAAGCTCGGTATAGTCGGCAATCCATTTCTGCAGATCCTTGATTTTTTTCATCTGCTTCTGAGCGGCTTCGGCATTATCCCAGAAGCCGTCGGCCATGGTGCGCAGTTGTTCTTCTTCGACAGCTATTTTCTTCCCGTCGATGTCAAAGATACCTCCTCAGCGCAAGCATACGCTCAAAAGTCTCTTTTAATTGTTCTTGTGTAATCATTTTTAGTGATAATGATGAGTGCAAAATTCTTAAATCAATCGCTCAAAACCGGCTGACTGCCCTGATTTTGAGCGACTAAATAGAGCGGTAGACGGGACTCGAACCCGCGACCCTCGGCTTGGGAAGCCAATGCTCTACCAGCTGAGCCACTGTCGCATCGTTTTTGTAGCGGCAAAGTTACAAAATCTTTGCCGAAACGGCAATATTTTAGATATTTTTTAGAAGTCTTTGCCGATAAACTGGGCGCCGCCTTTCGATACTGCGCCGCTGTGTTCTTTGGTGTCGCTGTTGAAGCTGTAGGTAAGCGATAGGGCTATATTGGGGAACTTGGGTTTGACGAGTGTATACGACTCGAGATTGGTGGCTGTCTTGGTGCTGTTGTAACGCGCGGTGTGGAACATATTGTGCATGACCAGCGAGGCCCAAAGGGTGTTTTTGATTACTTGCTGGCGCACGGCGAAGTCGAAGTAGAAATATGCTTTTTCTTTGCCCTGAGAGAATACGGTGGGGCCAACGAAGTTTGCATCGAACTGCATTTTGGTAGTGGGGCCGACAGTGAAATTGTTGATTATCGAAGCCGAGTAGCTTACGTTCGAACGGGTGGTGCAGCCTTCGTATTTGCTTGTGAACTTGTAGTTGAAAAGGCTGCCGTTGATGTTAGCCGACCACCAGTTTGCAATCCTGAGTCTCGAAGATGCTTCGATGCCGATGGTAAGGTCGTTGCCGGCATTGATGAGAGAGTCGAGAGTGACGCCGGGTTCGTAGGGTACGCGCACGCGCTCGGCCACATCTTTGCGATGACGGATATAGGCGCTTGCCGCGAGGGTGTTGCCGTTGGGGAATATGTGGTTGTAACCTATTTCGGCGGAGTTCACATAAGCCGGACGGATGTCGGGGTTACCGATCAGTTTGGTGTAATAATCTTCGTATGTGATGTATGGCTCGAGCTGCCAGATGCCGGGGCGTACGGTGCGGTAGGAGTATGCTACCGAGAAAATATTGGCCTGATCGGCGTTGTAGCGGATGTGAGCCGAGGGGAAAAGATTCCAACGCTTGATGTAGCGGTCGGCATTGGCCACCTTGATTGTGAGGAGGTCGATTGTGTGATCTCCACGCAGGCCGGCGTCGAATTCGAAAGATCCGGCTTTCTGATTTACCATTGCGTAGAGCGAATGAATTTGTCGGCGGTAGAAGAAAGGTGCATAGAGATCGTCCTGCCATACAAAATCGGAGTGATTACGATCCCAATATTTTATTGAGTAGTCGCCGTGTTCGCTGTAGGATACATACTGATAGCCGGTTTCGAGTCGGCCTTCGGGCGAATAATTGAGCTGATACGAAGCTGTTCCGTCGAAGTCCCAGTGATGTTCGTCCTCGTAGCCGCGAGTACCTTCGTAGCGGTTGCCGTTAAGTTCGAAGAGGTTACTTTCGGTATACTCGAGGCTGTTCCAGTCGTAGCGTAAGCGACCGTTGACATCGATTCTGTCGCCGCGATCGTTTAATATCCAGGCGTATGTCACAGTGCCTTGAGCAAGGTGTTTGGTATTCGAAATTTTGTCGTGGGCATTGAATGAGTTGTCGTGGATCAGCTGTCCGTTGAATTCGCGATGCTCGTCGTATGCCATGTGACCGCCACGTTCGGTGCGTGTGCGGCCGTGTTGTGCCTCAATGTTGAGATGATGCTTGCCAAGATCCATTTCCCATCCTGCAATAGCTATGTAGTTGGATGGAGCAGTGTAGCGTGTGCCGTCGGCGTGGGATGTGGTAAGGTAGTTGTCGACGTTTGTGGTCTTGGTCTGTCGGAAATCACTTTTGTCTTTAAGTCGGTTTGCGATCCCGCCGACATACCAGCGGTTTGTGCCGTGAACATACGACAGGTTTATGTCGGTGTTGTATGCCATCATTGTGCTTCCGCTTGCCGATGCTGTTGTCGAAAAACCGTGTTTTGTCTCACGTTGGGTTGTGATGTTGATAATGCCGGTGTCGCCGTCGGTGCGGTAACGGGCCGACGGTGTAGTGATGATCTCGATATTTTCGATAGATGCGGCCGGGATCTGTTGCAGAGCCTGTGTGCCGTCAAGCATACTCTTTTGTCCGTTTATATATACGAGGAAGCCGGTGCTGCCACGGAAGGATATCTCGCCGTCGGAGTCCACTCGTACGGAGGGCATGGATTTGAGTACATCCGCCGCTGTGCCTGCCGATGATGTGAGGGCGGTCTGTGCGTTGATTTTCTGTCGGTCGAGTTTGTAGATTACTTTACTTTTGTCGCCTGTAACCACCACTTCGGCGAGCTCGTTCTCCATAGGGGCAAGTTTTATAGTTCCGAGGTCAATATCATTGTTGAGATCTATTGTAGTGGTATATTGATTGTAGCCCATCAACTGAACGGTAAGGACATATTTCCCTTTGTTTTTGTAGTTTATCATGAACAGACCGTCTGCATCGACCGAAGCTGCAGCCAAAGCAACAGTATCGGAATTGCAGAGAGCGGCAACAGCTCCAGTGGCCGGTAGGTCAGTCTCGTCGATAACTTTGGCTTTAATTGTATATGCTTGAGCGGAAAGAGGGAGTATAAATGTGATTAAATATAGCAGAGCTTGCTTCATGATGAAGATGATTGGGCTGTCGGGGTGGCTGATTTGTTATTAGATTAAGGAAAATACAAGCGTAAAGTTACAAAAAGAAGTACTATTTCAGGACATTTTTATACGTTAATTTGTATTAGTTAACAATTTGTGTGAAAATTAATATACTTTAACAAGTCTACTCCGATTTATTGTCTATATTTGCCGGAAATATAAACTGATCATATTATGGAATACTTGAAAAGGATATTTGCATTTGTATTATTGGCCGTTGCCGCAATGTCGGCCTATGCTCAATTGTATGCGAGTCAGCCTCGATTTAAAGCGCTCGTGTATTATTCGGACACGGCAGAGCCTGCGCATGTCGAATTTGCCGAGCAGGCGATCGATTATTTCTGGCATCTGTCGTGGGGCGAGGGGTTTATACTTGATAAGACTACTTCGCTTGCCGAATATCCTTATGAGAAGCTCAAGGAATATACCATGATAATAGCTATCAATGCCAGCCCGTGGGCCGAAAGCGAACGTGCTGCTTTCGAAAAATATATGGAAAATGGCGGCGGCTGGCTCGGTTTCCATGCCTCGGCTTATAATGATGCCAATACCAAATGGCCCTGGTATGTGAAATTTCTTGGCGGCGGTGTGTTCAATTGTAATAACTGGCCACCACAACCAGCTTTGCTTGAGGTCGATACCGACCAAAGCCCGATAACTCGCAGCTTGCCGTCGGAGTTTGTGGCGGCCGAGAGCGAGTGGTATCAATGGAGTCCGTCGCCGCGACTTAATCCTGATGTCGAGGTCCTTGTGAGTCTTTCGCCTAAGAATTATCCCTTTGGAATAAAAGATATAGTGACGGGTGGCGATTTCCCGGTCGTTTGGCGCAATAAGAATTACCGCATGGTATATCTCAACTTTGGCCACGGCGACAGAGAGTTCCTTGATCCGACCCAAAATCTGCTTGTTGTCAATGCATTCAGATATGTGGCGAGCACCGATCCGTCGGGCGATCCATTCGCTAAGTAAATTTATTGTATTGATTTAGTTAAAAGATGCAAAATAGATCGCGATATTGTTGTGTATGTCGCGATTTATTTGTAATTTTGTAGTTACTATCAATAGAGTGCGCGAAAAGAGCGCCGTTTATAATAACCGATTTAAGAACCAAAAACCATTAGCCTATAGCATATATCTACTCCAAATTTTAAAGAATAGAGAAATGCGAAAAGACATAAAGCTGACCGATGAGCAGCTTATCACGGCCTATGCAGCCGGTGATAATGCCGCTTTCGATACACTTCTCCTCCGTCATAAGGATCGGCTTTTCACTTATATTTATCAGATGGTTCGCAACAGCGATCTTGCTGACGATATCTTCCAGGAGACATTCGTCAAAGTGATTATGACAGTAAAGCAAGGCCGCTATCAGGATATGGGTAAATTCTCGGCATGGGTAACACGTATTGCCAGAAACCTGGTAATCGACTCGTTCCGTGCAGAGAAAAGTGAAGCAACCATATCGACCGACAATGAGGAGATAGATATTCTCAACCGTCGTGAACTCTCCGAAAACACTATTGAGGATGCGATGATCGACCTGCAGATCGAAGATGATATTCGATCGCTTGTAGATCGTTTGCCTCAAGTGCAGAAGGAAGTACTCGTGATGCGTTATTATCAGGACTTGTCGTTTAAAGAAATAGCAAGCATAACCGGGGTAAGTATCAACACCGCTCTGGGACGTATGCGCTATGCTATCCTTAATCTGCGCAAGTTGGCAAAAGAAAATGAACTTTGCCTTACCCATTGATTATCATGGATAATTTATCGAGACGATAAAAAAGTTGCAAAAATATTTGGCCGTTTCGATAAAAGGTTTTAACTTTGCACCGCAAAAGCGATAAACCCACATCGTAAGGAGGGGTGGGTGAGTGGCTGAA
>JAAGKN010000713.1_pt1 | contig 60534 bp, 50 predicted proteins | sample 6206371 | NCBI WGS metagenome assembly JAAGKN01 (sample SAMN11533720, study PRJNA540317) | gut metagenome | isolation source: fecal pellets from male and female animal of same cohort | host: Peromyscus leucopus | place: USA:CA | collected 2017 | reverse complement strand
CACGTCGTCCCCGTGTTTGAAGGCATAGTCTATTACGGTGCTGTCGCGTGGCAGGATGGTGCTGTGGCCGTCAGGAGAAAAAACGGTGATGTCGTCATAATAGAGGCTGGATGAGATGTGCTCCAGGAAGAAAGCCTCGTTGCCTTGCGAGGCAATGTCCTTCAGGACTATGCGAAAGCGTTTGACCCAATTGCCTATGTTGTTGCCGATTTCATTGATACAGCCTACGCGACTGGCCTTGACCATTGCCTCGGACGCAATCTGGACATCCTCCCATATGCCTTCGTTGGATAGCAGCATCAGGCGCAGGCATTGGTATGAATTTTCCTTGGGCTGGTCTATGAGGTTGATGAAACTGCCTGGCCGTTCACGGAAATCCCGTGTGAGCAGATTGTATATCTTCAGGCAGGTTTCCTTGTCTGTGAGCGGTGTGTCCAGCGTGTCTGCCCAAAATGTAATGAGAACGTAATATCTGTTGGGCAGATGCTGAAAATCCACGTTGGCCTGTTTCATGCGTCGCCAGATGGAGTAGGGACGTCGCCAGGATGTCTGTACAGTACACTGGATTCCGTGGTCCTTGAGCGTACCCTGCACATCCTTGCAGAATCGGGCCAGACGATCCTTGTTGGTTTCCCGGTCTTGCAGAATCAATCGTTCCAGTTCTTTATATTCCGAGGCGCAACGGTACTTGAGCGAGAGATTTTCCAAATCGGACTTGACTGCAAACAGTCCCAACCTGTTGGCCAGCGGAGCATAGAAGCAATCCGTTTCTCCGGCTATCTTCATCTGCTTGTCGGGGCGCATTGACTGCAAGGTGCGCATGTTGTGCAGACGGTCGCTGATTTTCACTATCACAGCCCGTATGTCATAGTGCATGGATGCCAGTATCTGCTGGTAATTGTCCACTTGCTTGGTGGTTTTGTAGGCATCTTTCTTCTTCTTGGTCACTACGTTTACCAGTCCTGCAACGTCGTTGCCGAAGCGTTGCCGTATGTCCTCTACCGTGTATTTCGTGTCCTCCACCACGTCATGCAGGAAGGCAGTGATGACGGTGTTGGCATCCATTTGCAGTTCCTTGGCTGTTATCAAGGCCACGGATACGGGATGCAGAATATAAGGTTCGCCCGATTTGCGGCGCTGTGGCTCGTGCGCTTCTTTTGCGAACAGATACGCTTGGTGTACGCGTTCCATGTCCTCCGGACAGGTTCTTGGTCTCAAGGCATCAAATACCTGTTCTGCCATCTCGTTTACGATTCTCTCGTAGTCTGAAGTAGTGGATTGCTGCATGATATGTATGTGCTGTTATGCATTAGATATAGATAGAGCAAAGTTAAGGAAAAATAACATAACTACAGGAATAAACTTCTGTTAATTTTGCCGTGATACGCTTTTTTGTTATCTTTGTGCCAGATTATAATATGCAAGGGACGGGCGTGTGTGCCAGATTGTTCCTGTTATCAAACCGAAGGTAAAGAATTTAAACAGCTACACAGAAATGAAAGCAATTGTATTTCCCGGTCAGGGAGCGCAGTTTACCGGTATGGGCAAGGACCTGTACGACAGCAATGCCGAAGCAAAGGAAATGATGGAGAAGGCCAACGAGATATTGGGCTTCCGTATTACGGACATCATGTTTGAGGGTGATGCAGAGGCTCTGAAGCAGACCAAGGTTACCCAGCCTGCAGTCTTTCTCCACAGCGTGGTGATGGCCAAATGCATGGGCGCGGACTTCTGCCCCGATATGGTCGGCGGGCATTCTTTGGGCGAGTTCAGTGCTTTGGTTGCAGCCGGAGCGATGAATTTCGAGGACGGTCTCAAATTGGTCTATGCGCGTGCCTTGGCCATGCAGAAGGCCTGTGAGGCAGCTCCAGGCAGTATGGCTGCGGTGTTGCGTCTGGATGACGAGACTATAGAGCAAATTTGTGCCGGCATTACCGCGGATGGCGGCAAGGGAGTTGTGGTTCCTGCTAATTACAATTGCCCCGGACAGTTGGTGATCAGCGGTGACAAGGAGGCCGTGGAGGCGGCTTGCGAAAAGATGCTGGAAGCCGGTGCGCGTCGCGCTTTGGTATTGCCGGTCGGTGGTGCTTTCCATAGCCCTTTGATGCAGCCGGCAAAGGAGGAACTGGAGGCTGCCATCGCAGCCACGGAATTCCATACTCCCACATGTGCGGTTTATCAGAACGTGGACGGCAAGGCTCACACCAATCCGGAAGAAATCAAGCAGAACCTCATAGCACAGCTCACTGCCAGCGTGCGTTGGACCCAGGAGGTCCAGGCCATGGTGGAGGCCGGTGCCGACGAGTTTGTCGAGTGCGGTCCAGGTCAGGTGCTTAGCGGCATGGTGTCCAAGATTGCCAAGGACGTTGCCGTACGTCACGCATAATCCTTAATTCCCCGTTTTCCGCCTATGAACATCTATCAGGTTTTTACGAGATTGTTTGGTGCCAATGCAGAGCACCCCGTACCTAATGGCAGTAAAAGTCAAAATGGTTGCGGTACGATGGCGGCTTTCACACCCAAGGCCTTGGCGCAAATCAAGGCTTTGGGTGTGACGCACATCTGGTATACCGGCATCATAGAACATGCCACGCAGACGGATTATTCGCGATATGGCATACGACGCGATCATCCTGAGGTGGTGAAAGGTCGTGCTGGCAGTCCATATGCCATCAAGGACTATTATGATGTGGATCCGGATCTGGCAACCAAGGTGCAGGAGCGTATTCACGAGTGGGAGGCTCTTGTCGAGCGTACCCACAATGCCGGCATGAAGGTGATACAGGATTTCGTGCCCAATCATGTGGCACGTGAATATCATTCTGATGCCTGTCCTGCCGGATGTCTCGACCTGGGGGACGGAGACGATACATCGCTCAATTATTCTCCCGACAACAATTTCTATTATCTGGGCGAACCTTTGCACTTGGATAATATCTTGGCTCCGGAAGGGAAAAAGTCGGCCGACGTTTATGTAGAGATACCTGCCAAGGCCACTGGAAATGACGTCTTTTCGGCATGGCCTGGCAGAAACGACTGGTACGAGACCGTGAAATTGAACTATGGTCCCGACACCTATCGCAAGATGCTGCAAATCTTGCTTTATTGGGCAGGGAAGGGTGTGGACGGATTCCGTTGCGACATGGCAGAGATGGTGCCGGTGGAATTCTGGGAGTGGGTCATACCGCAGGTTAAGGAACGTCATCCGGAGGTGATATTCATAGCCGAGGTTTATAACCCGCAACTGTATAGGGATTATATATATCGCGGACACTTTGATTACCTGTATGACAAGGTAGGACTTTACGACAAGCTCAAGGCGGTAGCCGCAGGATGGTGCTCTGCCCGGGAACTGACCTCATGTTGGCAAAGTGTGGGTGACATACAGTCCCACATGCTCAACTTCTTGGAAAATCATGACGAACAGCGTATTGCCAGCGACTTTTTTGCCGGAGATGCCCGTAAGGGACGTCCAATGATGGTGGTGAGTGCCTTGATGAATACCAATCCCATGATGATATACTTCGGCCAGGAACTCGGTGAGAAAGGCATGGACAGCGAAGGCTTTTCCGGAGAGGACGGTCGTACGACCATCTTTGACTATTGGACCGTGGACACCATCCGCCGTTGGCGCAATTCAGGCAAGTTCGACGGAGCATTGCTTACCAAGGACGAGAAAGCTCTGAGGGAATTCTATGCGCAGATATTGAAACTGGCTGAGGAAGAACCCGCTTTCAGCCGAGGAATGTTCTGGGATTTGATGTATGTCAACGGGCATTTGGACAGACAGTATGCTTTCCTTCGCAGCGACAAACAGAAGACATATCTGGTAGTTGCCAATTTTTCGGACGAGAGTGTGGATACGGACATACGCATCCCGGCAGAGGCAATAAGGGCCATGGCTCCCGAATCCGAGAAGGTAAAGAATAATCTTTCCCATGACATTACCGTGTCAGTAAGGGTGAAGGCCATGGATGGATTGGTGAAGAAAATCAAGATATAGACCGCAATACGTGTTATATTGTGGAATGCGTGTAACTTCCCGGCATGTAAAACAATGTTTCTGTGCTCAGACGCTGGTCATCGTGGAATAGAACTATAGAAATACAACTTATGATGAATGTAGATACGGCGCAACATGCGCATTTGGTGATTATGGCAGGTGGGATAGGCAGTCGTTTTTGGCCTATGAGTACACCAGAGCGTCCCAAACAGTTTGTCGATGTCCTGGGGACCGGACGGACGCTTCTCCAGATGACCGTGGATCGTTTCAAGGGACTGATTCCTCAAGATAACATCTGGGTCATAACCAGCAGGAACTACAAGGACATTGTAATGGAGCAATTACCGGAAATACCGGCAGGCAACGTCTTGTTGGAACCCTGTCGCAGAAACACGGCTCCATGCATTGCATATGCCGCATGGCGCATTAAGAGTATTGAACCCAAAGCCACTCTCGTTGTCAGTCCATCGGATCACCTGGTCTTGGATGTGGCCGAGTTCCAGCGTGTAGTGCGTAGCTCACTGGACTTCGCTTTTGAGTCGGATTCCATAGTCACTCTGGGCATGCAACCAACACGTCCGGAAACAGGATACGGATATATTCAGACGGACATGACTTGTCCCTCGGCACGCAACAAGGAGATATTTCGTGTGGACGCTTTTCGGGAGAAACCTGACTTGGCTACGGCCACGAAGTACATACAAAAGCCGAACATGCTATGGAATGCCGGCATTTTCGTATGGAGTGTAAACACTATAGTCAATGCACTCAGAGTGTATGCCCCTGAAATAAATGAGATTTTCGAGCGTCTGTTGCCTATATATGGTACGGACAAGGAGCAGGCTGCCATTGATGAAGAGTTCCCGAAGTGCGAGAACATTTCGGTGGACTATGCCATTCTTGAGAAGTCCGATGAGATATACTGCATACCGGCCAGTTTTGGATGGAGCGACCTCGGCACATGGGGTTCCCTGTACGAGAATGTCGCACATGACCATAGTGGCAATGCTGTTATAGGCAGTGGTATACGTACCTATGAAACCCGGGATTGCGTAATTCACTGCAATGACAAGCGTCGTGTGATAGTGCAAGGACTTAGCGGATACATAGTTGCGGAAAAGGATGATGCCTTGCTTATTTGCAAACTTTCCGAGGAGCAGAGGATAAAGATGTTTTCGGAGCAATGAGGCATAGGTTTTGCGTGAGACCCACTTGTTTTGCTGCCTTGTTCTTGATATGGACACGGTGTTTTGCATCCCTGTTTCTCTAAATATGGTGTGGAACAGATTATCATATTCTTTTACATAAAAATTCGTATAGTACGATAGTATATCATGAAGAAGTTATTGTCGCTTCCGCCTAATTTGGTGGAATGTTTCCATGACGTGGCGGGTGTTTGCCGTGAGGAGTATTTTTGTACTTCCGACCCTGTGGGTGCACGATTGGGCAGTGGTGGAGGAACAAATTGGTTGATGGAGGCCTGTCACCGGAGCGAGGCACCGGAAGATAGTTTTGAACAATGGCTATCCCGCGAAAAGCGCATCCTGCTTCATGCAGGCGGACAAAGCCGCAGGCTGCCGGCATATGCGCCCAGTGGCAAGGTGCTGACTCCCATACCTGTATTTCGTTGGGAACGCGGACAGCGTATTGGACAAAATCTCCTGCAACTGCAACTTCCGTTGTATCAGCGCATCATGAACGCTGCACCGGAGGGCATGCACACGCTCATTGCCTCAGGAGACGTATATATCCGTGCCGGTAAATTGCAACAAATACCAGATGCCGATGTTGTGTGCTATGGCTTGTGGGTAGATCCTTCATTGGCCAAGAACCATGGCGTTTTCCTCTCCAAGAGGGAGACACCTGAGGTATTAGACTTTGTGCTTCAGAAACCATCTGTAGAACAGCTTGGGCAGTTGATGTTCACTCATCTGTTCCTTATGGACATAGGCATATGGTTGCTTTCCGACAAGGCGGTAAATATGCTTATGCGCAAGAGCACGGGTGAGAATGGTGAGATACTGAATTACGATTTGTATAGCGACTTCGGACAGGCATTGGGCGAGAATCCTACACTTGCTGACGAGGATTTGGCACAATTGAAAGTTGCTGTGCTGCCATTGCAGGATGGAGAGTTCTACCACTATGGTACTTCACGTGAAATGATTTCTTCCACCGAGGCTATACAGAATCTCGTATACGACCAGCGTGCCATCATGCATCTCGGCTTAAAGGCACATCCGAGCATCTTCACACAAAATTGCCGCCACAATATCACTTTCCGTACCACTAATTGCAACACATGGATAGAGAACTCATGGGTAGGCAACGGATGGACATTGACACACGAGAATATCATTACCGGTGTTCCATGTAACGATTGGAGTATCAACTTGCAGCCTGGAACATGCGTGGACATCGTGCCTTTGGGAGACACGCAATGGGTGGTGCGTCCATATGGTTTCAACGATGCCATGCGCGGGGACTTGCACGATGAGACTACCATGTTCCTTGGTCGTCCGGTGACCAAATGGTTGTCCGGTCACGGAATAGATGTCCATGAAGTGGATGGAAATGCAGACCTGCAGAATAGTCGCATATTCCCAGTCTGCGACAATGTGGACGATATGGGCCGTCTCCTACAGTGGATGATTGATGAAGAGCCGAATCACAACGATGACATTGCCTCGGCATGGCGGGCTGCCGAACGTTTGTCTGCCAATGAAATAAGCGATCGTGCCAATCTTCGACGTCTGCAGGACCAGCGTCTGGCTTTCCGTAAGGACAATCTTACCGCATTGGCCAGGAATCACCGTTGCAGCATATTCTACCAAACAAATCTCGATGATCTTGCGCACGAGTTTCACAACCTGCAGGTTCCTGTTCCAGACCCTGTTCCTGAGACAGAACCGTTGCTCAAGCGTATCAATGACAATATGTTCCGTTCCATGTTGCATGAACTGAACGGTGAGGATGGTTCGGCCGAAAGCCGGAGAGCGTTCTCGTTGCTGGGTGAAGGCCTTACCGAGAATGTCTTGGCATGCAAGCAGATGCCCAGGCTTGACGTTTACAGCGACCAGATTGTATGGGGACGCAGTCCGGTGAGAATAGATCTGGCCGGCGGATGGACTGATACTCCTCCATATTGTCTTTCTTCGGGTGGAAGCGTGGTTAACCTGGCTATAGAGTTGAACGGGCAACCGCCATTGCAAACCTATGTCAAGCCATCGGCCGACTATCACGTGGTATTACGAAGCATAGATCTCGGAGCCATAGAAATCATATCTACTTGGGACGAACTGGCTGACTTTGCCAAGGTTGGTTCTCCATTCTCTATTCCAAAGGCTGCCTTGGCCTTGGCCGGTTTCCTGCCTCGCTTCTCACAAAAGAAACACAGGTCTCTGGAAGACCAATTAAGAGACTTTGGATGTGGCATCGAGGTTACTCTTCTCAGTGCCATTCCTGCCGGTAGCGGACTGGGCACCAGTTCCATATTGGCAGCCACTGTATTGGGAGCTGTCAGCAACTTCTGCGGTTTGGCATGGAGCAAGAATGAAATATGCAATCGTACATTGGTGTTGGAACAGATGCTGACTACCGGTGGCGGTTGGCAGGACCAATACGGTGGTGTGCTTCACGGTATTAAATTGTTGTCCACACAGGACGGTTTCGAACAGACGCCTGAGGTTAGCTGGCTCAGTGACAATCTCTTCACTGATCCTGCCTACCGTGCCTGCCATCTGCTTTACTATACAGGTATCACCCGCACGGCCAAGACTATTTTGGCAGAGATTGTCCGTGCCATGTTCCTGTATGATACGGAACGTCTGCAACTTCTTGGCGAGATGAAGGAACATGCCAACGATATGGCACACACCATTATGCGTGGCGACTTTGCTCAGCTTGGTGCTCTTGTTGGCAAGACGTGGGAGCAGAACAAGCTTTTGGATGCCGGTACCAATCCTCCTGCCGTGCAGGCAATTATCAATAAAGTCCGGGATTTGTGCCTTGGACTGAAACTGCCCGGTGCTGGTGGTGGAGGTTTCCTTTACATGATAGCCAAGGATCCGGATGCCGCTCTGCGTATCCGTGAGATACTTACGCGTGAACGTCCTAATGAGCGTGCACGTTTCGTAGATATGTCAATGTCCATGACAGGCCTGCAAATCTCCCGCAGCTGATGTGATGTGTTAGTGACACGCGTTATACAATAAGGAGGCTGAAGTCCTGTTTTAATGATTTTACCCCTGTCAGAATGCATTTCAAGTGCATTCTGACAGGGGTAATTTCTCGTATTCAGCGACTTGCTATACAGCCTCCTGCTCGTTATGGACGGACACGTGTGTTAACTCCTGGAGGCTACTTGCCGGCATAATAAGGATAGTCCTCGGGCTTTGCTCCGAGGGGAAAGACATCGCGGAAGAATATCTGTGTATCATGCGGGTTCAACTGCACGGCCATTTGCAGATAATAGAGGTATTCGGTCTGGTGTCCCATTTGGTAGTAGCAGTAAGCCTGTGCCGGACAGATAGCCTTGACAATGTCTGCACGCATCTCATCGTATTCCGGTCTTGATGCGACTTCCTCTATTTCTTGGAAGATTTGCGATGCCACCTGATATACCTGGCAATCCATGAATATCTGGGCTATGGAGCGCATTGTGTGTATGATGTCCTTGGCCTCGGACAAGGCTCGGACAAAGTATTCCGTGGCTTGCTCCTGATGATTGCTCAGCAGATAGACGTGTCCGTATAGCAGATTGTAGTCCACCTTGGCATCGGGGTCTGCATATTCCTTGGAACGTTCCAGCGCATCCAAAGCTTCCTGTTGATGCCCGAGGCGTGCCTCGGTATAGGAGCGTTGCAGACATATATTGAGATGCTCGGGGCTGAGGCCTTGGCTCAGTTCCTCGGCATGCATTAGCATGTCGTTGGCCTCGGCATATCGTTCAAGAAAACACAGATTGAAGGCTGCGTGGTAGAGGGCCAATTCGTCATCGGGACATTTCTTCAGGTATTGTTCAAACACTTCGCTTGCCTCCTGGTATCGTTCCTGGTGTGTCATGGCGAAGGCTTTTTGCAGAGTGGCCTGCGGATGTTTCGGTTGTATGGCCAAAGCGTATTCCGCACTGTCCAGGGCCTCTGCATATTGTTCGCATTGTAGTTGGGAATCGGCCATGTTCAGCCATGCCTGTATGTCGAACGGATTGTTGTCCAGCACACGGTTCAGCCATGTGATTGCCTCCTCCCACTGTTGGGTCTCGAACATTATGTCTGCCATCATCGTTACAGGATCTTCCGCATCCGGATGTAATTCCAGGGCCAGTTCCGTGGCATCCTTGGCCAAAGGGTATTTGCCCTGGGACATGTAGTAGTCGGCTACGTCCACCAGTTCGTCGCTGTCCATGTATGGTGTGTGCCCGGCCGAGGTGGCCTCCTCGTATCGGTTGAGAATGTCCAGGAACTCCTCTGACTGGAAATAATCTTCTTCCTGTTGCATACGTTACTGTGATTGTCGGCAAGTATTTGAAAAAAAAGCATCCTGCCTTCCTTCTCCCATTATATGTTATTATATAATGTATGGAGGGAGAAGGAAGGCAGGTGTGGGTAGATGCGGGAGATTTATTTGGTATCCTTCAGCCCTACGGTCTTGTTGAAGACCGGATGCTCTGACGTGGAGTCGGTATCCACGTTGTAGTATCCCAGACGCTGGAACTGCAGATATGAGAGGTGGGGCAGGGTGGCGGCCCATTCCTCGATGTATGCATCCTTGTTGATACGCAGCGAATCCGGATTGAGGAACGGACGCATGGCATCAATGCCGCGCACGCCGTGCTCCTTCTCGTACTGCTTGATGGCATCGCGAGGGTTCTCGCATGTCCACAGGCATGCGTAGTCTCTCACCTCGCACGGGATGCTATGTGCGCAGCTGACCCAGTGCAGGGTTTTTCCCTTGATGCGGCGGTCGGCTCCGGGCATGCCGCTGCGGCTGTCGGGGTCGTAGGTGGCATGGATGCATGTGATATTGCCGTCGTTGTCCTTTTCGATGCACTTGGCAGGGTCTTCGTCGCACTTGATTATGTAGGCGTTCTTCAGACGTACTTCCTTGCCTGGACCAAGACGCAGGAATTTCTTTCCTCCGTCTTCCATGAAGTCCTCACGTTCGATATACAGTTCGCGTGAGAAACGAATGATGTGCGTGCCGGAGTTCTCGTCCTCGGGATTGTTGATGGCCTGCATCTCTTCCACCATGTCTTCGGGGTAGTTGTCGATGACCAGACGCACGGGATTCACCACGGCACTCACGCGCAGTGCCCTGCTGTTGAGGTCTTCGCGACAGGCAGCCTCCATCAACTTGATGTCGTTAAGCGCGTCAAAGGTGGTGTATCCTATCTTGTCCATGAAGTTGAGTATGGCCTGTGGGCTGTATCCGCGACGGCGTATGCCGCAGATTGTTGGCATACGTGGATCGTCCCAGCCGTTGACGACACCCTCCTTGGTGAGGATTAGCAGGTTGCGCTTGGACATGAGAGTGTAGTTGAGATTCAGTTTGTTGAACTCAAACTGGCGTGGGCGGTTGTCCTCGATGTTGTCGGTCTCGCCTTTCCATTCCTTAATCCAAGTGACGAAGAGGTCGTAGAGGTCGCGGTGAGGAACAAACTCAAGTGTGCAGATTGAGTGGGTTACGCCTTCAAGATAGTCTGACTGTCCGTGAGTGAAGTCATACATAGGGTAGGCGTTCCACTTGTTGCCGGTGCGCCAGTGTTCCATGTTAAGCACACGGTACATGAACGGGTCGCGGAAGTGCATGTTTGGCGATGTCATGTCAATTTTTGCACGCAGCACCATTTTGCCCGGTTCCATATTGCCGCTGTTCATCTCGCGGAACAGGCGCAGGCTTTCCTCTGCGGGGCGGTCGCGATATGGGCTGTTCTTTCCGGGCTCTGTAGGAGAACCCTTTTGGGCGGCAATCTCCTCGGATGTCTGCTCGTCCACGTAGGCTCGTCCCGAAAGGATGCACCATTCGGCAAAGTCCCACAGGTCCTGGAAATAGTCGCTGGCATAGCATACCTTGGCCCAGCTGTAGCCCAGCCATTGTATGTCATGTTCTATGGCGCGGACATACTCCATGTCCTCCTTCTGCGGGTTGGTGTCGTCCATGCGCAGGTAACAGACGCCACCGTATTTCTGTGCCACCCCGAAGTCCATGGCTATGGCCTTGGCATGGCCTATGTGCAGGTAACCGTTTGGTTCGGGCGGGAAGCGTGTCTGCAGGCGTCCGCCGTTTTTGCCGGCGGCAAGGTCCTCTGCTATCTGCTTCTCGATAAAGTTGAGACTCTTGACAGGAGCCTCCTGTGTTTCGTTAGTTGCCATTATATTCAATGTGTTCTGTTCTTATCAATTGCGCGCCAAAGTTACAAATATCTTTTTATATACAAGGTATAGGCAAAGGCAAAAAGCGTCAAAGGCTACAGAAATAGCCCAATTTGTATAGTTGGAACAGGCGCAGCGACACGAAACGCGAGCACAGGATTCTGTATGCTATGGGATGCGAAAGTGTGTGCATGAGGGCAAATATGCGGTGCAGATGATGGCGTTTCAGCCAAAGGTATGCCCTCACCATCCGTGTTTGGGGGCGCATGTCAGCTGGCAATGAATGCAGGGTGCGCAGAGCCTGGCGCGTCTTCTCCAGGAACTTGCGGTTCGTGTCCATGTCAAGGTGTATGAGTCTGTTGTCCAAGTGCCAGATGGTCTTGTGCTTGCGCTCCAGCCTCATCAGCAACACGGTGTCCTCGTAGCCATATCTGGTGATTTCCTCGGGAAAACCGGTCTGTGCAAAGGCATCGCGCCGTATCATGAAGTTCTGTGTGGTGAATGCCTCATAAGGATGTTTCCGCCTGTAATCTGCTGTCCACAGTTTGGCGGCTGTGGACTCGTATGTCCATCTGAGTTCGCATCCCTGTGGACAGTCCGTGGTGTTCTTCATGCCGCCGTAATATACATCGGCAGGATGCTTGGTGATGGCATCAAGGTAGTTTTGCAGAAAGCGTGGGCTGTCTATTTGTGTGTCGCAGTCAAGGAAAAGGAGCCATTGGCCTGATGAAAGGTCGAACAGCCTGTTGCGGATACGTGAACGTCCGAGGTTTTGTGACGGTTCATATACGCGGCAATGTTTCATGCCTGCAATCCGCTGGTATGCCTTTCGTGCCGTGGGACACGTGCTTTTGTCATTAGCCACAATTATCTCTGCGTCCTCAGGTAGTTGTTCCAATAGAGTCTGTACGAGTTGCGTACAGTCCCAATTGTATGATGATATCAGTATGGACAGGTTCATGTATGGTGCGTATTGTGCGTTTGGCCGTATGGTATGTTTTTGTCTGAATTGCTGCCATAGGGGCACATAATCTATGCCATACAAAGTTATGGGTTTTGTGTCAACGCCGTAGCCTTCTGTCAACGAAAATAGTTCAAATTGTAGTCAAGGGATGTATTTCTGTCATAGTTGTGGCGGAAGTCCGATGTTTTTTACTATCTTTATAAACGGCTATAGGCATTGAGACTTTTGATTTTGTGTTGGCGGCATGCCAGTTGCGACAGCACTTCCAATTTCCTTGACATGCCCGAATGCCGTGGCGAAATAGCCTCTTGGTGAAGGTTTGGCTTTGTTCATGTATTGTCGGCAGACCGACCACAGTATTGTCGCACCATCGATTATACTATTGTCACGCTCCCGGTTATACTATTGTCACGCTCCCGAGAATACTGGGGTCAAGTATGCGGCAATGTTATGCTCAAAACTGCTCTTAACGGTGTCACAGTGGATGTGATAATTGGCCGTTTTCCTCTCATTCTCGGTTTTTTGTAGTATCTTTGCATTCACTATGCAACCATTGGCAGAAAGAATGAGACCACGGTCTCTGGAGGATTATATAGGACAGCAGCACCTTGTCGGGCCGGACGGTGTGTTGCGCCGGATGATTACGGGTGGCAGGATTTCCAGCTTTATTCTTTGGGGGCCTCCGGGGGTTGGCAAGACCACACTTGCTACCATCATAGCCTCCACGTTGGATGTACCGTTTTTTACTCTGTCTGCCGTTACTAGTGGTGTCAAGGATGTTCGCGATGTCATAGAAAAGGCTCGTGGCAGTAATTTCTTCAATACGGCGCGTCCTATCCTTTTCATAGACGAAATACATCGCTTCAGCAAAAGCCAGCAGGATTCGCTTTTGGGCGCCGTGGAGCAAGGGGTGTTCACGCTTGTCGGAGCCACGACGGAAAATCCGTCCTTCGAGGTAATCCGTCCTCTGCTGAGCCGCTGTCAGGTGTACACACTCCATTCACTTGGAAAGGATGACTTGTTGACCTTGTGCCACAGGGTGTTGGAGAGAGACACGGTGCTGAACAAGATGCATATAGAATTGCAGGAAACGGATGCCTTGTTGAGATACAGTGGCGGGGATGCCCGCAAACTGTTGAACATTCTTGAACTACTGACTGATGAACAGAATGAGGGTGGAACGCTCATTATAACGGATGCATTGGTTGCCGGAAGCCTGCAACAGAACCCGTTGGCATATGACAAGGACGGGGAAATGCACTATGACATCATATCGGCATTCATCAAGAGCATGCGCGGAAGTGACCCCGATGCCGCCGTCTATTGGCTGGCACGCATGGTGGAGGGGGGCGAGGAGCCGGAGTTCATTGCGCGCCGACTGGTGATACTCGCTGCCGAAGACATAGGCCTGGCCAATCCTAATGCCCTGCTGCTGGCCAATGCCACATTCGACGTAATCAAGAAAATCGGTTGGCCCGAGGGGCGTATACCTTTGGCCGAGGCCACTGCATATCTGGCGACTTCACCAAAGAGTAACAGTGCATACCTTGCGGTGGATGCGGCATTGCAGACCGTGCGCCAGACAGGCAACCTGCCCGTGCCTTTGCATCTGCGCAATGCTCCCACCAAGCTGATGGCTGAATTGGGATACCACGATGGTTACAAGTATCCGCATGATTATCCCGGGCATTATGTGTCGCAGCAGTATCTGCCCGACACATTGGCTGATGCCGTGTTCTTCACGCCGGCCGAGACAGACCGTGTACAGAAAGTAAAGAAGGGATGAGCATCGTTGGTGAGGAGACATTCTTGATATAAAATATAGGTATAACGATAAACAAGACGATAGAATGAAAAGCGACATCGAAATTGCACGTGAGACCCGCTTGAAACCGATTGCCGAAGTGGCTGCCGGTCTGGGTATAAGCGAAGAGACCTTGGAGCCGTATGGCCGTTACATTGCCAAGTTGCCATTGGATCTCATCAGTGAGGAGAATATCGGCAAGAGCCGTCTGATTCTTGTTACCGCCATCACTCCCACCAAGGCCGGCATTGGCAAGACTACTGTCAGTGTAGGTCTGGCACTTGGAATGAACCGCATAGGCAAGAAGGCCGTAGCTGCATTGCGGGAACCTTCCCTGGGGCCGTGTTTTGGCATGAAGGGAGGGGCTGCCGGTGGTGGCTATGCCCAGGTGTTGCCGATGGACAAGATAAACTTGCATTTTACCGGTGACTTCCATGCCATTACTTCTGCCCACAACATGATTGCCGCCCTGCTGGATAATTATATCTACCAGCATCAGGCCGATGGTTTTGCCATGCGCGAGGTTTTGTGGAAGCGCGTCCTGGACGTAAACGACCGCAACCTGCGCTATATCGTAACGGGACTGGGAGCCAAGACCAACGGTGTTGTCGCCGAGAGCGGTTTCGACATCACTCCTGCTTCCGAAATCATGGCTATCCTGTGTCTTGCCCGGGATGAGGCTGACTTGCGTCGCAGGATAGAGAATATCCTTTTGGGCACGACTATGGATGGCAAGCCATTTACTGTCAAGGACTTGGGCGTGGCAGGTGCCATCTGTGTGCTGTTGCGCGATGCCATCAAACCCAATTTGGTGCAGACGACCGAAGGTACTCCAGCATTGGTGCATGGCGGGCCGTTCGCCAACATAGCACATGGCTGCAACTCTGTCATTGCCACACGCATGGCCATGAGCTTGGCTCCATACGTCATTACCGAGGCAGGCTTCGGTGCAGATCTGGGTGCAGAGAAGTTCTATGACATCAAGTGCCGCAAGGCCGGCTTGCAACCTGCCCTTACCGTGCTGGTTGCAACCACGCAGGGCCTGAAGATGCACGGCGGCGTGCCCGTGGAGGCCATCAAGGAACCTAATCTTGAGGGACTGAAGGAGGGCGTGAAGAATCTTGACCGACATATACGCAACCTGCAGCGTTTCGGACAGACGGTGGTGGTTTGCTTCAACCGCTTTGCTGCTGATACTGATGAAGAAATCGCCTTCTGTCGTCAGCATTGCGCTGATTTGGGCGTGGGTTTTGCTGTGAACAATGCCTTCAACGAGGGTGGTGCCGGTGCCGAGGAGCTGGCACGCCTGGTGGTGGAGACAATAGAAGAGGCTCCGTCACGTCCGTTGGACTATGCTTATGCCGACGAGGATAGTATAGAGGATAAGGCTTTGGCCGTGGTGCAGAAGGTATATGGTGGCAAGAATGTTACCTTTACTCCGGCAGCACGTAAGATGTTGGCAAAGGTTGAGGAATTGGGACTGTCCCGTTATCCAATCTGTATAGCCAAGACACAGTTCTCGTTCTCGGCCGACCAGAAGGCTTACGGTGTTCCGGAAGGCTTCAACATAGCCATACGTGACGTGGTAATCAACCGTGGTGCGGAATTCATTGTGCTGATTGCCGGTGAAATCCTGCGTATGCCGGGACTTCCAAAGGTTCCGCAGGCCGAGAGGATAGACATAGTAAACGGAGAAATAGAAGGATTAAGCTGATATGAAGAAGATTTTGCTTTTGGGTTCCGGAGAGCTTGGCAAGGAATTTGTCATAGCATGCCAACGTAAAGGCCAGTATGTCATAGCCTGTGACAAGTATGACAATGCCCCTGCAATGCAGGTTGCAGATGAGCGACGTGTGTTCAATATGTTGGATGGAGACGAGTTGATGAAGGTGGTGAACGAGGTGCGCCCCGACATCATAGTACCCGAAATAGAGGCCATACGCACGGAAAAACTCTACGAATGCGAGAAGATGGGCATACAGGTAGTGCCCAGTGCGCGTGCCGTTAACTTCACCATGAACCGTAAGGCCATACGCGAATTGGCACACACTGAACTTGGCTTGAAGACAGCCAACTATCGCTATGCCACCACTTTCGAGGAACTTGCCGATGCAGCGGCGGCAATAGGTTTCCCGTGCATCATCAAGCCTTTGATGTCGTCCAGCGGACACGGCCAAAGCAAGGTGGACAGTGCAGAGGAATTGGCTGCGGCATGGGCATGTGCCTGTGATGGTTCACGTGGGGACATTATGGAGGTCATAGTGGAGCAGTTTATTCCGTTTGACTATGAAATCACCTTGCTCACAGTCACCCAGAAGAACGGTCCTACGCTGTTCTGCGCTCCCATAGGTCATGTGCAAAAGGGCGGTGACTACCGTGAGAGCTTCCAGCCACGTTGCATGAAGCCCGAACATCTGCTTGCGGCTCAGGACATGGCCGCCAAAGTGACCGAGGCACTTACCGGTGCCGGCATTTGGGGCGTGGAGTTCTTTGTCAGCGAGACGGATGGCGTTATTTTCAGCGAATTGTCGCCACGTCCGCACGATACCGGCATGGTTACATTGGCTGGAACGCAGAATCTCAGTGAGTTCGAGTTGCATTGTCGTGCCGTCCTTGGGTTGCCGATTCCGGAAATCACCCAGGAGCGTCAGGGGGCCAGTGCCGTTATACTTTCTGGCATAGAGACAAAGTCTCCCGGTTATGTAGGCATGGAGGCCGCATGTGCCGAGCCACGTACCTACCTGCGCATATTCGGCAAGCCAGAGGCTCATGTTGGCCGCCGTATGGGTGTGGTCGTATGCTGGGATACGCTTGATGCCGATCAGCAGGTTCTGCGCGAAAAGTGCAAGGCCATTGCTGCCAAGATTTCGGTGGTGGAGGGATAGGTGTCGAGCAGCAATTGCTTTGTAAAGTAATACGGCTCAATCACTCCATTTGCTGAGTTTTATATACAAAACATGAGGAACCAAGACACGATATGCGGCTGGCTTGGTTCCTCTTGTTTTGTGTCATGTCAGAACAAAGTGGCTATGTGCAGTGCTTCGTTTATGTATGTATGGTCCGGATACTTGCTCCTGTTATGGTTGGTGTGTTTGACTCCTGTTGTCCTGGTAGCTTGGATGTTCAAGGACTACCTGTTCATTCACTTGGGCATTCGTGTCTCCAGATTGTTGTCCCTCATGTACTGCTGGATGATTTCAAGCACTTCATTGCCGTATTTTCCTATGCTTGTTTTACCGAGATAGGGGATACGTGACATGGATGAGATGGTGTCCGGGAGGAAATTGACCAATCCAAGGAGTGCTTTTTGTTGTAGGATGCAATAGGCCGGCAGGTTCAGGTCGCGTGCCTTTTGCAGTCGCCATGAGGCAAGGCTCTCGTACAACTGTTGGAAAGCGATGTCTGTGGGGATGTCCAGCTTTTGTTTCTTGTCCTGCTTTGAGGATTGTCTCTCCCGGTTGGCGTTTGAGACCTGGGCCTCTTCCGCCTGCAAGGCTATCACAGCCTTTTGCTTGAGATAGTCTTCGGTTCGGAAGCCATGTTCGCGAACGTATTCCAGCAGGCGTAGCTTGGTCTGTGCTGTTTGGCGGAAAAGATCTATGGACTCGTCTGTCCGTTTCTTCACCGCCTTGTTGTCGGTGGGGAGGGACATGGTGGTTGCCATCTCGACGATAGGGGAGAGTTCCTGTGCGAAATATGTTGCTGCCTGGTGCAGACGCTCCTGTAGATATGTTGAGGTGGCGTAGTCCTGCTGCTGTGAGATTATTTCTGTGTATTGTTTTCCGAAGCGAATGGCTACGTCGACAATCTTCCCTTGCAGCATACCGGCATGCTGGCGCAACTGCTCCATGGTCTGTGGATACAGACGATGAAAGTGTTCTGCCATAAGACGTTGCAGGCTTTCTATGCATTGTCCGATTTCCGAGAATCCGAAAAGCTCCTGCACGAGTTGATGGAAATAACTCTTCTCCAAATGATGCAGCGTGTTGTTGTCCGGAGTCCTTTGTGCCATGCCGGAGGTGTATTGTACCACGGTGGTGTCGTTGATGATGGCATTTGGTGCGAGAGGCGTACTGAGTACCATGCCTTCCAAAGTGCGGCAACGGCTCAGTGCCACGTACACCTGTCCGTGGGCAAAAGAGTTGCAGGCATCTATGATGGCGTGGTCGAAGGTCAGTCCCTGGCTCTTGTGGATGGTGATGGCCCATGCCAGGCGTACGGGGAATTGGCAGAACACCCCCTCTACCTCTTCGGTTATTTCCATGGAATCTTCGTTCAGCACATATCGGCTGTTGCTCCATTCTTCTTGTTCCACTTGGATTTCGCCAGGGTAGTCTTTACTCAAAACGGTGAAGCCGCTTTCATTGATAGATGTGATTTCTCCTATCATGCCATTGAAGTAACGTTTCTCCGGTGAGCGGTCATTTTTAATGAACATGACCTGTGCTCCTTTTTTCAAGGTCAAGACTTCATCTGTAGGGTAGGAGTATTCGGGGAACTTGCCTGTGATTTCGGCATGGTATGTATAATGTGGATTGGGTATGAGCGAAAGTTCGTGCTCATTGATATTTTGAGCAGAATGGTTGTGGGTACACAAACGGATGTATCTGTCCGAAGCGGGCGGCGTGAAGTCTGGGATGTAGCGTTGGTTAAGTTCTGCCAGTGTGGTGGCGTCAGCGCGGTTGGTGCGTATTCTGTTGAGTATTTCCAGAAACTTGCCGTCTGTCTGTCGGTAGGTCTGTTTCAGTTCTATTGTGGCGTAGGCGGTTTCTGTCAGAGCACGGCTGCTAAAGAAAAAAGGAGTGTCATAGTATTGCGACAGCATTTCCCATTCCTCTGTTTTGACCACCGGGGCCAATTGTTGCAGGTCGCCAATCATCAGTAGTTGTATTCCACCGAACGGCAGATGTGGCGAACGGAATCTGCGTAATACTGCATCCATGGCATCCAGCAAGTCGGCACGTACCATGCTGATCTCGTCTATCACCAGTAGGTCCATGCTTCGGATGATGCGGATTTTTTCCTTGCTGAAACGATAGCGGTATGCATGTTTGCCGGCATTGAATACAGTGTCGGGGATGTGCGGAGCGAAAGGCAGCTGAAAGAACGAATGAATGGTCATACCTTCGGCATTGATGGCGGCTATGCCTGTTGGGGCTGTCACTACCATGCGCTTGGGAGAACTACGTTTTAGTTCTTTCAGGAAAGTGGTTTTGCCAGTACCCGCCTTTCCTGTGAGGAACAGGTGGGTGTTGGTGTTCTCTATGATTCTGCGTGCGATGTCCAGTTCCGGATTGGTGCTCATTAGCCGGTATAGCAAGTCGTTCAAGAGATTTTTATTTGTCTGTCTCGAAATCGAGGCAGACACGTTGTGAGGTAAACGGCCTCACTTTGCCGTTTGCCACTTCCACATGGGCAGGATGTACGGCATAGTTCTGCAGGGCTTCCTTGCTTTCCAATGTACTGTCCAACATGATGTCGGCGGTTGATGAATCCAGACGGCCGTCTATGTGCACCGTTGCTTCAATCAGTCCGGGAACAACGCCGACCAAAGACTCCAGTCCCAACTTGACTGATGCCTTGACATTTTGTTTCTCTTCTTCGGACAACTCTGACTTGAGCGTCCACAGGATAATATGTTTTACCATAAGTTTGGTATTAAGATGTACAATATATATCATATAAGGTATGGTAGTAATCATGCCTTATACTTACTTACCATGCAAAGATAGCTATTATTCACCAAAATATGCTTACCTTTGCATGTTTAATTTTGGAAATAATGCAGACTGACATGCCTCCTGTTATTAACGGAGATGGAGAAAGTGGGTTGACTTGCTCCGTTCCTGTATTCCAACGTCCGATGTGGGTGGCTTTGTTTGCCGCCACGGCAGCTTTTGTATGGGGGTTGGCTTATCCTTTTATAAAGATGGGTTATGCCCATTTTGCCATCACACCGGAGATGACGGGTAGTAAGATTCTTTTTGCCGGTGTACGATTTACTGTTTGTGGTCTTATCATTCTTGCCGTGGCGGCATCTACCGGACGGTCTATGAATATGCGTAAGCGGTCCGACTGGATTTTCATGCTTATGTATGCCTTGCTGAATACCACTTTGCATTATGCGGCTTTTTATATAGGCCTCTCTTATAGTGCGGGTTCCAGGGCGGCCATTCTCAACTCTCTCGGTGTTTTTCTATTGGTCATTCTTGCTTGTGTGTTCTTCCGTAGCGATCGTCTTACATGGAGTAAGGTGGCTGGTTGTGGAATTGGCTTTACTGGTATTCTGGCACTCAATTTGGGTGGAGGCGAAAGCGGACAATTTACCTTGTGGGGTGATGGCATGATTGTTCTGAATGCCATCTGCTCTGCAGTGGCCGGTCTGCTTACCCGCGGGCTTGCACGTAGGGTGGATGTGTTCGTTGGTACAGGTTACAGCCTTGCTCTTGGAGGTATGCTTTTGCTGGTTCCTGCTATTTGCATGCAGGCCACATTTCCGCAGGTTACATTGTATGGGCTTGCCATCTTGTTGGTTCTCATTGGCATTTCTGCTGTAGGTTTCTTGCTCTACAATACACTTATCAGTTGCAATCCGGTTGGCAAGGTTGCCATATTCAATTCGCTCATACCAGTGGTTGGAGCAGTTTCCTCGTGTATGTGTTTAGGTGAACTTTTCTATTGGAAATACATTGTGGCCGGTGCGCTTGCCACGATAGGAATATATGTTATTAACAGAGAGAAATAAGGAGGATAAAGATGAAGAACTTGTATGTAAATACTCTTTATGGCATGTTTTTGTTTATTACGACATCATGTGTAAGTGGCTCGTCTGACTACAGCAAGGTGCTGACTGCCGAAGAATATGCCATGGCCATTAGTACAGATACCACCGCCGTGGTGCTTGACGTGCGCACCCCAGAGGAATATGCTTTGGGGCACATAAGCGGAGCACGACTGATGAATGTAGGCGAGGAAGAGGAATTCGTGAATTCTGCGGATACCTTGGATACAAGCCGTACTTATTATATATATTGCCGTAGCGGGCGTCGTAGCCGTAAGGCTGCTATCCTCATGTTGGAACGTGGGCTGAGGGTTGTTGACCTGCAGGGTGGCTATAATGCTTGGGTGGAACGTGACAGCACGGCTAACAAGTTGTCGAATGAAGTTCCGGAAGAATGATTAGCTAACACGATATGGAAGAACAGGAGATGATTTTCCGTCACAATCTGCCTGCGCAGTTGCGTTTCTCGGACGTGGACCAGTTCGGACACGTTAACAACAGTATATACTTCTCGCTCTATGACATGTGCAAGACGCGCTATTTCCTGGATGTGGTCGGGGATGGCGTGTTCAAGGACATGGCAATAGTGGTGGCAAACATCAAGGCCGACTTCATGGCACCTATATTCTATCCTGATGAGATTGTAATACAGACAGCCATGCAGAAGATAGGTCACAAAAGTTTCACTCTGTTGCAGCGTGCCATGAATGCCCGAACCAGTGAGGTGAAGTGTGAATGCCGTACAATTATGGTGTGTTACGACCGAATACGTGGCTGTTCCATGCTTATGCCGGATGACGTGCGCCGGAAGATAGAGGAATATGAGGGACGATTGTTTCCTGCTGCCACTTGAATTCTGTTTGTCGTTGGTTGTATTTTGTACAAGCATATTATGCTTGTGTCCTGATTGTCTTGAAGTTTATTCAAGGTGCAGGCGCATAATACGTGTAGTCTGTTTGGTGATGCGATATCTGTGGTCTATGTCCCGACCACAAACCCATACGATTGCATTTGTGGCAGTGTCATAGGCAACCAGTTGTGATTGTTTGGCAAGCAGGTTGACTTTTCGGTCGGTAAGGAAGTCGCTGACCAACTTTGTGCCATTGTGCATGCCGTATGGACGGAAACGGTCACCTGGGAGGATACGACGCAATTGGAGCTGTCCTTGAATGAGATCTGCATCCAGGAATGCTTGTTCCTTATTCAGAAAATCCTTGGGATTTGGATGTTCGTCGATGGAAAGAATGTCGGTCACAAGAGAATACCTAAGGACAGAAGACGGCGGAACACGCTTTTCCAGAATCCAATTGCCACGATTCAGCAACAGTGTGTGTGTGGTGCTATGCCACATTTTTCCGGTATATCTTGATGTAGTCCGGTTATCGTGTGGTCTATGTGCATAAATGTCCAGAATCTGTTGACGTGTGAAACCAAGCGGGGCAAGCCATTGATGATAATGGCTTTCTTGTGAATCTTTGTCCAGTTCCATGCGTACGTTATGAGCTGTGCGGGCAAGACATTCGGTAATGTTGGGGTTGAGGCTGTGCAGCAGGGGGATGACATCCAGGCGGATTTTATTCCTCATGGCATCACGTTCTAAGTTTGTGCTGTCGGTGACGTAACCTTGGTTGCGTTTGTGCAGATAGTGCAAAATATCATCTTTCCCAAGATTCAATAGAGGACGGAGAATGCGCAGTCCGTTTATTGTCCTATCGGGGTGCATGGCGGATAATCCGTGCAAACCGGTACCGCGGATGAGGTTTAGCAGCAGGGTTTCCGCTTGGTCGTCGCGGTGGTGCGCCACACAGATACCTATAGCGTTGTGATGGTGTGCACGTTCTGTAAACCAGGTATAGCGAAGTTCGCGTGCCTCCATTTCTATGCTTGCTGCATGTTTCTTGGCAGAAGCAATGGTGTCAAAGTGCTTGACTTCCAAAGGGATGTCCTGTTGAAGACAGAAGTCTCGCACAAATTGTTCGTCGCGGTCTGATTCTGCTCCGCGAAGGTGAAAGTTGCAATGCATGGCGCGACAATGCAACCCTTGCTCTTTCATCATGAGTGCAAGAGCCACTGAATCGGCTCCGCCGCTAAGGGCGACAAGATAAAGCCCGTCCGTGGAAAGGTCCTGTATGGTCATGGCTTATAGTCCCAGAAGTGCGCGTGCGTTGTTGATAGCCTCTGGGGTTACATTGCTGCCTGAAAGCATGTTGGCAATCTCGGCAACGCGTTCATTTTGCGTAAGTTTCGTGATGTGGCTTCGTGTCTCGTTACCGGATACATCCTTGCTAACCTTGTAATGATGACTGCCCATGGCAGCAATCTGAGGCAGGTGCGTGATGCTGATGACTTGGCGTCCATGTTCGCCCATCTGCCTCATGATATGTGCCATGGACTCGGCAATGCGACCTGAGACACCGGTGTCTATTTCGTCAAAAATGATTGTGGGCAGGGATGTGACATTGGAAAGCAGGGCCTTAAGCGAAAGCATTACACGTGCTGTTTCGCCACCGCTGGCCACTTGTGATATGTTTTGCATGGCTGCACCGGGGTTGGCAGAGAAAAGGAATGCCACCTTGTCCATGCCGTTGGCACCTGGTTCCGTTGGGGTTATGCTTACGTCAAAGCGCACATTGGGCATGCCTAATGTCTTGAGCATGGCTATGATATCCTTTTTCACTTTCTCTGCAGCATTGGTTCTTGCCTTGGTTATGCGTTTTGCCATGGCATGTACTTTGGCAAGGGCTTCGGCCTCTTGTTGTTGGAGTTTCAACAGATATTCGTCGCTGTTGTCCATCATGTTCAGACGTTTCTGCATCTCTGTCAGCAAGGTGGCCAGTTCGTCTGAAGTGGTCACATGGTGCTTCTGTTCCAATGTATAAAGGGTGTTCAGCCTTGATTGGACACGTTCCAACAGTTCTGGATTGCAATCAACTCTTTCCGCTTCTGTTTCCATTGTGTCAGCAATGTCTTGTAACTCTATGCGGCAACTTTCCAGGCGTTCTGTCAATTCTTCGGCACGAGGGAAATATGCTTGTATGGACGAAATATGGTTTCTTACTTGCTTGAGAATGTCGGTTACGGGTGTATCGCCTTCAGAGAGGTTGCCATATCCTTGCATCATTGCCATGCGTATGTCTTGGGCATGCTCCAATGTGTCACATTGTTGGCGCAGAGTTTCATCCTCGCCAGCCTCGGGACGGAAATCCGCGAGTTCAGTGACAAGGAAACGCAGATAATCTTCGTCCTTTCGGTTTTCTGCCAATTCGGTACGTGCTTTGTCCAATGCCTTGGATGTGGATTTCCAATGTGTGTATGCTTCCGAATAAGATTTGTGCAGCATAGACGATTCGGCTACGGTATCAAGGACAGAGAGTTGGAAATTCTCCTGTCCAATGAGTAAATTCTGGTGCTGTGAGTGTATGTCAATGAGATAGTTGCCCAGTCGTTTCAACGTGGCCACGGTGGTAGGAGTGTCATTTACGAATGCGCGACTTTTGCCATTTGTGGTCAGTTCGCGTCGAATGATACACTCGGACGGGTCATAGTCCAAGTCCTCTTCTTGAAAAATAGACTCTAGACCGTAATCGTGTATGTCGAAGATTGCCTCCAAAGTACAACGCTGTTTGCCGCTTTGAATGGCAGTGAGATCGGCTCTCCCGCCCGTTAGCAAGCCTATGGCTCCGAGTAAGATACTTTTGCCAGCGCCTGTCTCTCCGGTGATTACCGAGAAACCTTCACATATGTCTATGTCAAGACTTTCTATAAGAGCGTAGTTGGAAATGTGGAGATGTTTCAGCATTTATTTTTGATATGGGCACAATCTTAGTATTATTTCTTTATTTTGTCCCAGTTTGGGCTTTGACTTGGATTTATGGCAAACAGGATGTCATAAACACGCTGCTTTTGGTCATTGTTCTTGTTGGCAGTGAAGACATTTACCAGCTCGTCTTTCTTGTATTCCGTGAATAGTTGTGGAACGGTGCTCATTGTGCGTGCTTGTCTGGCTTTGTCCAGCAGCTCCATGCTTTCCGCCAATGCGGTATGAGCAAGTTCCGAACTGTCGCACAGCTGATCCAGTCCTTTGCGGTGGTACATGTAATTCAACTGTCTCATGGCTTCCATGCTGCCGTCCATGTAGTCGTTGAGCAAGGCAAAGCGGTTGTTACTTTCATTAAAAGCACTCCATCCGCTGTAACCAAGGTTTTGTGCCTTGTTCACAATGTCCTCGGCCATCTGTAACACGGTTGTACCTCCCATGGGTGCAAAGGTGTCCATGTCCATTCCTATAAGCATATGTGCATAGTAGGCCAGTAGAGCCATCAGCTGGTTGTCGAGATTGTCGGGATTGTATTCCAATTGGTCGGCCGGATCGAACTTGAAGTCAAAATGATTGTCGCGAGTGTTGTACAACGGTGTCACGTATGACGTTCCCCACACGGGACGGTTGCTGTTCAGCATCAATGTGCACTCGTAGGTTCCGTCTTGAGCCGAGAATTTGTTTATGGTGATGTTGAAAGTGCAGTCTATTCGTTCCACCTCGTTGTACTTGACTGCCGTCCATTGCTTATTATTAAGGAACTCTTCCGCTTTCTGTCGCATAGTCTCACAGGCGTCAGTGTTGGTGGAGCCTATCTTGGAGGTGTTGATTGTCACCTTTGCGTTCAGTTCCTGTGCTGTTGCATACAACGACATGGCCAGGATTGAGAGTAAGGCAAATAGTTTTTTCATGCAAAAAGGCGCTTGATGAGTTCTCTGGCCACTTCTGCCTTGCTGAGGAGAGGCAACGGCTCGGCTCCATGGGCAGTGATGACGGTCACCTTGTTGGTATCTACCTGGAAGCCGGCTCCAGGATCTTGGAGACTGTTCATCACAATCATGTCCAAGTTCTTGCGTGCCAGCTTTTCGCGTGCGTGCTCCATGGCATTATGTGTTTCCAGTGCGAAACCGCACAGGCGTTGTTGGCTTGTCTTCATCGTCCCTATGGCGGCTGCGATGTCACGTGTGGGATTAAGCCGAAGGACGAGCTGGTCTCCTTCGCGTTTTATTTTCTCCTCTGCACAGGTCTCTGGCGTGAAGTCCGCCACTGCGGCGCACATGATGCCTGCTGTGCAAAGAGGGAATAATCGTATGGATTCACGATACATGTCCGAGGCACTCTCCACACGGGTTACATGCAACAGGCTGGAGTGGGGCAGTGCTTCGGAACAAGGTCCGAGGATTAGTTCTACGTTTGCTCCTTGTGATACGCATTCCCGTGCCAACGCTATGCCCATCTTGCCACTGGAGTAGTTTCCAATGAAACGTACCGGATCAAGCTTTTCATACGTAGGTCCGGCAGTTATCATTATTTGTTGTCCACGCAAGCGTCCTTCATCACGGGCAAAGAAGTCGTCCAATTCCTCCACTATACGTTCCGGTTCCTGCATACGTCCTTTGCCTTCCAGCGTGGAAGCAAGGAAACCGCATCCGGGTTCCACAATCGTTACACCACGCTGACGAAGCAATGCGAGATTGTCCTGCGTGGCATTATGCGCATACATGTCCAAATCCATGGCCGGTGCCACAAAGACAGGAGCTTTCATGCTCAGGTATGTCGTTATGAGCATGTTGTCTGCGATACCATGAGCCATTTTGCCCAAAGTTGCCGCAGTGCATGGGGCGATTAACATGGCATCTGCCCACAGGCCAAGATCCACGTGACTGTGCCATGACCCGTCGCGACGGTCAAAGAACTCTGACACTACGGGGTTGTGGGTCAGTGCGCTAAGTGTGGTGGGGGTAATGAATTCCTTTCCGGCGGGCGTGATGACGACTTGCACTTCGGCTCCTTGCTTTATCAACAAGCGTATGAGGATGCATGCCTTGTAAGCAGCTATGCTACCGGTGATACCCAAAACTATCTTCTTGCCTTTCAACATCGTTTATTAGCGTGACGGTAGTGTGTAGATGAGCAGTGTCTGGGAGGCCTTACTTCATGCTATACTTATACTTCAATCGTGTAAGCACTTGCTTGGTGTTCATGGTGAAGTCGCTCTGCATCATCCAGTTGTAGTAGCTTGGCTCTACTCTGAGCACATCTTTCACCAGGCGTCCCTTGTGCTTGCCGAAGTTGACAATCTCTTCACCCTTTTCGTTATATGCAAAGCGACCAGCAAAGTCCACAAAGTTGTCCCTGCTGCTGTAGTCTGCCAGAAACTCTATGTCGTTCTTCAATTCTTCTGGGTAATGGTCCAGTTGAGCTTCCAATACCTCCAGAGTGGCTTCTGTATCGGCCAATGCCGAATGGGCATTCTCCAAGTCTTTGTTGCAATAGAATTTATAGGCAGCCGTCAACGTGCGGCGTTCCAGCTTGTGGTAGATGTTCTGCACATCCACGCGACGGGGACTGTTGAGGTCTATAATCACACCAGCCCGGATAAATTCCTCTGCTAACACTGGAATATCAAAACGGTTACTGTTAAAACCGGCCAAATCGCAACCGTCAAAAATTTTCTTCAATTCCTCTGCCTTATCCTTGAACGTGGGACAATCTTTCACATCCGCATCAAATATGCCATGTACGGCACTGGCTTCTGCCGGGATATGCTTCTCTGGATTGAGACGCATGGTCATGGACTGACGGTTGCCGTTGTTTTCAATCCTTACGATGGATAATTCCACTATGCGATCTGTAGCCACATCTATGCCTGTGGTCTCCAAGTCAAAGAAGATGATGGGTTTGGTCAAATTCAGTTTCATGTCGTGTTTCTCCAAACGTTTTTGTATCCCCTATTCTTCCACGCGCATAGGCATGAGCAACATGATGAGTTCTTCGTTCTCTGGTTCCTGTGCAGGACGCACCAAACCAGGGCGGCTGGGATCGGCCAGTTCAAGGATAATGTTCTCGCTGTCCAGAATATTGCATATTTCTATAAGAAATTGGCAAGAGAAACCTATGCTGATGTGGTTGCCGTCGTACTCGCATGTCAGATATTCCTCGGCACTGGTGGAGTAGTCGTTGTCCTGGCCTGTGAGATGGATTTCGTTATGTCCAAGTTCCACCTTTACCAAGCCGCTGCTCTTGTTACAGCATACGCTCACGCGCTTCAAGGCACTGGCAAAAGCTTGGCGGTCTATGGTCGCATGATAGGGATTGCTGGTTGGTATGACGGCATTGTAGTTGGGGTAGTTGCCTTCAATCAAGCGGAAGTGCATGGTCATATCCTCGGTGGTGACGGTTGCACGGTCGGTGGTGTAGACAATGCGTATGTTCCCTTCGTCCTTGGAAATGACGGCTTTCAGGATGGTAGCCACTTTCTTGGGAAGAATAAAATGTCCCTCAAATCCGGGTTGGATGTTACGAGTGATATCTTTCACCAACTTGCGGCCGTCGGTGCCGGCGAAGATAAGATGGTCAGTCTTTATGTCCAAGTATATGCCGTTCATCACCAGACGCACTTCATCGTTGGCCGTGGCAAACAGCGACCTGTTGATGCCGGAGAGCAAGACTTCGGCAGAAATGTTGATGGTATTCCCTTCCTCTACGGGGCGTGGTGCGGGGTAGGGGTCGGCACTCTGAGCCATGATCGAGAATTGGCCCGTGCTGTGCTTGCCGCGGAGCTCTAATGTATTCTCGTTGAAATCCAAAGTGATAGGTTGCTCCGGAATCTCCCTGACACTTTCCATCAAGGTCTTGGCTGGGACGCAGAAACGTCCCGTGCCGTCCTGTTCCAGTATGGGAAGACTGGCTATATAACACTTTTCGGAGTCGCTGGCGGTAATGTTCATTTGCCCGTCAGTATTTATCTCTATCAGAAAGCAATCAAGGATGGGCATGGAGTTCTTGCTTGCCAAGACCTTGCTGGCGCAAGAGAGGCGGCTGTTCAATGCCGAACTGGATACTTTATAGTTCATACTTTGTCACTGGTAATGTTATTATGTATTTCGTGCAAATTTACTTGTTTTTGCCCACACCGACAAAAAAAAGACAACCTATTTTTGTCGGTGTGGCTAAATTGTCTTAACTTTGTGTGGAATTAAAAGACGAGATAATGGAACTAATCGGGAAAATCATTCAAGTATTGCCGGAACGTGGTGGTACTTCGGCTCGCACGGGCAGTGAGTGGCGTGTGGGCACCTATGTATTGGAAACCACTACGGACAGGTATCCGCGCAAGATGGTATTCGAGGTTTTCGGCTCTGACAAGATACAACAATTCAATATACAGCCAGGCGAGATGGTTCGTGTAAGTTTCGATATCGATGCACGTGAGTATCAGGGGCGTTGGTATAATAGTATCAGGGCTTGGAATGTGGACCGCAATGTTGCCGCTCCAATGGGGCAGGCTCCTGCTGGCGCGCCTGATATGACTCCGTTTGGTGCTACTGCGGTTTCTGCGGCTCCTTCCGAACCGGTACCGTTTGCATCAGGTGGTGCCGATGATCTGCCGTTCTGAAGAAGTTATGGCACTGTGCCAATGACGTATGCCGATGGCATTGGGTGAATACAATAGCGCCTAATGTCATCGGCATACGTTTTTTTTTATTGATGTTGTGGAATTGCGTTTGCAAGTATGTGATTGGTGTGTATGTAAAATAAAAAAGAGAACAACTTTTGTGATTAGTTGTTCTCTAACTGTGTGACTCCTGCAGGATTCAAACCTGCAACCTTCTGATCCGTAGTCAGATGCTCTATTCAGTTGAGCTAAGGAGCCATCCTCGTTTTCTTGTCTTGTGGGCGATGACGGATTCGAACCGCCGACCCTCTGCTTGTAAGGCAGATGCTCTGAACCAGCTGCGCTAATCGCCCATTGTGCGGTGCGGACGGGACTCGAACCCGCGACCCCTAGCGTGACAGGCTAGTATTCTAACCGGCTGAACTACCGCACCGTTTGTTTCTTTATTGTTCTTTACTTAGAGCGGAAAACGAGACTCGAACTCGCGACCCCAACCTTGGCAAGGTTGTGCTCTACCAACTGAGCTATTTCCGCATACATGATACCCATATATTCCGAAGTATCGCTGTTGCAAGTGGGTGGTGATGGATTCGAACCACCGAAGGCGTAAGCCAGCAGATTTACAGTCTGCCCCATTTGGCCACTCTGGTATCTACCCGAAGTGTGACTCCTGCAGGATTCAAACCTGCAACCTTCTGATCCGTAGTCAGATGCTCTATTCAGTTGAGCTAAGGAGCCATCCTCGTTTTCTTGTCTTGTGGGCGATGACGGATTCGAACCGCCGACCCTCTGCTTGTAAGGCAGATGCTCTGAACCAGCTGCGCTAATCGCCCATTGTGCAATCTGTGTTTTCTTGTGTCCTCGGTCGTGACATCTCTTGATTGCGAGTGCAAAGGTACGCCTTTTTGCTTTATTGGCCAAATAATGGAAGACCTTTTTTGCAAAAAAAACTCAGATAACTTTTCAATGGGATTGTTGTCTGCATGTATACATTATTTATATATATTTGGAAATACATGTCGGATAAGGTAAATTTGCCGTCCTGTCAAGATGGCGTTGCTGCGTGATGCCAGTATGTCAGCATGTGTTGACAATCGTCAATAAAAGGGGGATTTCCTCTTGGTTTTAGAGGTTTGCCCGAATGTCCTTTGCTGGAATGGCCTTATCTTTGCGACGTAAAAGATGAATTACTCGGATTGGAGAATATATAATAATAAGAAAGACACATATATAATAGATTGCCAGTGGGCAACAGAGAAAGACACATGTAAGGTATCAATTAAGGTAAAAAGATTGAATTATGAAAAAGATCATGACAATGGTAGCCGCTATGATGATGTTCGCTACCGTAAACGCAAACAACGAAACAACTAACACTGCAAACGAGCCTTTGAAGCTGGCTCCGTTCACGGTGGTCAACGTGAATGTTCCAGCACGTGTAAAATTGGTGCTTGGCGAGGAATATGGGGTGTTTGCTAATACCGCCGACATCTTGGACATAACGCAGTTGGACTATCATGTAAGTAACGGTGTGCTTTATATCAGCACTGACAATGCAGATATGCTTCGGGCCTCCGGACGTGGGACGATAATCACGGTTATCACCCCTGACGATGGTGTCAGCATAAAGACAGGTAGCGATGTCCGGGTCGTACGTAAAAGATAGCTGCTGTATTATCTGTAATTTGGAATATCAGGGTACGCAAGCCTCCAGCTCCATTGCGCATGCATATGGGCGAGAGGCTTGTGTTTGTTGGTGCGAGTATGATTCTGTTTCGGAATGGCAAAAGTCTGCGGCCTTGGCAAATTCATTGCTGTCCATGCTTGTTTATTGATGCAAGTTGCTTATCTTTGTATTATCAAGTCAAGTCAACCATGATTTTCACTACTATCCAATGCAATCAATATGGAATGTAACAAGAAATTCTATCTGGAAGCGCCAATAAAAGTGCACACCTATGATACGGACTATATGGGCATAGTCAGCAACACTGTGTATCCAAAGTATTTCGAAGACCTGCGCAATGCCATATTGGATATGTATTTCCCTCTGGAGGAAATGATGAGGGAGCGCAATACTCCCATACTGTCCGAGACGCATATATTCTACAAGCGTCCTCTCACTCTCAACGCGAATCCAGTTGCCAAGGTCAACATTACACTGGCGGGGCTTAGTCGTTGGGAGGCTGGCATAGAGATAGCAGACGGGGAACGTGTCTATTGTACAGCGCATCAGGCTGGATATTATTTCAACCTGGACAGGAACAAACCGGTGCGTTTCCCAAAGGAGTTTTTGGATTACTACGAAAGTATCTGACTTGTAGGCGAGGACGTGTTGGGACAGGCTGTCTCGTGTCCACGAATTTGTGCCGTTGTATTCGTGAATTCTTGCGTGCGAATTCGCGAATTCGTTGCCATGAATTCACGAATATCCAATTGGCGGTATTATGGTTGCCTGGTGATGTTCTTCTGTCTGTCTTTTTGCCTCGTCCCACTTGAGAGGAGTCTTGTCCGTCAGATGGCTCACGAAGAATCCAAATCGTTTTCTCTTCCAGAAGGCCTCGCCCATCGTGTGTCCGACTTAGGGAGCCACTACCGGTTCAAAGTCTTTTCCTGCGCGAATCTGCGCATTGGCCACCAGCATGGTGGATGTGCAGTATCCATATTGTCGTCCGGTTCGCCTACGACCGGTAACTATGGGCGTTTCAGACGGTATGTGTTTTCTATGTTGGGGATCGCTATGTATGCACAGTTCACGGGTAGGCCATTCACACTTGTTCCATCATATCTTGTCTATACGCTTGTCGTGGCAGCCACATGCCGGATAGACTGCCTTGTAGAACTCCGGGTGGAAGAGTACGGCGGCCATGACCTCCTGTTTCTCCGGCTATGTTCCGGAGATGCCCACCCTGGTAGTGTCCATTTTGCGAGTAACGGTGCGCGGTGGCTTGTGCCCCATATATAGTACTTCTCGCACTCCATGTGTTGGTCTTTCGCTCTCCCCTCTTTTATGTCATGGTTAATCAATGTAGGGTAAGTTCATGCCATTGCATGCAAAAAAAGTCACAAAGTCATGCGTAGGTGTATTTTTTTTCGTATCTTTGCACACGGTTACTCGGACAGGCCACCATGGCTCAGTTGGTAGAGCAACGCATTCGTAATGCGTGGGTCGGGGGTTCGAGTCCCCCTGGTGGCTCAAAAAAGACAGGCATCTGTTTCCTATAAGAACAAAGGAACGATGCCTGTCTTGCTGTTTCTTCATACTAAAGGTGCAATGGTGCACCGAGTGGTGACAAAGAAAAGTCCAATTGCACAAATTTTGACTGGACGATTACTCATATAATTTATGCATATCTTTGCGGCAACATTAAGTATTCCATCCTTAGCACTCCCCCAAAAATAAAGTTACCATGTTTTTGAGTGAAACAGGCTTGTGTCATATATTTTGAACTATCTAAAATAACCTTGATTGTGTTTTTCATAAGGTTGTCGTATCTTTGTATTGTGAGAAAGGGGAATCCGATAACCTTGAAAAGTGTAGGAAAAACGTAAAAAAGCCAAGAGAAAATGAAACTGACACTTTCATTTCAGTTTTGGAAAATCAGAATCTTGATAGAATACAGATTCTAACTCCAGAACCGGCAGGAGGAGAGAGACCTCCTCCTGCTCCATTGGCTTTTTCAACGGCAAAAGTACACAAAATTACGGAAACCACAAAACAATGTGGAGAGAAACGCGAGGGCGCGGGCTGAAAACGCACTTCCCTAGAGTCAACTGACAAGTGCAAAATTAGTAAAAATGTTTAAAGAACTCCCGTTTTGGATTAGAGAAATTGAGTTTTCTCTTGGCCTTGCGTTAATTTTCGCCTGTACCTTTCTCAAGACCGCGTTTGTAATGTCCTTGAAATCCGTCCCTTTCGCGACATACTGCCTTATGAGCTTGTTTGCGTTCTCGATTGCACCTTTCTGCCATGAGCTGTATGAATTGGTGAAATAAACCGAAGCTCCCTTGATGATTTTCGTAATTTCCTCATGTGCGCAGAATTCGCTTCCGTTGTCCGTCGTGATGGTCTTCACCACGTATCCCTTGTATGGAAGCAGAAGTCTGACGGCGGCTTTTGCGGCATGCATGGCTTCCTTTCCGTGTTCGAGTTTCTCCATGAGTATGAAATTTGTAGACCGTTCTGTCAGGGTAAGTATGGCACCCTTCCATTTTTTCCCACGATAGTGTCCATCTCCCAGTCACCGAAGCGTTTGCCGTCAGCCTCCGCCGGTCTGTCGTGTATGCTTTTGCGGTTGGGGATGTTCTTCACTTTTGTTGTACGCTCAGGTCTGCCGTGCCTGTTGTATTTCAGCTTATGGCGACAGTGCCGTGCCAGTTCTCCGCTTTCGTCAACACGGATGTGGCGGTATATGAGTTCGTGGGATATGGCTTTACCCTCTTTCTTCATGTACCCGGAGACCTGTTTGGGCGACCAGTCATCATTCCTGACGTGTTCCAGAGCCTCCCAAACGATGACGGCATCCTTACGGCTGTTTTCCGTGGTACGCCGCCGGCGTGTCATTGCCATGCCATGGGCTTTGCGCCACAGATACTTACCGCTCGCGGTACTGTTGCGCCTGAGCTCACGGGAAAGGGTGGATTCACTTATGCCTACCAATGAGGCGATTTCTTTTCTTGCCGCTTTCTTTTGTAATAACACAAAAATTTGCGACCTTTGTTCCGAAGTTACTTGATGATAGTGCATGACAACACAAAATTAGTAATTCCAGAGGAGGTTCAGGCCTCCTCTTTCGTTTTTTTTGTATTGCCAGTTGCTCATGAGGCGGAGAGCACGGCTTGGTTTATTGCACTTCGTTTGTGAATCTATAGAAAACGCACTTCCGTCAAGTCCTACGCGTTCAGTGCGACGCAGGAGGTGCACGAGATTCTCGAACGTGTGGAGGGCTCGAAGTCTGCCTTCATCTGTGAATGCATACTCAGGGCCGTGCGAGGCGAGTGAGCACGAAGACAGACGGCTGCATGTCGCGACCGTCCGTCCTTGTCATTTCGTCCTGGAGTTGAGAAGCTTCTCCCATTCCATTGCCTCCTTCTGCAGCTGCGCCACTTTGCCCACCACGCGGCTGTACAGGCGGCATGCCGTCAGCCTTCCCCCGGTACGTTCTCCTCCTCGGCTTCCTTGGTGGCTCCCTCCTGCAGTTCCCGCTGTACCCTTTAGTACTACGCTGATGGTTTTGAATTTGGCGGTGGTGAGGTCAGAGATGAAGTCCACGAGGTCGGGGAACTTCATTGTCCTTGTTGGAGGCCCGAAGATAGGCGTAGTACAGTGTCAGAAGATGATATCTGTTTGTGTTGTCGCAATGGCGTATCGAATGGTGGCAAATAAAAAATGCACTGCCAGTCATTGTTGTAATGAGCAGTGCAGTGCAACTTGTGTGGAGTATCGTATTCAAGACAACGAAGCCTCTTGCTCCTGTTGTATTATATTCATGCCGTGGCGTATGGCTTCTTCGTTCATGGGGATGAGGTGGTGGTGCCGTTCCGGCAGGGTCTTGTGCAGAGCTTGTACTACGTTTTCCACGGTGACGATCGGGCGGACCTGGATGAGTCCACCTAAAAGGAGCATGTTGAAGACTTTTGCATTCTGCATGTTTGCAGCTTCAGACATGGCTGGAATGCTATAGATGTTGATGTCTGTGCGTGTTGGGACACTAAGTATGCTGGCTGGGTCATAGATGAGTGTACCACCTGGTTTCAGCAGTGGCATAAAACGGTCCAGCGAAGGCTGGTTGAGGATTATGGCTGTGTCGTAAGCATTGAGTACTGGAGAGGTGATGCGTTTGTCCGATAGGATGACAGTGACATTTGCCGTACCTCCACGCTGTTCGGGACCGTAAGACGGCATCCATGTAACCTCCTTGTTCTCCATGATGCCACCATAGGCCAGTATTTTGCCAATGGAGAGAACCCCTTGGCCCCCAAATCCGGATATGATTATTTCTTCTTTCATGGTGTTACTTGTCTAAGGTGTTCTTTAAGTCACCCAAAGGATAGTAGGGCAACATGTTGTCAGCCAACCATTGGTTGCTTTGTTCTGGTGTCATCTTCCATCCTGCGGAACAAGTGCTTACTATTTCCACCAAAGAGGAACCGCGCCCATGCATGCTGTTCTCGAAGGCCTGACGTATGGCTTTTTTGGCACGACGTATATTGCCGACTGTGTTCACGGCTTGGCGTGTTATATAGCATGTACCTTCCAATGTGGCGGCAATGTCGCTAATCTTCAGAGGGAAACCGTGTAGGTCTGCTTGTCGACCATAAGGGCATGTGCTGGTTTTCATGCCCATTAGAGTCGTCGGAGCCATTTGGCCGCCGGTCATTCCATAGATGGCATTGTTGATAAAGATTATGGTGATGTTGTCCCCGCGATTCAGTGTCTGTATGGTTTCGGCAGTGCCTATGCATGCCAAGTCACCGTCCCCCTGATATGTGAATACGAGGTGATTGGGCCACAGGCGTTTCAGTGCCGAGGCACATGCTGGTGCACGTCCGTGTGCCGCCTCTATCCAGTCGATGTCCAAATAGCGATAGGCAAATACGGCACATCCAACGGGACATACTCCTATGGTGTTTTCCTCTATAGCCATTTCTTCCAGGATTTCCGCCACCAGCTTGTGCACCACGGAATGTCCGCATCCAGGACAGTAGTGCATGTTGGTGTCGTTCATCAGACGTGGTTTGGTGTAGACGCAGTTTTGTGGTGACTTGATGTTGTTATATTCCATGACTGTAGACTTGCTTTGTTGGACAAGAGGAAACCGTATTGTTGGTACTGATGTGGTTTCTGGAATAGCCCCGAGGTTGGCGGTGTGATTGTCAGCCTTGAATAAACAATTCGCTGACCTTGCGTGCGATTTCGTCTGGTGTGAGCATCACGCCACCACAATGCCCTATGAAACTGATAGGGCAACGGAACTGTGCCGCCCATTCCACATCACGCAACATTTGCCCCTCGTTCAGTTCTGCCACTATCATATGTCTTACTTTGGAACTCAGTTCCAGTATGTCTTTCTCCGGAAAAGGCCACAGGGTTATGGGGCGTAACAATCCGATGCGGTGACCCTGTTCGCGTAACTCGTCCACGGTACCCATGGCCACGCGAGCTACTGAACCGAAAGCAACGATTATCACTTCTGCATCTTCGGTGAGGTAGTGCTCGGCTCGTGTCTCCTCTTGCTTGATCTTTTCGTATTTGGCATGCAGGGCATGGTTGCGCTGCTCCAAGAGTTGCGGATCCAGTTCCAGGCTGGTGGTCACATTTGGCTTTCTGTTTTTTAGGCCCAGACCATTGGTTGCCCATGGGCATTCGCGACGAATTTCCTCATCCGTCCGACGCGGAATATATGGAGGCAGCACGCACTTTTCCATCATTTGTCCTATGCTTCCGTCCGATAGTATCATCACGGGGATGCGCCATTTCATCATCAGTTCTTTGGCCAGACCTACCATGTCGCAGCTTTCCTGTACGGAACTTGGAGCCAAAACCACCGTATGATAATCACCATTGCCACCTCCGTAGACGGCCTGGTAATAGTCTGCCTGAGACGGTTGTATGGTGCCCAGTCCGGGACCACCGCGTTGTACGGATACGATAAGCCCGGGCACTTCGCAGATGGCCATGTATGGTATGACCTCTTGCATCAGTGAGATACCTATGCTGGATGAGGATGTGAGAACGCATTTGCCAGAACTTCCTCCGGCATATATCATGTTGATGCTTGCCACCTCGCTTTCGCTCTGCAACACTACCATACCGGTGGTCTCCCAGGGGCGCAAGAGTGACAATGTTTCCAATATCTCGCTTTGCGGGGTAATGGGGTAACCAAAGAAACCATCGAAACCATACCTGATGGCTGCGTGGGCTATGGCTTCATTGCCTTTGAGCAAGAGTATTTCGTTGTCTTTCTGCATATATGTGTTAAGTGGGTGGGGAAGTTCATTCTGCTGCACGGTAGACTGTGATGCAACCGTCTGGGCATATTATGCCGCATGAGCTGCAACCATTGCATTGTGCCGGTGCCACTTGTACGGCATAGTTATATCCGTGATGGTTGACTCGTGTGGATAATTCTATCAAGTGCAACGGACAGGCCACTGCGCATAGATTGCATCCTTTGCACCGTTCCGTATCTACCTCTATGACTCCTCTGTATTTGGCCATTTTTGTCAGTTAATGTGTATTGGTGGCTTGATTGCGTGGATATTATTGTAAGGTCACGGATTGAGCATATCCTTGTGGTAGAAGGATATGATGCTCATGACCATATCTCTCTTGGCTACAGCCTGGCTTTTGGGGTTGAGGCGTATGGCTTCTGCATAATTGTCAAGGCAAGATTTCCAATCCTGCGCTTTCCACGAGGCATCCCCGAGTTCGATGTGTTTCTGCTCTGTTGTGTCGGATTGCATACACCGTCCTTGTGTTCCTATTATTACACAAAGGTAGCCTGTTTTACTATTATCCATGCTAAAGTTGCCCTAAAATAGTTTAATTATTGCATTTGTGCCGTAATCTGTACAAAAATACGCCCCAATTCTGCACACAAGGTTATACTTGCGTGTAAAATCGGGACGTCATGATGAGATTTCAGCAGACCACGATGTGGGGTGCCATGAGCTGTAGGATGTGATGCGTCAGTCGCGCAGCAGGGCCATCACAGTCTTGCCTTCGGCATTTTTTACCAGTAGAGTGTCGCCTTGAACCGCCATGGTTTTGCTGTCGTTGAGAGCCTGTACTATGGCCGCTTCTATGTCCATGTCTGGACCTGCCATCATGGTCATTCCCATTTTGTCGAAAGACAGGCTGTCACCTTTGGCGGTATAGTTGCCAAAGAAATTGTTGACTGATGCATATCCGTTGACTGTTCCGCTGTCTGTAAAACTTATGAAAGGTGTTTGTTCGGCCTTGTCGGTAGCTATGCCACAGGCCTTCACAATGGTCCATTGGCCCTGCAGGTCAATTGTGACATCGGAACTTGTAGTCTTGTCCGTGCTGCAACTGACAAATACTGTGCAGACGGCAAATGCTGTAAATAATGTTTTCTTCATAGTTGTTGCTTCTTTAAGTGTTATGTAGGTCTCAGGCTGTGGGCTATTATGTGTGCCACACGTTATTCTAATTTGCAAATATAGGTAATCTTTTGCTTCTGTTTATAGGAAAATTCCTAAATGGAAGAGGTGAGAATCGTTCCATACCTTGTCATGTGTGTTCCAAGGATGCTCAATGTCCCTATGCCGGCACTCGGTGTGGCTCATGTGAAGGCACTGGTTTGTGTGTCATTGCTTCTCGTGCGTGCGCGATATATTTATATAAGGTATATGATTTGTGATATACAGGAAAATGCTCGAATGTTCGCTGATGTTGCATAAATACCCTTGTTTTATGCACATAGATAATTAAAATGTGTTACCTTTGCGACTGAATTGCACAAAGAATAATAAAAGAATGAAAAAGATTGCTATCTCATTGGCCACTGCGATGGTTGCTACAACTGCTTTTGCGGGCGGTCTGTTGACTACCACCAGTCAGAATGCACACTATCTGCGTTTTTTCACGCAGGATGCCAACATTACTCTTTCCAGTCTCTATGCCAATCCTGCCGGTCAGGCCTTCCTGAGCAACGGATGGCACATGGGTATTTCTTCTATGACTGCGATGCAAAGCCGTACGATTGATACGACATTCCCCCTGTTTGCATTGAATACGAATACCCCAGATATAACTCATCGGTACAAGGGTGAGGCTTTGGCACCTGTGGTTCCTTCTGTGGATGTAACCTATAATCAAGACAAGTGGAGCGTCTCTGCACACTTGGGCCTCGTTGGTGGCGGTGGTGCATGTGAGTTCGACAATGGCTTGGGTTCATTGGAAGCTCTCACCATACAGAATATTATTCAAGGGGTTGCTACACAATGGGCCAATACGCCTTATGGAAACACAGGTATGACCATCGGACAGTTTACCGTGGCCAATTATATGCAGAATGGCATGACTCAGGAGGCAGCCATTGCCAAGATGAATCAGGATGCCGCCAAATATGCCGTTGATAATTTCCATGGATATAGCATGAATTCTTATATGAAGGGCAAGCAGTATTATTTCGGACTGCAGATAGGTGGTACATACAAGATTCTTGATAATTTGGCTGTTTACGGTGGTATTCGCGGTGTCTATGCCACGTGTAACTACAATGGATTCGTGAACGATGTAACAGTCAACGGTCAACGTATGGATACCGAACTAAGTCTGAACTGCGAACAGGTTGGTTTTGGTGTTACTCCGATACTTGGTATACACTATAGTCCTAATAAACATTGGAACATTGCCGCCAAATATGAGTTTAAAACACGCATACGTTTGGAGAATAGTTCTCGTATGAGTCAGGCAGCTGCGGAACTTGCTTCAATTCCCGGGCATCTTCTTTCTCAGTTTGCCGATGGCAAGAAGATTGCCGAGGACATGCCTGGGCTGTTGGCCATAGGTGTTCAGTACAGTCCGATTCAGGACTTGCGCATAGCCGGTGCATGGCATTATTATCAGGATAAGACGGCTACCAAGTACGGAGACAAGCACACAAGCCAATACATCAAGGACAATACCATGGAGTTCCTGGCTGGTGTGGAGTGGAAATTCTCCAAATGGGTTACCGCTTCTTGCTCTTGGCAGAATACGAATTATGGACTTACCGATGATTATATGAGTGATGTAAGTTTCAATCTCAGTAGCAATTCCCTGGGACTGGGTGTGCGTATTCATCCTACCAAACTCTTCAATATAGATTTGGGGTACATGCATACTTTCTACAAGGACCGTGAGGTTAAGACTGCTACAGCTTTAGGTAATAAGATTGACCGTTATAACCGTACAAACGATGTTATAGGTGTCGGTTTCAACTTTGCTTGGTAGGAATACTTCGTCAGTGGAGGGAACTATAAAGTCATAATATTTATATTGTTATGTTTGCCTGAGCGGTATGCCAATCAGTCCTAAATAGGGGAGGTGAGGTTTCCGCTCGGCTTTTTTATGATAATCAGATGTTCTATAAAAATAAAGTACAGGCTATAGAGCGTACAGCCATAGTTACTCAGTATGGCGAGATTACCTATGGCATGATGTTGGAGCAAGTGCGACACTTTGCTTGTTATACCCCGGATATGCAGGGGGCGAAGACCTTGATTTTGGCCGAGAATTGTGTGGAGTGGATATACAGTTTCTTTTCCATTTGGCAGAATCGTGGTATAGCCATCCCGGTGGATGCCGGTAGTTCGGCCGATGACGTGGCTTATATTCTTGATGATGCCCGCCCGGATGCCATTTGGGTGAATGCCCAGACCGAACCCGTTGTACGCCGTGCCATGGAGCAGAGTGGAGTGCATACGGAGATTTTGCGCATGGATGCTCTCGAATGCTCTTCGGTAAATCCGCATGCTGTCACTGTGGAAATGGGTATCAGTTTCGACGATACAGACGTGGCCGTAATTCTATACACCTCCGGTACCACGGGGTTTCCAAAGGGTGTCATGCTAACATTCAAGAACCTGCTGGTCAATATAGATGCCATTTCCGGCAATGGCGTGCCCATCTTCTGTCAGGACAGCAGCACTCTCATTCTTTTGCCTCTGCACCACATCTTCTCTTTGGCAGGAACGCTTATCGCTCCCATTTTCTGTGAGTCGCAGGTTGTTTTGTGTCCGGCCATGACAGGTCCCGAGATAATGGCCTCTTTGCAGCGTGGCCGAGTGACGATTATGCTTGGTGTGCCTCGATTGTGGCAGACATTGTTCTATGGTATCAAGAAGAAGATTGATGCCTCTTTGGTGGGGCGTTTCATGTTTGCCCTGTGCAAGAGGATTGGCAGCCGACGGCTATCCCGTATGGTATTCTCTGCTGTGCACCGGCAGATGGGCGGCCATCTCGTATATTGTGTCAGTGGGGGTGCTGCCTTGGATACGGAGATTGGCGAAGGATTGCGGACTTTAGGTATCAGCGTCTTGGAGGGGTACGGCATGACGGAGACATCGCCAATGATTAGTTTCACCCGTCCGGATGACATTATTCCGGGATGTTCGGGGTTGCCGTTGCCTTGTTGCGAATGCAAGATAATAGACGGGGAAATCTGTGTGAAGGGCGACAACGTCATGAAGGGATATTACAACCGTCCTCAGGAAACAGCTGCCCTGTTTGACGAGAACGGATATCTGCACACCGGTGATTTGGCTCGCCTGGACGAAAAGGGCAGAGTTTACATAACCGGGCGCAAGAAGGAAATCATTGTCCTTTCCAACGGAAAGAACGTCCAGCCGGTGGAGATAGAATTCAAGATAGAGAAGTTCGACAGGTATGTGAAAGAGTGTGCCGTTTCCTATCATCACGATAAGCTGGTGGCCGTTATAGTACCTCAGGCCGATATAGCCAGAGGACGTACGGATGCAGAACTGGAAGCCTTGCTAAAGCATGAAGTGCTGGAACCGTACAACAACGAGGCGTTGAACTACAAGAAGGTCATGTCCCTATTCATTCTTCATACCCCTCTGCCACGTACCCGTTTGTCCAAGATACAGCGTTTTCGTGTCTTGGAGATGCTGCAAAGTGGTGTCGGGCATACTGAGGTTGCGGCGTCTGTGTCAACTGACGAATTACAGACACCAGAGTTCCGTATTTTGCGCGAATACATACAACGGGAGAAACGTCTGGATGTCGTGCGGCCGACGGATCATTTGGAAACTGATTTGGGGTTGGATTCTCTGGATAGAGTTAGCATGCAGGAATTCATTGAGCAGACCTTTGGCACGGAGGTGAATGCGGATGCCATTCTGTCTTTCTCCACTCTGCAGTCTTTGGCAGAGTACATCGCTGCACAGAAGACACGTACCGAGGTGGTTGAAGATGTTGATTGGCACAATCTGCTTACGGGGACTGAGGCTGTGTTGCCTTCTCGCCCTACCATGCTGTTGCCATTGTGCGCAGGGGTGATGGAGATGATAAACCGATTGTATTTCCGCCTTTCGGTGAAAGGACGTAAGAACATACCTGCCGATAGCCCCTTTATACTCGCGCCTAATCACCAAAGTTTTCTTGATGGTCCTATTGTGACCTCCGGATTGTCATGGAAGATGTTGGAGGATTGCTATTTCTACGCTACGGAGGAGCACGTCCGTTCGCGCCTGCGCAAGTATATGGCACGTCGTTGCAATATCATTCTTATGCAACGCTCCAACCTAAAGACTTCCATCCAGAACATGGCACAGGTATTGCGTGCCGGCAAAAGCCTTGTCATATTTCCGGAGGGCCGTCGTACCAATACCGGAGAGCTGGGCACGTTCAAAAAGACTTTTGCCATTCTTGCCCGCGAGTTACAGGTGCCCATTGTTCCTGTTCGCATCACGGGGGCATTCGAGGCATGGCCACGACACAGTAGCGTGCCATGCCCTCGTAAGATAGTGGTTGAATACCTGCCGGCATTTCTTCCGGATGCATCCATGTCATACGATGATATAGCCGAGAGGGTCAAACAACAGATAGCCGGGGAATAGCCGATGACCATGCCGGAGGACTTTGTGCCTGACATGGTGGCATCAGCTACAGACTTAGGTCTTTGAGGTTGAAACATCCCCCAGGAACCTGTAGCAAGGGTTCTTGGGGGATGTTTTTGGATGCATGTCGCTCCGCCTGTAGTGGTGCAGTGGAAATCCAATGACCTGTTATGGATTATTTTTGCATCCGATTCAGTATCTTTTGCAACTCTCGTGCAAATGATGTTGCAGGGTAGTATATCCAAAAGTTGTCGCCACGTGACGTGTCCACAGCAAAGCATGCCAACTCGGTGCTGTGATCTATCATGTATTCCATTTCCGCCTTGGTGAAAGAGAAGCGCGGATAGGCAAAATAGTCGCGGTCATCGGTAGTGAACGGTGAGGCGTTGTCTGCCGAGTTATTGGTTGAGACACGTATAAATGGATCCCAGCTCTTTGGCAAACCTTCTTCTGGTACGGCTTCTTCTATACATTTGCCTATTGCCACTGCATGCCCGTTGAAATCCGTTACTGTCAGCTTGCGTCCTATTGGATACTCTTCTACCATGGTTGGCATGCGCACCGGGACCACCAAAGTGTAGGTCGTGTCTGTCAATTGTTCAACCCATGAGATTTGAGGTATGGCCCGATCATTCATTCTTCCTACCAGCAGTTTCGTAGTCTCGTATCGGGCTTTCGCCTTGTCGGACTCTTCCGGGGTGTGGTCTTTCTTCATGTTCACCTGCCAAGTGGTGGCGTGGTTTATCTTTTGTGTGAATTTACGCATTCCCGGTGCCGTCACTCTCAGTGAGGTTTTGCCTCCGGTAACTTTCAGTACAAAATGACCGTTGCTATCGGAGTATGTCTGGTTCAGTATGCGGTGGTTGACATCCATCTCCATTATCTTGGCTTGTTCCAACGGCCGGCCGTTGTGCGATACAGAACCTTGAATGTACGTCTCCTGTGCCGATACGGCATAAGTGTACAAGGTCCCAATCAATAGTGCGGATATAAAATGCTTCATGGCGATATTGTTTATATGTATCAAAAAGTTCTCATGCACTGCAAAAATATGAACAAAGGTACTGTTATAAGAATTAACCGTGCATAATTTATGTTAATGTGCAAAAAAAAAACTCACGAAAAACAAGCTTTTTCGCCTGAAAGGCTTATCTTTGACGGAAAAATAATCTTACAGACAATGAACAGGTATCTTCTGATATTGCTATTTCTTTCTGTGTCCGCAACTGCGTTTTGCAAAATAGGCCGCATCCCTACCTACAGATCTTTTGTTTATTGGGTTCAAGGTGCCGACACGCTTTATACCGAGGACAATACCATCATGCACGAGTCTGTTTCGCCCGATGGTGCAATCGTAATCCGCGTTCGTCATGAGGCGTGGCCACATTGTGCCACGAACAAGAGTTTGGATCGGTTGGCTCCTTGGCATGCAACGATTGCTCGCAGAACGGGTTTGCGTGCCATCATATATCAAGGCAAGGCCAATACCGATGCCATGATGCCCATGAAGAAGGAACCCGGACTGATGGAAAATGTCTTGAGTATCAGCAGCCTTGCGCAAATGACAGATCGTCTGGAAATGAACTTTGCATGCGAGTACATGATTGAGAACACTGGCACCCAGGAGATTGTGATCAATGATTTGAATCGTGGTCTGGTGTGGTATTTGCCTGCTCAAAGTTACCTTTTGCTTAACATGGGCACTCTTCCTCAAGCCTGTCTGTTGCGTATAGCTAATAATAATTCTTTGCAACCTTCGGTCAAGTATGTTACTATTGGCAGTGCCAGTTTCGAGATGAAACTGACCATAGCCTACGAGGACGATAACTGTTGGATATATTTGCTTAACGAAGAGACAAACACTGATGGTGGCAAGTTGAATTTCACTCGGGTATTTGGGGGGGCGGACAATGTACTGCTTACCCGTTATATCAAGCGTGACAAGGATACTTTTCAAGAGACGCGCATGACGCAGGATGAGGTATATGCCATCATACGTGAGGCCAAGGAGCGCAAGGACAGAGATAAAAGAAATTGAGGCATACGGCGTATGGCGCATGTATTGCAGCATCAATAAGTAGTACTGACCATATATATAATAATTTATGAAGAATCTTATAGCAACATTTGTATTGACCTTGTTCTCGGCTATCGGTTGTGCCCAGAATGAGAAGCAGGCGGGATTTCATGATACCCGTCTTGTGACCTTGAACGGTGACAGCATATCGTTGTCGGAGTATGTCGGCAAGCACGATTATGTGCTGGTGGACTTTTGGGCAAGCTGGTGCGGACCTTGCATGCGCGAGATGCCAAATGTAAAGGCAGCTTATGCCAAGTACCAAAGCCGTGGTCTGGAAATCGTGGGCATAAGTCTGGATGGTGAACGCCGCGCTTGGCAGGGAGCCGTTACTCGTTTGGGCATGACCTGGCCTCAGCTGACTGATGTCAATACCTCGGGAAGCAAGGCTGCTAATCTCTATGGTGTGCAGTATATTCCTTATACCATAATTTTTGATAAAAAAGGCAATGTCGTAGCCAAGAATCTGCATGGCAAGGAAATGTTGGACAAGTTAGAGGAACTGATGCCGGCCGAGAAGTGAGGTTGCGTTGCTTTTTGGCTATATGCTTGGAGCGCCCTGCCTGTCATGTAGGTGGGGCGCTCCAAGTATGTATGTGAAAAACTATGATTGAGTCGCTTGGCTATTTGTTGACATTTATTTCAGTCAGGTACTCTGCAAAGATACGTGCCGCGCTTTCCACTTTGCGGGCGCATGGACGATTCTTGTAGTATTGTGCGTTGCGTTCATCGGGTATGTGACTTTCTGAAGAAGGTGAACATTTGCTGTTGGCCAGTATCTCCGCACATATGATGCTGGTGTTGCGTGTTCGGAACTGTTCCAACAGCCGACGTACTACTTCATAGCAATGGGCTTTGCCTGTGCGGTCGCTGCCATCGGTGGAACCGCATTGCAATCCCACCAATGTTACTATGCCCGAGACTGCACCGCACATCATCCTCAGGCGGCCTACGCCAGCACCGAATCCTGCACCGATGCGCAAGGCCGTTTCGCGATTCACACCATATAGATCGGCAAATGCCGCCACCACGCTTTGGCAACAGCCATATCCGTCCATGAAGTTCTCAACAGCCTGTTGTATGCGCGCCTCCAATTCTTGCGATAACTCTGTCATGTATTTGTATGATATGAATGTATACATAATGTACGGGACTTAACAAATTTCCAATTTAAGCATTTCTGCAAGCCTGCGCACGTTGTGGTTCTTTTCGACCATCTTTTGAAACAATGCCGGTTTGCTTGTGATATGCTGCACCTCCTGTGCCTCGGCAATGCGTACCTCCATTTGTATTCCGGAGTTGCCCAGGGCCTGGCGCAAGTAGGTGAGTATGCTCTTTTCCATGTTGCGTAACGATTGGCCTATCTGGTTGTTGTTTGCCACCACCTCAAAAGTAGTGTCGTTTATCAACTTGGGCATCATCACTTTCATTCTCATGGCCATTGCGCGCTCTTCCTTGGGCATGCGTTCGATGTAGGCCTGCCAATGGTAAGTGATGTCTTCCAGAGTGAACGGTTTGTCTGCTGGCGTAGTATAAATCGCTGTGGTTTCTTGTATTTTGGTCTCCCGTTTTTCTTCTGTTTTGTTTATGCTGGGGCCCAATCTACTTATTCTGACTGTCGGTATCTTCGGCTTTGTCGTCTGTGCGACAATAGTGGCTGGTATAGGATGATTGCTTCCTGTGGCCGTGTTGGCATGGTGTCTGACATCAGGATTTGTATTGTTACTCGCAGGCACTTGTGGTGTTGTGGCCTGCATGACTGGCTGAGCCAAGGCTTGCAGGCGGAATATGGGTTTTAAAGTCTTGGCAGGGCAAAGCCCCGCGCCAGGGGTGTCTTCGCTGTCGGTCAGTTGTGCGCATTGTATCAGGCAAATTTCCACCTGAAGTCGCTTGTTGTGGCTTTGCCTGTAGGCCTGATCGCAATCGTTGCACAGTTTGATTGCCCGGTAGATGAAGTTGTGGCTGCATTTGGAGGCCTGTTCGCGGTACCGCTGACGTGTGCGTTCCGATGTTTCAAGAAGAGGTAACGTGGATTCGTCCTTGGCTACCAGCAGTTGACGTATGTGACCTGCCAGTCCGGCAATAAAATTAGCTCCTTCAAAGCCTTTGTGCAGCACTTCGTTGAAGAGGAGCATGCATGATGGTACATCGTGTGCCAGAAAATGATTCACGAGACGGAAATAGTACTCCGTGGAGAGTACATTGAGACTGGCGCAGACGCGCTCGTAGGTGAGTGTGCCGCCTGTGAAGGATACCATCTGGTCAAAGATACTCAAGGCATCGCGCATGCCTCCGTCTGCCTTTTCTGCAATGAGCTGAAGAGCCTCGTCCTCGGTGGTGTATCCTTCCTTCTGTGCCACATTGCGCAGGTGTGAAATGGTATTTTCCACGCTCATTCGCTGGAAGTCGTAGACCTGGCATCGGGATAGAATGGTTGGCAGGATTTTATGTTTCTCCGTGGTGGCCAATATGAATATAACGTATGCAGGCGGTTCTTCCAAGGTTTTCAGGAAGGCATTGAAAGCCTGGGAGGACAGCATGTGCACCTCGTCGATGATGAATACCTTGTATTTACCTATCTGCGGGGGAATCTGTACCTGTTTGATAAGTTCGCGGATGTCCTCCACGCTATTGTTGGAAGCAGCGTCCAGTTCATGTATGTTCATTGAACGTCCCTCGTCAAAAGCCTTGCAACTCTCGCATTGGCCGCAACTTTCTCCGTCTTCGCGGAGATTGAGGCAATTGATGGTCTTGGCGAAAATACGGGCACAGGTGGTTTTGCCCACGCCTCTCGGACCGCAGAACAAATATGCGTGTGCCAGTTTGTCCGTGGCTATGGCATTTTTCAGTGTGGTGGTCAAGGCAGATTGTCCCACCACCGTGTCGAAAGTCATGGGGCGGTATTTGCGTGCCGAAACGATATACTCCTGCATTGGTGTATGTGTTGGTCTATGGTTGTTGTTATCTTCCTGCAAATATAGGAAAAAGATTGTAGAAATGTGCCATATATGCTTCCTTTTTTATTATCTTTGCATCGAATAATCAACTGCAATGGCGTTCCTGCATCTTGTACAGATGGCTTTGCGTCATGTGTGAACCTATGTCGGAAATATCCTGTCGTGCGGCCTGCTGCCAGATACATGCACGCATGGGGACTGACAAAACAAGGAGGCATATATATGAAAATCATGCAAAATATCATGCGGGCGCTTGCTGAGAGCCATTACATCAAATATCTCATCACACTGCTGCTCATCGTATTGGTAGTAGGATTTCTTGATGACAATAGCCTGTGGAATCGCCGTGGACGCACCATGGAGATAGCAAAACTGCAGGCGGAGATAGATGCGTTGAAGGCAAAGTATGAGGAGGATACATACAGGTTGAATTCCATGGACGACCATGATTGTGTTGAACGATTGGCACGAGAGAAGTATCTGATGCACCGTCCGGATGAAGATGTATATATAATAAGGTATTCTACTCCCGAAGAGTAATTTCCTGCCATGCTTACAGTTTTATACCGACTTTACCAATTGTTCGTGTGCGTGCCCTTGTTGGCCTTGGCCACTATCTTGACTGCCATTGTCACTACGGTGGGATGCACTTTGGGCAAAGCTTCTTTTTGGGCATATTGGCCTGCATGTCTGTGGAGCAAATTGATGTGTCGTGTGCCGTTACTGGAGGTGGAAGTATCTGGTAGGGAGAAGTTGGACAAGGGACGTAGTTATGTTTTTGTCGCAAATCATCAGGGACCCTATGACATCTTCCTGATATATGGGTATCTTGGCCACGACTTTCGCTGGCTCATGAAGAAGGAGTTGCGCAGCATTCCTCTGCTGGGCCGGGCTTGCGAGAGGGCCGGTCACATCATGGTGGACAAGAGTGGTCCCAAGGCTATTGCAAGAACTCAGAAGCAGGCGCGTGAAACTCTGAAACATGGAACTTCCATAGTTGTCTTTCCCGAGGGCAGCCGCACGTTTACGGGGCACATGGCGCATTTCCGCCGTGGTCCTTTCTTGCTGGGGCATCAGTTGCAGTTGCCTATTGTACCTCTGACGATAGATGGCAGTTTCGAGGTTTTGCCAAGGCAGAAGGGCTTATATTTTGTGAAACGCCACAAGTTGCGTCTTGTCATTCATGATGCCATACCTTATCGTGAGGATTTGGACAGCATAATGCATGAGGCTTATGAGACCATAGAGCGTGATTTGCCTGCCCACCTGCACGGGTATGTGGAAAACCCCGACCAATAAGAGCGGTGTCAGTGCCTTTGGCAACGTTTGTTATTTGATTTATTGACATACAAACCTCGTCCCCGTGGGCAAGCTATTCTGCTTGCCCACGGGGACGAGGTTTTATATTCACGGATATTCAAGTGGAAATTCGTGAATATGTGGGTATGAATTCACGAATATGGGACCGCGCTATAGTATAGTCGCGTCCTACCTTTCCGCTTTCTCGTTGAATGGCCTTTGGAAGTCCAGAGGAATGGCTGTTTCAAACCGCATGTCTTCGCCTGTGACGGGGTGGGTGAAGTGGAGGCGGAAAGCATGCAGGGCCATGCGGTGTATAGGGTCGCGCCCGTTGCCATACTTACTGTCTCCGGCTATGGGAAATCCCAAGTCGGCCATGTGTACGCGTATCTGGTTCTTGCGTCCGGTATCCAGCTTCATTTCCACGAGGGAGAACCCGTCGTTGTGTTGCAGGCGGTGGAAATGGGTAATGGCCAACTTGCCTCCGTTGTCGGTAGGTGAGGAATATGTGATGAAGGACTTGCTCTCCTTCAGCCATGATTGCACCGTACCGCCCTCCTGTTGCATGTCGCCGCATACGAGAGCCACATAACGCCGGTCGTAGACAAGCTCATGCCAATTGTATTCCAGAATTTGCGCAGTTTCCACATTCTTGGCATATATCATAAGCCCGCTTGTCTCGCGGTCCAGGCGGTGTACCACGTGCGCTGTGCATTTGAAGTGCCTTTTCTCGAAGTAGCTGTCCAATACCGTTTTTACACAGTACTGTTTGGGGGAGGAAGCCATGGAGAGTATGCCTTCGCCTTTTTCTATTACCACCAGATCCTTGTCTTCGTATACAATCTTTACATATTTGTTCTGCAGCATGGTGTTTTGGCGATGGCGGGCAACCCTGACCACTTCGCCGGTGTGCAATGGAGTGCCATAATGTGTGACCTGCTTGCGGTCCACGGTTACGGCTCGGCCTGTTAACAGGTCCTTGGCACGGTTTTTGGTTATACCCATCTGCTTAAGTAGGAAGTCCATCAATGTGCACTCCTCGCGTACTGGCAGTTCAATGTATTTGCCTGCGGCATATGCCGTTCCGATTGTTTGTTTCACAATAATGCGTCGTGTGTTAGTAACCCTTTCCCGGTGGGGTGGCAGGAATGGGTCGGAGTTATTATTTTCGTTCTTTCAAGTAACCGTTGCGATAGGCGTAGACCAACTCCCGAAGATCGTCTATGTTGTCGCGCAGTTTTTCGCCCAAGTCCGTGTCTCGTACTCTCAGTCGGTGTCCGGTCATCTCCACCAGTTGTTTGCTGGAGTGAATGTCGGTGCCATTTAGTATGGCATCCTTGCGGCTGGTGAATGGTTCGTGCTGGATTAGTTCAAAGCCGCGGCTGTGATAGACCAACGTGTATCCGGCTATGCCTGTGGTGGAGTGATAGTGCTGCGAGAAGCCTCCGTCTATCACCATCAGCCGTCCGTCGGCCTTGATTGGGCTTTCGCCTTCTGCCACATGCACTGGCACATGTCCGTTGATGATGTGGCGGTGTTCGCCTTGTATGCCAAAACTGTCCAGAATGTAGTCGCATACCCGAGGATCGTTCCTCAGACGGAAGTAGGCACCCTTTTCCTCGTGTATCAATGTCTTGTCCGAGGTAAAATAGCGTTCGAAGGTAATCATGCGTTCTTTGTCGAACAGTGGTGAGTCCGGACCGCACCATAGGTACATGAGGTAGTCGCGGGCTGCTATGCGTTGGTCATGAGGTGCATAGCGGTTGAATGCCGTGCGCACAACCACGCCGATACGGTCCATCAATTCGCGTCCGCTGCTTTTCTTGCCCATGAGTTCGACTTCCTTCAGCGTACCGTCGTCGTTTAGGGGTATGGAGGCATGAAAAAGCAGGTTGCCGTTGCAGATGTTGTACATGCCTCCGTTGGTCAGTATGCACTTGATGTGCTTCTGCAACCTGTCTGAAACGCGGAAAGAGTGGTTCAACTTGTGCAGCATGTCAGTTTCCTCCGGTGTCAGCTTATACGGGTCTGACCAGTCTACGGTGGGGAACAGTGTGTCTCGCAGCGGATACTCTTTTTCCCCGACCCGGAACGTACCCCGTTCCGGGTCGACATGCTCCAATGTTCCTGCTCTGGATATGGTCCATTCGGGATGGGCTTCAATCATCTGATGTTCCACTTTGAACTGGATGATTGTGATAGCCTTGTGCATCTTGCCTATGAGTTCGCGTTGCCTTTCGCTCAGTTTGCCGTATCTGTCGCATGGCAGAAAAATGGTGCAAGGGTCGTCCTTGTAGGCCTCCAACGCCAAAGTGGCCAAAGGCAGGAGATTGATTCCATAGCCGTCCTCCAACGTGTCCATGTTGCCGAAACGAAGGCAAAAACGCAATACCGTGCAGATGCAACAGTCGTTTCCGGCCGCGGCACCCATCCACAGTGCATCGTGGTTGCCCCATGTGAAGTCGAAATTGTGGTATTGCATCAGCGAGTCCATGATGATGTGCGCACCTGGCCCACGGTCCCAAATGTCACCTAATATGTGCATCTGGTCTATGGCAAGGTGCTGGATTACCTGACAGATGGCAGTAATGAAATTGCCAGCCTGGCCTGTCTGTACTATGCTGTCGATGATGCAACGGAAGTAGGCTTGCTTGTTGTTGTCCTCGGCACTCTCGTGCATTAGTTCCTCTATTATATAAGCGAATTGCTTTGGCAAGGCCTTTCTCACCTTGCTTCGAGTGTATTTGCTGCAAACGCTTTGGCAGACGCGGATGAGGCGCAAAAGTGTTTCGGAATAGAAGCTGTCTGGAATGTCTTCCTCCTGGGCTTCCAACAGTTCCAGCTTCTCCTCCGGATAATAGATGAGCGTGCACAGTTCACGTATTTGTTTTTCGTCCAGTTCCCTGTCATATATTTCCCTGACTTTGCGTTTGATGTTGCCGGAGGCATTTCTCAGGATATGTTCGAAGGCCTCATGTTCGCCGTGTATGTCGGCCATAAAATGTTCCGTGCCTTTGGGCAGGTTCAGTATGGCCTCCAAGTTGATGATTTCGGTGCATGCGGATTCTGTATTAGGGAATGTTTGGGCCAGCAGACTCAACAGCTTCATGTCGGCATGGATGCGTTCGCTCATGCTTGCGTTAGTATTCTCCATTGCGTGTATAGTATTCAATTTATCAACAAAAGTAACATTAAAAAAGAATTTGGACAAGTATTAAACTCTTTTTTTATATCTTTGTGTCTGAATTGATATTGGGACAGTTGGAGGACAAACGAAAACATATGAACGATAGAGCAAGACGACTGATATTGGCAATAGCAACGGCCTGTTGTGCTTTGACGGCAAATGCTACGAAGACATTGGAACCGGTCCCAAAGGACAGCGTGGTTGTGGACACCATGACAGGGGACATACGTAAATACAAGATTACTGACAAGAAGACGTTGAAACCTTTTTATTGGCTGTATAACTTTTTGGCCAATTCCAACAAGATGCGTAGTGACAGGAATTATGACGGCGGTTTCGTCTTTGGGCCTGCCTATAATGCCAATACGGGGTTTGCCATAGGTGGAGGATACAGTGCATTGTATTCCTTTGACAATAACGACCCCACACTCATGAAGAGCACTGTCAACGGTTTCTTTCAGGCCAGTGTGAAAGGCATCGTGGCTGTTGGAGTTGAGGGGCACAACTATATGAAGGAAGACAAGAAACGTTTCAACTATGAGTTCAGCTTCACTCATTATCCCTCAGCCTTTTGGGGCATTGGATATGATACGTCTATAGAAAACTTTCATAACAGTGTGGCTTGGGACAAGGCCAATTACAATAGCGGCCAGCCTAACCCTTATCGTGTGGACAGCAAGCAGTTGTTGCTGAAGTTGGAGGGAGACTTTACTTGGCGTCTTGCAGATAATTTTTATATGGGGCCCAAGTTGGACTTCCTTTGTTCTTATTTGTACACCAACAGTAATCCTGAACTGATGGACCGCCTGTTGGCAGTGCCTGGCGGGTCGCATCAGCCCTCTACCCTGGTGACTACAGGGTTGGGCTTTACGCTTACTTATGATTCTCGCGACATGGCCACCAATGCTTATAGCGGTCACTACATCAACCTGCAGCAATTGGGCTTTCTGCCAGGGCTGAACAGATACGGTTTTCTCACCACGGATATCAAATATCAGACTTATGCGCCATTGTGGAAAAAGTGTACTTTGGCATTTCAGGCGCACGGTCGTTTCAATTATGGCAATGATGTTATTCCCTGGACTCGTCTGTCCAGTACTGGAAACCAAGGTATGGGACGAGGGTATTTCTATGGCCAGTATCGTGACAAGAATGTGATGGAAACCCAATTGGAGTTGCGTCAGCGTTTGATATGGCGTTTCGGAGTTGTGGCCTGGGCTGGTGCGATAAATATATTCGAAGGATTCGACAAAATATACATGAATCATACGTTGCCCACGTATGGCTTTGGTGTCAGGTGGGAATTCAAGCCGCGCGTGAATGTGCGTGTAGACTGGGGATTTACAAAAACGGGCAACAGTATAGTCTTCAACATAGGCGAGGCTTTCTAAGACACTACCGGATTCGATAGGCTGGACATGCCGGCATGAAATAAGCTTTTCAGTTAACCGATAGCAAAGAACGAAAGGAGCAGAAGTATGAAAAGAATCATTGTACCCGCACTTTTGTGCTTGAGCGCAGTGGCAACGCATGCGCAGAGAGAGGAACTTATCAAGTTTGCTGACTTTGAACAGTGGCTGAAGCGTGATATCAAAGAAAGCGCGATAATAGGAGGGGCCACAAAGACGATTTACGAGATAGCTCCCAACGCTCATTGGACCAAGGCCTCGGGGAAGCAGAATGTCGCCTACAAGAATCAGGGAGGTTCGCCTTGGGCTACAAGCAATGTGTATGCCCGTGTCAGTGGAGTGACAAAAGCCAACGTGTCGGTCTTCAAGGATAAACACGGCTCTGGCAGTTGCGCCAAGTTGGAAACTTCGGTGGCCACTGTCAAGGTTCTGGGGATGATAAACATCAGTGTGCTTGCTTCCGGTTCCATCTTTACCGGTGAGATGATAGAGCCGGTTACGGATACTGACAATCCTATGTCAAAGATGAATCTGGGCATGCCTTTTGAGCGCAGGCCCAAGGCCATTAAATTCGACTACATGGTGAAATTGACCGAGGCCGCCAATCGTGTGCGCCAGACCGGTTTCTCCAAGGTGACGACGGTGCCTGGCAAGGACATGCCGGAGATGATTGTGATATTGCAACAACGCAGAGAGGATTCCGAGGGTAACATCACGGCCAAACGCGTAGGTACGATAGTTCATAGTTTCGGCAGCAGTACTGACGGATGGGTAGAGGGTGGCACGTTTGAAATCCATTACGGTAACATCACAGACAAGCCTTACTATAACAAGAACATGGCTTTGCGCAGCGGCGAGACAGCACTATATGCCCGCAACAGCAAGGGAAACCTTGTGCCTGTGGAAGAAAACGCTTGGGCTGATGCCGATGCCACTCCGACGCATGCTATTGTCAAGTACGACAGCAGTAGCGGCGGTGCCTATGTCGGCAGCGTGGGGACGACAATTTGGCTGGACAATATCAAGTGGGTATACTAATCGCGTACGATATGCCTTTGGATGAAGGTATTGCCATTGAGATAAAAACTATATAACAAGACAGACAGTGAAGACACCATATTATATGATAGAGGAAAGGTTGCTTCGTCGCAACCTTTCGCTTATTCAGGCTGTAGCCAGCGAGAGCGGTGCGGAGATTATCTTGGCGTTCAAGGCCTTTGCGCTGTGGAAGACATTTCCCATTTTCCGTGAATATATATCACATACTACGGCCAGCAGTCCATATGAGGCGCGTCTGGCGCATGATGAGTTCGGCAGTCCGGCGCATACTTACAGTCCGGCATATACGGAAGAGACATTCCCCGAGATTCTCCGTTGCTCCTCGCATATCACGTTCAATAGCTTGGGGCAGTATCTACGTTTTTGGCCTATGGTTGAACGGTGGAACATGGAACACGGTGCGGAGCATGGAATCACATGTGGCTTGAGAGTAAACCCTGAGCACTCGCACATAGAGACGGCTCTTTATAACCCAACAGCTCCGGGGGCGCGTTTCGGAGTCGTCGCATCCGACTTGCCAGAACAGTTGCCGACAGGCATAGAAGGTTTCCATTGTCATTGCCATTGCGAAAGCAGTGCCGAGGATTTGGTTGACAACCTTAGGCATATGGAACAACGCTTTGGCAAGTGGTTTCATGAGCTGAAATGGCTCAACCTTGGCGGTGGTCACTTGATGACGAGGCAGGGGTATAATGTCCGTCTTCTCATAGAAACCATACAAGGACTGAGGCAACGCTATCCACATTTGCACATCATTCTTGAACCCGGGTCTGCTTTTGCGTGGCAGACTGGTACGTTGGTTGCATCGGTAGTGGATATAGTGGAAAACCATGGTATCCGCACGGCTATATTGGATGTGTCTTTCACGTGCCACATGCCGGATTGTCTGGAGATGCCATATTGGCCGGCAGTGCGGGGCGCGGAGACGATAGAGGATCCGGATGGTATTGTCACCTCTGCTGATGACAATGGCGGATATGTCTACCGCCTGGGGGCAAACTCGTGCCTAAGCGGCGACTTCCTCAGCAGTTGGCGCTTCGATCATCCGCTGCAGATAGGAGAACGTATATGTTTTGAAGACATGATACACTACACGACGGTAAAGACCTGTATGTTCAACGGAATATCGCATCCGGCCATTACCATCTTACGCGTCAATGGTGAGCATGAGGTTCTGAGGGAGTTTTCATACGTGGATTATCGCGACCGCATGGATTGATATCTTTTTGCTGCTGTTCGATGGCTTCAGTATGTTGCCGTGTCATTTTTTTATTATTGACACCAAGCCATACTATGGACGCGCCCTTGACGATGGTATTGTCATGCCTCCAGCCATATTATGGTCAAGGGTGCGATAACGGTATTGTCAAAAGCGTGTCTCGGCAAGGATTCCAATATGTGTAATAATTTTCGGCATCTTCTTTTCAATGCTAATGGTCATGGCAAAGAGGTCGGGGAGGGATTCTGATGTCTAACGGATTTGGTTAGTTTTTGTGCGGTTAGGGCAACTTGTTGATGGTACTATTATGTGCCAGTTATGAATTTAAGGTTATTTTTGTGCGAGTACTTTGTTGGAACGACATAGATTTCATATCTTTGTAATTCAAAATAGAAACGTATGCTAAAATTCATATCCTTCGGCAGTAGCAGCAGCGGCAATTGTTATTACATAGCCACAGAGAAGGCCCGGATACTGGTTGATGCAGGTGTAGGAATAAGAATGCTCAGGCACAGCCTGAAGGAAAAAGGGTTGCTGCTTACCGATATAGATGCCATATTTATTACTCATGATCATGCGGATCATATCAAGGCTGTAGGTAACTTGGCTCATGACTACAAGTTGCCGGTCTATGCTACCGAGGAGGTGCACCGTGGTATTAACCGCAACTATTGCGTGACAACCAAATTGACACCGGAAGATGTTCGTGTCATCCGGAAATTGCAGACAACGCAGATAGGAGACATGAGGATTACGCCATTTGCCGTGCCTCATGACAGTAGTGACTGTGTGGGATACCGTATAGAGGCCGACGGAGAGGTGTTCTTGGTGATAACCGATGTCGGGCATGTGACCGAGGGAATACAGGCCGAAGTATCTGAGGCAAACTATATAGTGTTGGAGTCCAATCATGATGTGAGCATGCTGATGGACGGGCCTTATCCGGCTTATCTGAAAGGGAGGATACGCAGCGGCAGGGGGCATTTGTCCAATGCTGACAGCGCAAAGTTGATTGCCGAGCATGCTTCCCCTGCGCTGAAACACGTCTGGCTATGTCATCTGAGTGAGGAAAACAATCATCCAGAATTGGCACGGAAAACCTACGAGACGGTGCTTAGGGAATATGGTTTAGTGGTGGGAGCGGACTTCAAACTTGACGTACTGAAAAGGAAACAGGCAAGCGAAGTGTTCATTTTGGGTAATATGACGTAAAAACAATAAAAAACTTGTCCGATTATTTGGCCGTTCCGCATAAAGTCCGTACCTTTGCACTCGGAAAAACAAAACGATGCGTCCTTAGCTCAGTTGGTAGAGCAATTGACTCTTAATCAATGGGTCCAGGGTTCGAATCCCTGAGGGCGTACTTCAGAAAGGGATGACCTCAAGGTCATCCCTTTTGCTTTGATGGCAACAACGGAAGGTGAGAGAGATGAAATCCAATGATAGATAAATACAAATATAGCATGTTTAGAACAAAGAATTGTGGTGAGCTTCGTCTCTCCAATGTAGGCGAGGAGGTCATCCTGGCCGGATGGGTACAAAGCGTGCACAACTTGGGTGCATTGACCTTTGTGGATTTGCGTGATCGTTATGGCATAACCCAGCTTGCATTCGGCGAGGACTGCTGTGAGGAATTGAAGGCCAAGGCAGGTAAGCTTGGTAGAGAGTATGTAATCCAAGCCAAAGGCAAGGTGGTGGAGCGCTATTCCAAAAACAATAATCTGCCCACTGGAGAGGTGGAGATAATGGTGACGGAATTGAATATCATCAACGAGTCTCTTACTCCGCCGTTTACCATTGAGGAACAGAGCGATGGTGGTGACGACATCCGCATGAAGTACCGTTATTTGGACTTACGCCGTCCTTGCGTACGCAAGAATCTGGAACTGAGGCATAAGTTTGCTTTCGAAGTGCGTCGCTATTTGGATCAACAGGGCTTCTTGGAGATTGAGACACCGGTATTGGTCAATTCCACTCCTGAAGGTGCGCGTGACTTTGTTGTGCCTTCACGTATGAATCCTGGACAGTTCTATGCACTTCCACAGTCACCTCAGACTTTGAAGCAGTTGCTGATGGTGGCTGGCATGGACCGTTATTTTCAGATTGTAAAGTGTTTCAGAGACGAGGATTTGCGTGCCGACCGCCAGCCTGAGTTTACTCAGATAGATTGTGAAATGTCGTTTGTGGAGCAGGAAGACATCTTGCAGGTGTTCGAGGGTATGAGCCGTCATCTCTTCAAGGAACTGAAGGGTATAGATATTCCTGCCCTGCCGCGTATGACATGGGCGGATGCCATGAAGTTCTACGGCAGCGACAAGCCCGATACTCGTTTTGGCATGAAGTTCGTTGAACTGAAAAATACGCAACAGGATAACGCCTCTGACGAGATTGTTGAAAGTATCTTTCCCGAAGGCTTCTCCGTATTTGATTCCGCCCAATATATCGGTGCCATCTGTTGCGAGGGTCAGGCTGTACTCACACGCAAGCAACTGGACCAGCTTACCGATTTTGTCAAACGTCCTCAGATAGGTGCCAAAGGACTGGTATATGCTCGTGTGGAACAGGATGGCAATGTCAAGAGCAGTGTGGACAAATTCTATGCTCAGGATACTCTCTCTGTATTGAGGGATAAGATGAATGCCCGTCCTGGCGACCTCATTCTCGTGCTCTCTGGTGACAACGCAATGAAGGTGAGAAAGCAACTATGCGAACTGCGTCTTGAAATGGGACAACGTATGGGACTCAGGCCCAAGGACCAGTTCTCTTGTCTGTGGGTAGTGGACTTCCCGATGTACGAATGGAGCGATGAAGAGCAGCGTCTTATGGCCATGCATCATCCTTTCACTTCACCTAAACCCGAAGATATTCCTCTGTTGGATACCAATCCCGCCAAGGTCCGTGCAAATGCTTACGACATGGTTATCAATGGAGTGGAGGTAGGTGGTGGCAGCATACGTATCCACGATGCCAAGCTGCAGCAGAAGATCTTCGAAATCCTCGGTTTCACTCCCGAGCAGGCTCAGGAGAAGTTCGGATTCCTGATGAATGCTTTCAAGTATGGTGCTCCTCCTCATGGAGGTCTGGCATATGGTTTGGACCGCTTTGTCAGTCTCTTTGCCGAGTTGGACAGTATCCGTGATGTGATTGCGTTCCCCAAGAACAACAGTGGTCGTGATGTCATGCTGGATGCTCCTGGTATTATTGATCAAAAACAGATGGACGAGCTTTGCATATCCGTAAATCTCAGCGATGATGCTATAGCTAATGAGCTATAATGCCATGTCAAGCTAAAGACATCGAGTTAAACTGGAAATAATATGGGCAAGTTCCACTTTACTGTTGGGAGCTTGTCCATATTGTAGTTTTGAAGACGTGTTCTTGCATGAGTAGGTCTATGAATAGGGATATATACAGTGGTTCTTGAACTTTTATGAGGATTATGGCAAAATACTATAGTCCGCATTCTGATAAAAATACTGACGATGATTATAATTGAACATAATGCAGCAAAAGGCATCTTCTATGCCATGGAGGATGGAAATGAAATAGGAAACATCGAATACGAATTGTCAGATCATACTATGACAATCACACATACCCGTGCTTATGTACAGGGGCGTGGAGTGGGTCGTGTGCTTGTAGATGCGGCTATAGGGTATGCACGCAGCCAAGGAATGACAATAATACCTCTATGCTCATATGCCAAGGTTTTGATGGAAAGGGTGGAGGAGTATCACGAAATGATACAGAAACCTGTAGAATGAATTGGAATATCGGTGATGTCAAGCCGTTTAAGTAAGTAGCGGAAATTAGTTTATATTTTTATTTGAGTTTATCTGGCTGAGTGTCAATCTTACGAAGATGGAGTTATGGGCGTCCATAATGACTGATGAGTAAGAACGAGAATCGGCTTGAGAATCTTGAAGAATGGTATAAACTAATTCTCGCTGCTTACTTAAGTTAAGATAGAACTGTCATGTACAAGGAATCGGAATGGACGGGCTGTATGAATTTATTTGTGTCTGGTAAACGTGTTTAGCCTATTGTTCTGAGTTGTTTTATGCTAAGCCAAGCCCTTCGTTCCAAGGAACGTACTGTCTGTCTGCTAAAAATGTCATCCTTAAACCCGAATCGGTCATTAGATTTCCAATCCTTTTTGCCTTTATGTTCGTTCGTATTGCAACCGTTTTGTCGAAGGCATAGCGAGCTATGGCAAGACCAAACGGGAAGCAAGACGGCGAAGAGAAGGGCAAAATGGAGGAAAAGGCAATATAAATCAGATGATTTATACAAATTGACGTTCTAATGACCGATTTGGGTTAAAACACAGAAACAGCCGGAAAAATGTTTACATTAGCATGTGCCATTACCGAGGCC
>JAAGKN010000927.1_pt1 | contig 60555 bp, 31 predicted proteins | sample 6206371 | NCBI WGS metagenome assembly JAAGKN01 (sample SAMN11533720, study PRJNA540317) | gut metagenome | isolation source: fecal pellets from male and female animal of same cohort | host: Peromyscus leucopus | place: USA:CA | collected 2017 | reverse complement strand
GTCGCGCTCGAAAATCTGGATGTCCTCGCCTTCGAAAGGTGTCTGGTGATGGTTGTTGCCGATAAGGCACGAAGGCTGTAGCTCGTGAATCATGCGGTATTGCTCCGGGAGCTCCCAGTCAAACGGAGTCTTGTCCTCGTCGTGGTCCCACCACCCGTCGAACCACACTGCGCGTATCGGGCCATAGTTGGTCAGGAGCTCGCGGAGCTGGCGGTTCATGAAGGCGTAGTAGTGAGGCCAGTCGGCTTTGAGTGAGTCCTTGCCGGTGGTGCGTCCGGTGCGTCCCCACGGGTAATCGTCGCGCGTCCAGTCGATGTGTGAATAATATAGGTGGAGCTTCACGTCCTGACGCTGGCACTCGTCGGCAAGCTCCTTGAGCACATCGCGCCTGAACGGGGTCGCGTCGACAATGTTGTAGTCCGACTCGGCGGTGTGAAACATCGAGAAACCGTCGTGGTGGCGGGTGGTGAAGCAGATGTAGCTTGCGCCGGAGTCCTTGATGGCCGCCACCCACCCGGCGGCGTCGAAATCGGCGGGATAGAAACCCTTGGCCGCCTTGGCATATTCATCGGCTTTAGGGCCGTAGTTGAGATACCACTCGCCACGGGCGAACATACTGTAAATGCCCCAGTGTATGAAAATGCCGAAACGGTCGGCCTCGAATTCTTTCTGCGAGCTTATGACTTCGGCCGAAGGCTTATAGGCCGCGACACCGTCGGACGCTGAAATGACAGCCGCCGGCATGACTGACAGCAGCGTGGCGATAATTGTGATTCTTAGGCTCATGGACGCTATGTTTTCACGGTGGATTAATGTTGGCAGGGTGTAAATTTACGCATAATTTTTGAAATAATTAATGATTTCAGCCAAATGTAGAGCAATAGTATAAATTTGTTGCCAAAAACAGCCGACTTATTGTAAAATGCAAATTAAAAGAGGCTGAAAGTTGGTAGTGTGGTATTATTTTTTTATCTTTGTAATCTCAATTCCTATATCTAATTCCAACTCTTTATGTTTCATAGATTTAATACCATTGTTTCCTGTGCTGCGATTTCATTAGGCGCATTTGCCCAGGGAGGAGGACTTACTGACATGTCTGATAGCAAGCATGCAGTTATGGTAAATACCCCTGTCGGTGCTGTCAAATGGACCGGCGGTTTCTGGGGCGAGCGTTTCGACGTGTATAGCGGCACTTCGCTGCAAAGCATGTGGGAGACATGGTCGAACCCTGATATATCACACGGATTCCGTAATTTCGAGATAGCAGCCGGAACATGTGACGGAGAGCACTGGGGCCCTCCATTCCATGACGGCGACATGTATAAGTGGCTTGAGGCCGTGGCTGCGGTCTATGCGGTCAACAAGGACCCCAAGCTCGACGCGCTGATGGACAAGTTTATCGAGCAGGTCGTAAAGGCCCAGCGCGCCGACGGCTATATCCACACTCCCGTCATCATTGACGAGCGCAACCGCGGGGTGGACACGCATGCTCACCATAAGGAGCAGACTGTCATCGGCACTAAGGTCGGAGGCGAGGACGAGAAGGGCGCATTTGCCAACCGCCTGAACTTCGAGACCTACAATCTCGGCCACCTCATGATGGCCGGTATCATCCACAAGAGAGCCACCGGGAAGACAACGCTGTTTGACGCGGCTGTCAAGGCCACGGACTTCCTCTGCAATTTCTACGAGACGGCATCAGCCGAGCTCGCCCGCAACGCCATCTGCCCCTCCCACTATATGGGTGTGGTCGAGATGTACCGCGAGACGGGTAATCCCCGTTATCTCGACCTCGCCAACAATCTCATCAATATCCGTGGACTTGTCGAGAACGGAACTGACGACAATCAGGACCGCATCCCCTTCCGCGACCAGTACAACGCCATGGGCCATGCCGTCCGTGCCAACTATCTCTATGCCGGAGTGGCCGACCTCTATGCCGAGACCGGCGAGGAGCAGCTCATGAAGAATCTCACCAGCATCTGGGACGACATCGTGAACCGCAAGATGTATATCACAGGTGCGTGTGGTGCCCTCTATGACGGAACTTCGCCCGACGGCACATGCTACGAGCCCGACAGCATACAGAAAGTCCACCAGAGCTACGGCCGCCCCTATCAGCTCCCCAACAGCACCGCCCACAACGAGACCTGTGCCAACATCGGCAACATGCTTTTCAACTGGCGCATGCTTGAGGCTACGGGCGATGCCAAATATGCCGACATCGTGGAGACGGCCCTGTATAACAGTGTGCTCAGTGGCGTGAGCCTTGACGGAAAGCGCTACTTCTACACCAATCCGCTCCGCATGAGCGACGATCTGCCATATACGCTCCGCTGGCCGAAGACCCGCGAGGAGTATATCAGCTGTTTCTGCTGCCCGCCCAATACGCTCCGCACCATCTGCGAGGCCCAGAACTATGCCTATACCGTCAACGACAGCACGCTCTGGTGTAACCTCTACGGCGACAGCGAACTCCGCACTTCGCTCGGCAAGAAGCGTCCCCTCGTGGTGACACAGCGCACCGGCTATCCCTATGACGGCAAGGTGGTGCTCACCATGGTCGAAGTCCCCAAGAAGGAGAAACTGGCCCTGAAGCTGCGCGTCCCCTCGTGGTGTGACAACGCCACTGTGGCCGTCAACGGCGTGAAGGAGAATGTCAAGGTCACTCCCGACAGCTATATCACCCTTGACCGCACATGGAAACCGGGCGATGAGGTGACATTTGACATGGAGATGAAGACAAAGCTCATCGAGTCCAATCCTCTTGTCGAGGAGACCCGCAACCATACGGCAGTCAAGCGCGGTCCGCTCGTGTATTGCCTCGAAAGCATCGACATCGAGGACGGAAAGGCGCTCGACGATGTGCTGATTCCCGCCGATGCGACTTTCACCACCAAGGATATCACCATCGACGGCAGCCGCATGACAGCGCTTGAGACCGAGGCCCGCCTCGTCGACGGCGGCGACTGGACCGGCAAGCTCTACCGCGAGGTAGGTGGCTCCGATAAGAAAGTCAAGGTTTCCCTCATACCCTACTACGCATGGGGCAACCGCGACAAAGCCGAAATGAGTGTATGGCTTCCGCTTGCACGTTGATATAAACGGAACCGCTAACCCGAACGAACAGCACAATGAAGAAATCAATCATGGCAGTGGGGCTTGTCCTCACTGCATTCTCACTTTCAGCCGCCGACGTTTATGTGTCGCCCGACGGTAATGACAGCAACGACGGCAGCCGGAATGCTCCGAAGGCCACCCTCACGTCGGCTCTGCGTCAGGCGCGCGAAATGCGCCGCCTTGCAGCTCCCGGTGTCGAGTCGGGCATAACCATACACATGGCCTCGGGTATATATAATGTATATGAGCCGGTGTTTGTCCGTCCCGAGGACAGCGGGACACCGTCGTCGCCCACGGTAATCACGTCGGACGGCGGTGCGTGGCTCAGCGGCGGGGTCAGGATTGACGGATGGAAGCGTCAGGGCAAGCTGCTCGTTGCCGATGTCCCGCAGTTCAATGGCCGTCCGCTCGACTTCCGTCAGCTTTATGTCAACGGAAAGAAGGCTGTCCGTGCGCGCGACGTGGAGGATTTCGAGAAAATGTACCGGATTCTTAGCAACGACCCTGCCAACGAAGTGCTGTGGGTCCCGGCTGAGGCGGTGAAGAAAATAGTCAAGTCGCCATATGCAGAGATGGTGCTCCACGAAATGTGGTGTGTGGCCAATCTGCGCATCAAGTCAATCGACATTCAGGGCGACAGCGCTGCGGTGCGCTTCCACAATCCCGAGAGCCGCATCCAGTTCGAGCATCCGTGGCCGCGCCCGATGGTGACGACCGACGGCCATAACTCGGCCTTCTATCTCACCAACGCCAAGGAGCTTCTTGACGCTCCCGGAGAGTGGTATCACGACATCGATACGCGAAAAATCTATTATTATCCCATGCCGGGCGAGACGGTGACCGATGCGGTCGTCCCCGCCGTGGAGACTCTCATGACCATCGAAGGCACACTTGACCGCAGGGTCGAGAATGTCAGGATCGAGAATGTCGGCTTTGAGTACACCACATGGATGCGCCCGTCGCTCGTGGGGCATGTGCCCCTGCAGGCCGGAATGTTCATGACCGACGGCTATAAGATAAATCCGAAGATGGAGCGCCCGCAGAACCATAAGCTTGACAATCAGGGCTGGCTTGGCCGTCCGGCAGCCGCCGTGGTGGTCAAGGGGGCCAATGATGTCGATTTCCTCAAATGCCGTTTCGAGCATCTCGGTTCGTCGGGCCTCGACTACGAGTGGGGGACTGAGGGCGGACTGATTGAAGGCTGCCTCTTCCGCGACATTGCCGGTAACGGAATCGTCGTCGGCAGTTTCAGCCCGGCGTCGCACGAGACCCATCTTCCCTACGACCCGAGCGACGAGCGCGAGGTCTGCGCCGACCTCACGATTGCCAACAATCTCATTACCGACGTGACCAATGAGGACTGGGGCACTCTCGGCATCTGCGCCGGCTATGTCAAGGGCATCAATATCGAGCACAATGAGATCAACGACGTGTCGTATAGCGGCATCAACCTCGGATGGGGCTGGACCCGCACAGTCAACTGCATGCGCAACAACCGCGTTCATGCCAACCTTATCCACCACTATGCCAAGCATATGTATGACGTGGCCGGTGTCTACACTCTCGGATCACAGCCCCACAGCTGGGTGACCGAAAACTGTGTGCGCGACATCTATGTCCCCGGCTATGCGCATGACCCTAACCACTGGTTCTATCTCTACACGGACGAGGGCTCGTCGTTCATCAACGTCAAGGACAACTGGACGGAAGGGGAGAAGTATCTCCAGAACGCCAACGGCCCGGGCAACGTGTGGGAAAACAACGGCCCGAACGTCGACGAGTCAATCCGCCGCAACGCGGGTCTGACCAAGGACTTCGAATATCTCAAATCGCTCTGACGCGAATCAGAAATAAAACAATCGCTTTAACCTGTTAACACCATAGGATCGGCCTCAGGCTGATCAGCATCTTAAATCACAGTAAGCAGACATGAAAAAAAGAGTGTCGACCCTCCTTGCCGCAGCTGCCTTCGGACTCGCAGCCTCGGCCCAGACATGGATATGGTATCCAGGAGACTATGAGATATGGCTCGGTAACCGCATGAACAATAACCGCACCGAGCGCGGAGCATTCTTCCCTCCGTTCTGGAAGACCGATAGCCATTTCGTAACCGTAGAGTTCAGCAAGGATCTTGATCTCCCGGCCGATGAGGTAATCACCATAAAGGCCGAAGGAAAGTATAATGTGAAGCTCGACGGCAAGCTGCAGTTCGGTGAGCCATCAACATTCAGGATTCCTGCCGGCAAGCATAAACTTAATATAAAGGTGTGGAATCAGGCCACTCCTCCGGCGCTCTATGTCAAGGGCAAGACCGTCAACACCGACCCGACATGGCGAGTGACCAACGAGGACAAGGAGTGGATCGACGAGAGCGGAAAGGCAAGCGACACCTCTGCGACTGTCTACGCTCTGGCTGGCTACTGGGATTTTGACAATGCCGACAATCCGCCGTCGGCCTACAGTCTCAGCCTTGAGCCGATGAACTATGTCGCTGTCGAGCAGAAGACCGCCGACGGTGGCAAGCTCTATGACTTCGGCAAGGAGACATTCGGCCGCATGGTGCTCAAGAAGCCGGTCGGCGACGGGGTGGTCAATATATATTATGGTGAAAGCCCTGAAGAGGCGCTTGATCTCGGCCACTGCGAGACTCTTGACAAAATCATGTTTGAGGGCGACAAGGTCACTGACCTTGCGACGAACGCCGTTCAGAAAAATACTGGCGACTATACTCTCGACAACACCAAGGCATTCCGCTACGTTTATGTCGCTCCCGAAGCCGGGGTAGACGTGGGCGATGTGGCCATGCTGTATGAGTATGCCCCGGTTGAATATCGCGGCAAGTTCAAGTGTAGCGACCCTGAACTTAACAAGATATGGGACGTGGGGGCCTACACGATGCACCTCACGACGCGTGAATTCTTTATCGACGGCATCAAGCGCGACCGCTGGGTGTGGAGCGGCGATGCGGTGCAGAGCTATCTGATGAACTACTATCTGTTCTTTGACAGCCCGACCGTGAAGCGCACCACCCGTCTGCTTCGCGGTAAAGACCCGGTTACGGCCCACATCAACACCATCATGGACTATACGCTCTATTGGTTCAACGGTATCTATGACTACTATCTCTATACCGGCGACGATGCTTTTGTCAAGGAAATCTATCCCAAGATGCAGAGCCTGATGGATTATGTGCTCGGCAGGACGAACAAGGACGGAATGCTTGAGGGCATGACCGGCGACTGGGTGTTTGTCGACTGGGCCGATTTCCCCATGAGCAAGCAAGGGAGCCCTGTCGTTTGAACAGGTGCTGTTATGCAAGAGCCTTGAGACGATGAAGATGTGTGCCGACATAGTGGGCGATAAGGCTGATGCCGCCAAATATGGCCGTCTGGCCAAGGAGCTTCGCGACAAACTCATCCCCACATTCTGGGACGAAAAGCGTCAGGCTCTCGTCCACAATGTCGAGAACGGCAAGCAGAGCGAGCAGGTCAACAAGTTTGCCAACATGTTTGCCATCAACTACGGCTACTTTGACGAGCCTACGACCAAGTCGGTGATGGAAAACGTGATGCTCAATCCCGATGTCCCGGCAATCACCACCCCCTATATGCGCTTCTATGAGCTCGAATCGCTCTGCGACCAGGGACTCCAGACACAGGTGCTCAAAGAGATGAAGGATTACTGGGGCGGAATGCTGCGCGAGGGTGCCACATCGTTCTGGGAAAAGTATAACCCCTCGGATTCAGGTACGCAGCACCTCGCGATGTATGGCCGTCCGTTCGGCAAGAGCCTCTGCCACGCGTGGGGAGCGAGCCCGATCTATCTTATCGGTAAGTATTATCTCGGCGTGAAGCCTCTCGAACCGGGCTACAAGGAATTTTCAATCACTCCCAACCTCGGCGGCCTGAAATGGATGGAGGGCACTGTCCCCACTCCCAACGGCGAAATCTCGCTCTATGTCAACGACAAGGAAATCAAGGTCAAGGCCACCGAAGGCAAGGGCTATATCAACTTCAAGTCGAAATCGCAGCCCAAGTCGGACTACGGCACGATTGAAAAGACCGGCGACAAGAGCTATCGCCTCTATATCGACACGGATAAACAAATCACAATCAAATACAAGGAAATAGCATGATGAAGACGCTGTTGAGATACATGATGCTGGCGCTGGTCGCCACTATGGTCTGGAGTTGCGGCAGTCGCAAGAATATAGCGCTGCAATATCCCGACGACGCCTCCAACCGAGTGAAATTTGCGGCAGAACACCTCACGGGTGTGCTCCAGGAGCATGGCTATGATGTCATTGATGCCAAGGATGCCGGTGAGGGAGTGAAAATAATCCGCCTTTCGGAAGCGACTGACAGCGTCGGGCCGAAGGAAGGCTTCACCATCACGTCGGCCGGCGACGTTATCGAGGTCAAGGGCAACGACGGGTCGGGAGTGATCTACGGATGCCGCGAGCTTGCCGACCGCCTTTCAACAGACGGCAATCTCGACAGTCTGCCCGCAGAGTTTACGGACGCGCCTGAAATGGTGCTCCGCGGTGCCTGCGTCGGGGTCCAGAAGCCTTATCTGCTTCCCGGCCGCAGCGTCTACGAGTATCCCTACACGCCTGAAAACTTCCCGTGGTTCTACGACAAGGACTTGTGGATCAAATATCTCGACATGCTTGTCGAGAACCGCATGAACTCTCTCTATCTCTGGAACGGCCACCCGTTTGCGTCGCTCGTAAAGCTTGAGGACTATCCTTTTGCAGTCGAGGTCGACGACGAGACCTTCAAGAAGAACGAAGAGATGTTCTCGTTTCTCACCACCGAGGCCGACAAGCGTGGTATATTCGTGATTCAGATGTTTTACAACATTCTGCTTTCCAAGCCTTTTGCCGAGCACTACGGCATGAAGACCCAGGACCGCAACCGCCCCATCACTCCGCTTGTGAGCGACTATACGCGCAAGAGCGTGGCAGCGTTTATTGAGAAATATCCCAACGTGGGCCTGCTCGTGTGTCTTGGCGAGGCCATGGATACCTACGAGGATGATGTCGTATGGTTCACCGAGACCATCATCCCCGGCGTGAAGGACGGTCTTGCCAAGCTCGGACGCACCGATGAGCCCCCGTTGCTCCTCCGTGCCCATGACACCGACTGCAAGGCTGTGATGGATGCGGCGCTTCCGCTCTACAAGAATCTCTACACGATGCACAAGTATAACGGCGAGTCGCTCACCACCTATGAGCCGCGCGGCCCGTGGACCGAGATCCATCGAGGACTCAGCTCGCTCGGCAGCGTTCACATCAGCAATGTGCATATCCTCGCCAACCTCGAACCGTGGCGCTGGAGCTCACCCGACTTCACTCAGAAAGCTGTCAAGGCCATGCACGACATCCACGGCGCGAACGCGCTTCACCTCTATCCGCAGGCATCTTACTGGGACTGGCCCTATTCAGCCGACAGCATCGCGGGCGGAGAGCGCGAACTGCAGCTTGTGCGCGACAGCACGTGGTATGAAGGCTGGGGACGCTATGCGTGGAACTGCCGCCGCGACCGTGAGGACGAAATCAAGTACTGGAATCACCGCTTTGCGCGCACCTATGGCCTCAGCGACGACAAGGGAGCCGCAATCCGCACCGCGTTTGAGGAGTCGGGCGAAATCGCTCCGAAACTCCTCCGCCGTTTCGGCATCACGGAAGGCAACCGCCAGACCCTCCTGCTCGGTATGTTCATGAGCCAGCTGGTCAACCCTTACAAGTACACCATCTATCCCGGATTCTACGAGAGCTGTGGCCCCGAGGGTGAGAAGCTCATCGAATTTGTCGAGAAGGAATATAACGGACAGCCCCATGTGGGCGAGCTTCCGCTCGACATCACCGCACAGTGTGTGGAACACGGCGACAAGGCCGTTGCCGCAATCGAGACCATAGGCAAGGTCAATGCCAACAGTGCCGAGTTTGAGCGCCTGAGCAACGACATGAACTGCTACCGCACATTCGCCTATTTCTTTGACCGCAAGGTCAAGGCCGCCCAGCAGGTGCTTAACTATCAGTGGACCAAAGACCTGAAATATCTTGACGCTGCCGTGCCTCTGCTTGAGGAAAGCCTTGACTATTACAAGAAACTCGTCGATCTCACCAAGGGCCATTATCTCTACGCCAACAGTATGCAGACCACCATGCGCCGCATTCCCATCGCCGGTGATGACGGTAAGAACAAGACCTGGGAGGAACTGCTCGTGCACTATCAGGCCGAGCTCGACAACTTCAAGAACAACATCGCCATGCTCAAGGACAAGGCGGCAGGCAAGATCGCGACTGAAGACGTGGCCATAAAACCGCTCGCCGGGGCGAAAGTCAAGCTCAACGGAAAGTGGAACACTGCGACGCTGAAAGAGGGCGCTGTGCTTCTTGACAACATGCCAGCCTCAAAGGTGACCGGTCTCGCCCCCGAGCTCGAAGGGCTGACTGCATTCCGCGTCAACGGCGACGAACAGCGTAAGGACGGCACTACAATCGACTTCGAATGTGAAGAGCCGGTGAAATTGCTTGTGGCCTACTTCAAGGACGACCAGAAAAAATATGCCAAAGCGCCGAAGCTTGAGACGGATGCCACCGCCAACGAGTACGGACAGGCCGAACCGGTGCTGACCAACGCCATCCACCTCGACAAGATGCCCCTCGCCAACGTGCATGCCTACAGCTTCAAGCCCGGCAAGCATTCGCTTAATCTCCCGAAGGGCTATGCCCTCGTGCTCGGTTTCACATCCGATGAAATCACTCCGCGCAACGCCGCGCTCGCAGGTGAGGACGAAGCGATGGACTGGCTGTTCTACTAAGCCGCGTCGGTAATCATCCGTAGGAATCATCATCAATTTTGATATTTGCAATCAACTCATATATGAAACGACTGTTTTTAATCATCTCACTCGCCCTTGTCTTCTGGTCGGGCGTTAACGCCCAGCGTCATGTCAGTCAGGAACGCATGGCCGATGTCTATCGCGAGTCGCGCACACCTTATAAGTACGGACTCGTCGTTGCTCCGGCCGACAACAACCATAAGATTGACTGCCCGACGGTGTTTCGCGAGGGCGATAAATGGTATATGACCTATGTGGTCTATAACGGGCGTTCCGGACAGGATGGCCGTGGCTATGAGACATGGATAGCCGAGAGCGACAATCTGCTCGAATGGAAGACTCTCGGCCGCATACTCGCGTATGCCGACAAGGGCTGGGACCGCAACCAGCGCGGAGGCTTCCCCGGACTCATTGACATGGAGTGGGGCGGCAGTTATGCCATCAACCGCTACAAGGGCAAGTGCTGGATGACCTATATCGGCGGCGAGGGGACAGGCTATGAGGCTGTCAACGCTCCGCTTGCCGTCGGGCTTGCGTGGACCAAGGGCAATCCCGGCACGGCCCACGAATGGAACACCTTTGACAAGCCGATTCTTTCGATAAACGACAAGGACGTGCAGTGGTGGGAAGCCCTGACGGAATACAAGAGCACTGTCTATGAAGATCCCCACAAGACGCTTGGCTCACGCTTCATAATGTATTATAACGCCGGAGGTGTCAACCCCGAAACAGGTATGAAAGGGGAGCGTATAGGCATTGCGCTGTCTGACAACATGACCAAGTGGCGTCGCTACGAGGGGAATCCCGTGTTCACACATGAGGCACAGGGAACAATCACCGGCGATGCCCAGATTGTGAAGATGGACGACCTGTATGTGATGTTCTATTTCTCGGCGTTCAATCCGTCGCGCCCCTACAAGGCATTCAATACTTTCGCCTGCAGCTATGATCTCGTGACATGGGATGACTGGGAGGGCGACGACCTTATCTATCCCACCAAGCAGTACGACGAGCTTTTCGCACACAAAAGCTATCTCGTGAAGCACGACGGAGTGGTCTATCACTTTTATTGTGCGGTCAACAATGCCGAGCAGCGCGGCATAGCCGTGGCGACGAGCAAACCGATGGGCCGCTCGGCAGTGCGTTTCCCCGAACGTCCGGCAACGGGCCGTCGCGGCCATGTCAGCCTCAACAAGGGGTGGACAACATGGCTCAACGATGACAAAGCCTCGGCAAAGACTGTCGACGTGCCCCACAACTGGGACGACTACTACGGCTACCGCCAGCTCACACACGGAAACCTTCACGGCAACGCCGGTTATGTCAAGGATTTTGACATGGCGGAGCGCGTCGACGGCAAGCGCTACTTCATCAACTTCGAGGGAGTGGGAACCTATGCCGGCATCAAGCTCAACGGCCATGACCTCGGCCGTCATCCTTCGGGGCGTACATCGCTCACGTTTGACGTGACCGACTATCTGAATTTCGGTGGTAAAAATACTCTTGAAGTCATTGCGGAGCATCCTGAAATGATTGCCGACATGCCCTGGGTGTGTGGCGGATGCTCATCGGAGTGGGGTTTCAGCGAGGGCTCGCAGCCTCTCGGCATATTCCGCCCGGTAGAGGTTGAAATCACCGACGAAGTCCGGGTAGAGCCCTTCGGTGTCCACATCTGGAACAATGCTGCCTGCGATTCGGTATTCATCGAGACAGAGCTGAAAAACTATGGCTCAAAGCCTGCCGAATTTGACTTTATCAGTAAGTTCAGCAATGCCGATGGCCGTCAGATATTCCGTCTGACAGACAAGATGACTCTTAAGCCCGGCGAAAGCAAGGTCGTGAAGCAGGCTTCTGCAATAGAGAATCCGAGTCTGTGGAGTCCCGACAGTCCGTATCTCTACAAGCTCGCCACAATGGTCAAGCGCAACGGCAAGACCACTGAGGAAGTGACAACCCCCTACGGTATCCGCAACTTCTCGTGGCCCGTAAAGCGCAACGACGGCGACGGACGCTTCTTCATCAACGGCAAGCCGGTGTTTATCAACGGTGTGTGTGAATACGAACATCAGTTCGGTGCTTCGCATGCCTTCAGCGACGAGCAGATTGAAGCCCGTGTGAAGCAGATAAAGAATGCCGGATTCAACTCGGTGCGCGATGCCCACCAGCCCCACAATCTCCGCTATCAGGAATACTGGGACAAGGAAGGCATTCTGTTCTGGCCCCAGTTCTCGGCCCATATCTGGTATGATACCCCCGAATTCCGCGAGAATTTCAAGACTCTGCTGCGCCAGTGGGTGAAGGAGCGCAGCAATTCTCCCTCGGTGGTGATGTGGGGACTCCAGAACGAGAGCACCCTTCCGCGTGATTTCGCGCAGGAGTGTGCCGACATCATCCGTGAAATGGATCCCATGGCACGCGACATGCGTGTTATCACCACCTGCAATGGCGGAGAGGGCACCGATTGGAATGTGATTCAGAACTGGAGCGGCACCTATGGCGGTGATGTCTTTAAATACAATGAGGAACTTGCCCGTCCCAACCAGCTGCTCAACGGCGAGTATGGTGCATGGCGCACACTCGGATTCCACACAGAGCCGGGCAAGTTCGAGCCCAACGGCCCTTGGAGCGAGGAACGCATGACCCAGCTCATGGAGACTAAAATCCGTCTGGCCGAACAGGCGCGCGACAGCGTGAGCGGTCACTATCAGTGGATCTACAGCAGCCATGACAATCCCGGCCGCCGTCAGCCCGACGAGGCATACAGAATGATTGATAAGGTTGGCCCGTTCAACTACAAGGGTCTCGTCAGCCCGTGGGAGGAACCAGCCGACGTATATTATATGTATAAGGCGAACTATGTCGACGCTGCGACAGATCCCTTTGTCTACATAGCCTCACATACATGGCCCGACCGCTTCAAGTCGGCCCGCAAGGCCACTATCGAGGTCTACAGCAACTGCGACTCCGTGCAGCTCTTCAACGACGCTTTCGACGCCAACTATCTCGGTGCGCGCTCTAAGGGCGGAATCGGCACTCACATGACGTGGGAGGATGTCGATGTGCGCTGCAACGTGCTCCGCGCTGTCGGTTACCATAAGGGCGAGAAAGTGGCCGAGGACCTGATTGTGCTCGACAATCTTGAGGCCGCGCCCAACTTCGCGGCTCTCCGCTCGCCCGGCTCGGATGCACTGAAGGGTGCTGAAGGCTACAACTATGTCTACCGTATCAACTGTGGCGGCGACGGCTATACCGATGAGTTCGGTCAGAACTGGCTTGCCGACGACACGACCTATTCACGCTCGTGGGCACAGGATTTCAAGGGCCTGTCGCCATACCTCGCAAGCCAGCGTGTCACCTACGATCCCATTGCCGGGACTAACGACTGGGGTCTTCTCCAGAGCTTCCGTTTCGGCCGTCACAAACTTTCATATAACCTGCCTCTGCCTGACGGACGCTACAGGGTCGAACTCTATTTCATCGAGCCCTGGCACGGAACGGGTGGGGGAGAAGGCACTGACTGCGAGGGTCTCCGTATCTTCGATGTGGCTGTCAATGACTCGACAGTCATCGATGACCTCGACATCTGGGCCGAAGCCGGTCACGACAAACTGCTGAAAAAGGTGGTCGACTGCAATGTCACCAACGGCAAGCTCACCATTGATTTCCCCGAAGTCAAGGCCGGTCAGGCAGTGCTTTCGGCTATTGCAGTGGCGACACTCGACCAGACAGTCAACGTGCCTGTCACTCTCCAGGCTTCAGACTGGAGCTGGAAAGCGGCTGACAAGGCCGTGGTCGAGAAAATGCCTGCCGACATGCTTCCGAAAGACGAAAACGCCCGCGCCGCCGTGACATACGAGGCCGAGGACGCGAAGTGTGAAGGCAAGTATCAGGTCAAGGAATTCAAGAAACAGAACGGTGTGTTCTTCTCCGGCAAGGGAAGCGTCGAGTGGACCATCTCGACAGGTCTCGCTCAGGTCTATGCACTCCGTTTCAAGTTTATGAACACCAACAAGCAGGCCGTGGCAGTCAATCTCAAACTCATTGCCCCCAACGGCGCGGTGCTCAAGGACGACACCATCAATCTCCCCGACACACCTGAAAAATGGCGAATGCTCAGCACCACAACCGGCGGATATATCAACGCCGGGACATATAAAGTGATAGTTTCCGCTCCCGACCTCAGCGGGGTGGCTTTCGATTCATTGGAAATACAGTAAGAGATAAGGAATACAGCAATCATCATGTATAGAAAACTTACAGGCGCTCTCCTGCTGATGACTTCAGTCGCAGCCGTGGCCGACACCCGTCCGGCACGCGACTGGGAAAACAACCATATATTGCAGATAAACCGCGAACCGGCGCGCGCCGCTTTCATACCCTATGGAGATGTCAGGGGCGACCGCGCGATGAGTCTCAACGGTGACTGGCGTTTTCACTGGTCGCCCACGCCCGAGGGGCGTGTGGATGGATTTGAAAAGGCCGGATTTGACGATTCGTCGTGGAAACAGCTTGCCGTCCCTGCTGTCTGGGAGGTCAACGGCTACGGCACACCTATCTATGCCTCGGCAGGCTATACGTTTAAAATCAATCCTCCATTCGTGACTGACACTCCGAAGGAGAACTACACGGCATATACCGAACGCAATCCGACCGGTCAGTATCGCCGCACGTTTGAAGTTCCAGCCTCGTGGCTGAAGGACGGACAGACGTTCCTGCGCTTCGACGGCGCTATGAGCGCCTTCTACGTGTGGATCAACGGCAAGCGCGTCGGTTACTCGCAGGGAAGTATGGAGCCGTCGGAGTTCAATATCACTCCCTATATACATGCCGGTAAGAATGAGATTGCTGTCGAGGTCTATAAGTATAGCGACGGATCCTACCTTGAGGATCAGGACTTCTGGCGTTTTGCCGGCATACATCGTGATGTCACCCTGTTTCACACTCCTGACGTGAGACTGCGCGACTTTGTTGTGCGCACTCTCCCTGATGAGAATTACCGTGATTTTGTATTTCAGCTCGACCCGCAGTTCTCGGTCTACGACGGGGAGCGCGGAACCGACTATAAGCTTCATGTCAGGCTCGGTCAGAAAGATCTCCCGGCCGTGGTCGACACGACTGTGGTCATCAATGAAATCCTCGACCTTGACCACAAGGCTTCGGTGATGAACGAGTGGTATCCCCAGCGCGGCCCGCGCAAGATGGGGCGTATCTCAAGTCTCGTCCGTCTTCCCAATCTCTGGACAGCCGAGACTCCGGTGCTTTATGATCTCGACCTTGAGCTCTGTGACGCTGCCGGCAATGTGATTGAACGCGCCGACAGCAAGGTCGGTTTCCGCAGTGTGGAGGTGAAGGATGGACAGGTTCTCGTAAATGGCAGTCCTATCCGTTTCCGTGGCGTGAACCGCCATGAGCATGACCCGAAGACCGCACGCGTAATGACCGACGAACTTATGATTAAGGACATCAAGCTCATGAAGCAGGCTAATGTCAACGCCGTCCGCACGAGCCACTATCCCAACACCCCGCGCTGGTATGAGCTCTGCGACTCGCTCGGACTCTATGTCATGGACGAGGCCGACATCGAGGAGCACGGTCTCCGTGGCACTCTCGCGAGCACTCCCGACTGGCATGCGGCTTTCCTTGACAGGGCCGTTCGCATGGCCGAGCGCGACAAGAACCATCCTTCGGTCGTGTTCTGGAGCATGGGCAACGAAAGCGGCTACGGGCCCAATTTTGCCGCGATCTCCGCATGGCTTCATGATTTTGATCCGACACGTCCTGTCCATTATGAAGGTGCGCAGGGTGTCGACGGCGAACCGGATCCCGCCACGGTCGATTTTATCAGCCGTTTCTATCCGCGAGTGATGGATGAGTATCTCAATCCGGGCATCAAGGAGGGCGATGACAAGGAACGTGCCGAAAACGCCCGCTGGGAACGTCTTCTGTCCATCGCCCGCCGCGACAATGACAACCGTCCCGTGATAACAAGCGAGTATGCCCACGCCATGGGCAATGCCATGGGCAATTTCCGCGAATATTGGGATGAGATCTACAGCCATCCGCGTATGGCCGGCGGCTTCATCTGGGATTGGGTCGATCAGGGCATCGAGCGTGTGCGCCCCGACGGAAAGATGGAGATGTCATACGGCGGCGATTTCGGCGACAAGCCTAATCTGAAAGCCTTCTGCATGAACGGAGTGGTGCTTGCCGACCGTTCGCTGAATCCGAAATATTATGAAGTGAAGACTGTCTACAGTCCCGTGGCTGTCTCGCTCAAGTCATACGACCCATCGACCGGCAACGCCGTGATTGAATTTATCAACCGCAATCATCACATAGACCTTTCGGGCTACGACTGCACATGGACACCCGTTATCGACGGCGTGGCCGGTAAGCCTGTGGCTCTGACACTTCCTGCCCTCGCTGCCGGAAAGAGCGGCGATGTGACCGTGAATCTTAAGAAACTGAAAGTTCCGGCTGATGCGGATTTGCGTCTCAACGTGTCTGTAACGCTCAAAAATGACACCGACTGGGCTTCGGCCGGTCATGAAATTGTAGGCCGTCAGCTTACCCTTAATGAAAATCTCCTTGCCGGAAACGACCGTGCACCCAAGGCCGGGAAGGGTCTGAAAGTTGCGGAGGCGGCAGGTATGTTCGACGTGACCGGGCCTAAATTCAAGGCTGTGTGGAATCGTGAGTCCGGCAATCTCGCTTCGCTGTCATACAATGGCCGACAGGTGATAGAGGGCTCTTATTTCCAGGCGTTCCGCGCACCGACCGACAATGACAAGAGCTTCGGCAACTGGCTTGCAAAGGACTGGACAAAGAACCGGATTGACTCTCCCGCCGTGAAATGTGAATCTCTTGACTGGAAAGAAGCCGACGGCAAGGTGATTGTGACTTCGAGGCAGAAGTATTCCTACGCCGAGGGGGCAATCATGGTCGAAAGCGACTATACTGTCTATCCCGATGGCATCGTGGATCTCACACAGACCTACACCCCCGAAGGCAATCTCCCCGAGCTTCCGCGTCTTGGAAGCGCATTGGTGGCCGACGGAGCATATAACGTAGTGGAGTGGTATGGCTACGGCCCGACTGAAAACTATCCCGACCGTCTTGAAGCCTCGTCGATAGGACGATGGAAGGGGAAGGTAGGCGACCAGTATACCCACTATCCGCGTCCGCAGGATTCGGGCAATCTCGAATCGGTCGCTGAAATCTCGATAACCGACAAATCAGGCCGCGGTCTGCGTGTCAGCGCCATCGGTTCGCCCATTTCTGCATCGGCGCTCCCATATTCAGTCAACGATATTTATGCGGTTTCCCACGACTGTGATTTGACAAACAGCGGTAAGACCTATCTAAACCTTGATGCGGCTGTGATGGGTCTCGGCAACAGCAGTTGCGGCCCGGGCGTGTTGAAGAAATATGCCATCCCCCACGGCCCTCACGCACTAAAGGTGCGCATCACTCCCGTGAAGTAGGGCATCAGTCATAATCTTTAACCATCACAGGTGGCGGTGACAGCGCCGCAAGACAATGAATTAAAAAATAAATCTAAAATATACAATGAAAAAAACTGCAGTAACTATCTGTTCCATGCTTGCCGGCATGACGATGATGGCCCAGTCGGTCACCACCGAGCGTCAGTATCTTTCAGGTAAAGGATGTGACGACATGGTGGAATGGGACTTTATGTGTACCGACGGTAACAATTCAGGGAAGTGGACCAAGATCGGTGTCCCTTCGTGCTGGGAATTGCAGGGCTTCGGCACATATCAGTATGGTATGAAATTCTATGGCAAAGCCTTCCCCGAAGGCGCTGCCGATGAGAAGGGCATCTATAAATATGAATTCGAGCTCCCGGAGTCGTGGCGCGGCAAGCAGATTGAGCTTGTGTTTGAAGCAGCCATGACCGACACCGACGTGCTCATCAATGGCCGTAAGGCCGGGCCGAAGCATCAGGGCGGTTTCTACCGTTTCATCTATGACGTGAGTGACCGTGTGTTCTTTGGCCCGAAGAAGAAAAACCGCATTGAGGTGACCGTGGGCAAAGAGAGCGAGAATGCAGGTGTCAACCTCGCCGAACGCCGCGCTGACTATTGGAATTTCGGCGGAATCTGGCGTCCGGTATTCATGCAGGCTCGCCCGGCGCTCAACCTCAAGCATATCGCTATCAATGCCGATGCCGACGGTACTTTTACCGCCGACTGCACACTCAGCATGCCCGTGGAAGGTGGCAAGATTACTACGGTCATCAGTGACAAGAACGGTAAGAAGGTCGGTGAGTCGGTGACTCCTCTCCGCCCCGGAGCAGGCGACAGTCAGGTCGAGGTCAAGGTCAATGCCCCAGCGACATGGAGCGCCGAGACCCCTGAACTTTATAAGGCTGAATTCACCCTGTCGGATGCTTCCGGCAAGGTGCTCCACAAGGAAAACAAGAAATTCGGCTTCCGCACCATCGAAGTGCGCGAGAGCGACGGCCTCTATATCAACGGTAAGAAAATCAACATCCGCGGTGTGAACCGTCACAGTTTCCGCCCGGAAAGCGGCCGAACTCTCAGCCGCGAGAAGAATCTTGAGGACGTTAAGCTCATCAAGTCGATGAACATGAACGCAGTGCGTCTCTCACACTATCCCGCAGACCCCGAATTTTATGAAATCTGTGATTCGCTCGGCCTCTATGTGATGGATGAGCTTACCGGCTGGCACGGCAAGCACGAGACCATCAACGGCCAGAAGCTTGTCAAGGAAATGGTGGAGCGCGATGTCAACCATCCTTCAATCATCTGGTGGAGCAACGGTAATGAAAAGGGCTGGAACGACGAGCTCAACGGCGAGTTCCATAAGTATGACCCGCAGAAGCGTCCTGTGCTCCATCCCCAGGGCAATTTCGGCGGATTCGAGACCATGCACTACCGCTCCTACGGCGAGAGCCAGAACTACATGCGTCTGCCCGAAATCTTCATGCCGACAGAGTTCCTCCACGGACTTTATGACGGCGGTCACGGTGCCGGACTGTATGACTATTGGGAGATGATGCGCAACAGTCCCCGTGTGCCGGCGGCTTCCTCTGGGTACTTGCTGACGAGGGAGTGAAGCGTGTCGATATGGACGGTTTCATTGACAACTGCGGCAACTATGGCGCGGACGGTATTGTTGGCCCCCATCACGAGAAAGAGGGAAGCTACTGGACTGTGAAGGAAATCTGGAACCCCATCCAGATAATGAACAGGGAGTTCACTCAGGACTTTGACGGAAAACTCACTGTCGAGAACCGCTATGACTTCACCAATCTCAACGGCTGCTCGCTCACATGGCGTCAGCTTGCCATGCCTGCTCCCGGTGCGAAGGGCGATGCCAAGGTCATAGCTGAAGGAAAGGTCAATTTCTCCGATATACCCGCGCGAGGTAAGGGCTCAGTCACTATCCCGAAACTCAAACCTGAGACCGACGCTCTCGAGCTCACTGTCACCGACAACCACGGTGAAGACCTCTTCACATGGTCACATCAGATTACGGGCAAGGCAAAGGCCGCTCCCGCAACCAAATCGGGCGCTGCCCCGACTTGGAGCGAGACTGCCGACGAACTGACAGTCAGCGCCAATGGCCGTACATATCATTTCAGCAAGAAGAACGGACAGCTCATGGGCGTGGATGTCAACGGCCGCCGCATCGAGCTCACCGACGGCCCGCGTGTAATCGTGGCAAAGCGTTCCGACCGTTCGATGGACGGTTTCTATAACCATGATGACCCGCAGGCAGAGAAGAAAAAGACCCAGTACACAGAGTTTGAGGATCTCGGCAAGTTTACCGGCATCAAGGCCGAGAAGGTCGGCAACGATGTAGTCGTCACCGCCGACTACAAGCTCGGCAACTTCGACAAGGCCAACTGGACAATCGCTCCCGACGGAAGCGCAGCTCTTGATTTCGCCTATAATTTCAACGGTGTCATCGACCTTATGGGTGTCAAGTTTGATTTCCCCGAGGACAAGGTGATGAGCAAGCGCTGGGTGGGCGACGGCCCTTACCGCGTATGGCAGAACCGTCTCCATGGTCCCCAGTATGGCGTGTGGGAGAATGACTACAACGATCCCATTCCTGCCGAAAGCTTCACATATCCGGAATTCAAGGGCTATTTCGCCAATGTCGACTGGATGGACATCAAGACACAGGATGGAACGATTGAAATCATCAATGAGACTCCCGGTAGCTACGTCGGTGTCTACGAGCCCCGCGATGGCCGTGACCACATCCTCTATGAGCTTCCCAAGACCGGAATCTCTATAATGGAAGTCATTCCTCCTGTCCGCAACAAGGTCAACACTACAGATCTCGTGGGCCCGTCGTCGCAGCCCAAATGGGTTGCCGGACAGCGCACAGGCCGCATTATCCTTAACTTTGAGTAACATACATAATGAAATTACGCAGCATATTATTATCTGCAACCGCAATGCTCGCTCTCAACGTGTCGGCAGGTCCGACACTTGAGCGGGCTTTTGCCGATCCGCCCTTTGAAGCCGCTCCCTGGTGCTTCTGGTATTGGATGTATGGCGCGGTCACCGAAGAGGGTATCAAGGCTGACCTTGAGGCTATGAAAAATGTCGGTCTCGGCGGCACATATCTTATGCCTATCAAGACCGTCGAGGCCGCTCCCCAATATGAGGGCAAAGCTCCTCAGCTTTCGCCTGAATGGTGGAGGCTGGTAGGGCGCAGCATGGAGATTGCCGACAGTCTCGGATTGAAACTCGGCATGCATATCTGTGACGGTTTCGCCCTTGCCGGCGGTCCGTGGATAAGTCCGGCCGAGTCTATGCAGAAGGTCGTGACAGCCGACACTATTATAAGAGGTGGTGCGGTTGAAAATCTCATACTTCCGAATCCTGAGAGCTATAAGGGCTACTATGAAGATATAGCCCTGCTTGCCATGCCGGTGAAGGGACGCAAGATTGCTGAAAAACCTAAAATCACTGTCGGCAATGTCGAAGCCTCCGTGGCCGAGGGCAAGGGTGTCAATATCGACGACAAGGGAGTAATCCGTTCGTCGGTCCCCTGCTGGATTCAGTATGAGTATGCCGAGCCTGTGAGCGTCGACAATGTCGAGATTATCCTGTCGGGCAACAACTATCAGGCCCACCGTCTGAAGGTTTACGCAAGCAACGACGGAAAGAATTTCCAGCTCGTCAAGCAGCTCCAGCCCGCACGTCAGGGCTGGCAGAATACCGACGCGCAGAGCACCCATGCCATACCCCCGACCAAGGCAAAATATTTCCGTTTTGACTGGACTCCTGTCGGCAGCGAGTCCGGCAGCGAGGACATGGATGCCGCCAAATGGAAACCTAATCTCAAGATAAAGGAAATCAGGCTCAGCGGTGAGCCTAAGCTAAACCAGTGGGAAGGCAAGGCAGGGCTTGTCTGGCGCGTGGCACCTGAAACCACCGACACCGAGATTCCTGAGGCGCTGTGTGTCAAGACAGGCGAGATTATCGACCTCACTCCGCAGATGAAAGGTGGGGCGCTCTCGGCCACTCTGCCTGAAGGTGAGTGGCGCATCATGCGTATAGGCTATACCTCGACCGGCCACACTAATGCCACCGGTGGCGCAGGTCAGGGTCTCGAAGTCGACAAGTTCAGCCGGGAAGGAGTGGCAAAGCAGTTTGACAACTGGTTTGGCCAGGCATTCGTGAAGACGAACCCGGAGATTGCCAAAAAAGTGCTCAAATATATGCACGTCGACAGCTGGGAGTGCGGTAGCCAGAACTGGAGCGACAACTTCGCCGACGAGTTCAGGACGCGTCGCGGATACGACATCAGGCCGTACCTGCCACTGTTTGCCGGAGTTCCCGTCGACAATGCCGAAGTTTCCGAAAGAGTGCTTCGCGATGTCCGCACTACGATTGCCGAACTTGTGGTCGATGTGTTCTATGATGTCCTTGCCGAGAAGGCAAAGGAATATGACTGCCTTTTCTCAGCCGAATGTGTCTCGCCGACCATGGTGAGCGACGGCATGATGCACTATCAGACCGTGGACTTCCCGATGGGTGAGTTCTGGCTCAACAGCCCTACCCATGACAAGCCTAACGATATGCTTGATGCCATACACGGAGGTCACATATATGGGAAAAATATCATTCAGGCCGAAGGTTTCACCGAACTCCGCGGAACCTGGGACGAGACTCCGGCCATGCTCAAGACCCTTCTTGACCGCAACTATGCTCTCGGCATCAACAGCATATTCTATCATGTCAACACCCACAATCCATATATGGATAAGAAGCCGGGTATGACGCTCGACGGTATCGGACTCTTTTTCCAGCGCGACAACACGTGGTTTGCCGACGGCGGCAAGGGCCTGACCGACTACATGCGCCGCGCACAGGCGTTGCTGCAATATGGCACTCCGGTGACCGACATTGCGGTCTTTACGGGCGAGGAGATTCCGCGCCGCGCCGTGTTGCCCGACCGCCTCGTTCCCTCGCTCCCCGGCATTTTCGGCCCGGAACGCGTTGAGTCGGAGCGTCAGCGTCTGGCCAATGTCGGGCAGCCGCTGCGAACCAAGCCTGTCGGCGTTTCCCACTCGGCCAACATGGCTGACCCGGAGAAATGGATAAATCCGATGAGAGGCTATAACTACGACTCGATGAACAAGGATGCGCTCCTGCGTCTGGCCAAGGCTGACAACGGCCGTCTGACCCTCCCAGACGGAGCTTCCTACAAGGTGCTCGTGCTTCCGATGGCCCATCCGCTCATGCCCGATACGACACTCAGCCCTGAAGTGAAGGCCAAAGTTGCCGAGCTGGTCAAGGCCGGGGTGGTTGTCCCGAAACTTCCTTATGTAAGCGACGATTTTTCGGCCTACGGCCTCGAACGCGATGCCGTCGTGCCTGAAAACATCGCGTGGACCCACCGCCGTCATGATGGCGACAATGTTGACCTATATTTCATATCCAACCAGGAGGAACAGCCGAGAGAATTTACTGCATCGTTCAGGGTCGCAGGCCGTGTGCCCGAACTGTGGAACCCGATGACAGGCAGGATTGACCGTAATCTTGACTGGACAAGCGCTGACGGCCGCACGGATGTGAAGATGAACCTCGATGGTGCTGAATCAGGCTTCATCGTGTTCCGCGAGCCAACTTCAGCCACGTCGGGCAAGGCTCCTATAGAGAATGAAACGACAAACGGGTTGGAGACATCGAAATGGACGGTTGAATTCAAGACCACCGGCCGCACTGTCGAAAGCCCCGTGCTTTTTGACTGGACCTCATCAGCCGATGATGACATCCGCTACTATTCAGGCACGGCTGTCTACTCAACGACATTCAAAGCTCCTAAATTTGGCAAGGGCGACCGCGTGGTGCTTAATCTCGACGGCCTCCACGACGTGGCAACAGTCAGGGTCAACGGCAAGGAGTGTGGCATCGTGTGGACAGAGCCTTATTCAGTCGACATCACCGATGCCATAAAGAAGGGAAAGAACTCCCTTTCCATCGATGTGACAAACACATGGGCTAATGCCCTTCTCGGTGAGGATGAGGGCAAAGCCCCGTTTGACGGTATCTGGACCAACGGCAAATATCGCCGTGCCGATAAGACCTTGCTGCCCGCAGGTCTCACAGGCCCGCTCACTCTAAGTGTGATTTCAGAAAAATAAATTCAGAACATATCAAGGATAAACAGATAGCAGATATGAAAACCAATCATAGCTCTTTGTATAAAGGTTTGAGCCTCGCGGCATTCCTTGCATTCGGCCTTGCAGCCGATGCCGAGGTGAAAATGCCCGCGTTTTTCGGCGACAACATGGTGATGCAGCAGAACACCGATGCCAATATGTGGGGCACGGCCAAGGCATCGTCGACCGTGACCGTGGCTCCAGGATGGACTTCCGAGGTCTATAAGACCAAGGCCGGAAAAGACGGAAAATGGAAAATCTCAATTCCCACCCCCGCCGCCGGAGGCCCTTACAATGTGACTGTCAGTGACGGCACACCCCTTACGCTCAACAATGTGATGCTCGGAGAGGTGTGGCTCTGCTCAGGCCAGAGCAATATGGAGATGCCCATGAAGGGCTTTAAGAACCAGCCTGTCGAGGGCGCAAACATGGCTACTCTCAAGAGCCGCAACCCCGACATCAGGCTTTTCACCGTCAAGCGCAACTCATCGACCGTGCCTGTCGACGACGTGACAGGCTCATGGGCCGAGGCTTCGCCTGAGAGCGTGAGAAATTTCAGCGCAACGGCCTATTTCTTCGGCCGTCGCATCGAGGAGATGCTTGATGTGCCTGTCGGACTTATCGTTGTGGCATGGGGCGGATCGGCCTGCGAGGCATGGATGAACGACGAGATGCTTCCGGCTTTCCCCGAAGCTGCTGCCAATATCCCTGCCGTCGATGGCAAGATTCCCTCCAAAAACCGCACTCCGAGTGTGCTCTTCAAAGGTATGCTCAACCCGCTTATCGGCTTGTCGATGCGCGGTGTCATCTGGTATCAGGGCGAGGACAACTGGAATCGCGCGCATACTTACACCGACATGTTCTCGACCATGATAAAAGGCTGGCGCAATCTTTGGGGACAGGGTGACTTCCCCTTCTACTACTGCCAGATTGCTCCCTATGATTACGCTATCATTACCGAGCCCGGCAAAGAGATTATCAACTCAGCCTATCTCCGCGAGGCCCAGGCCCGTGTCGAGCATATCGTGCCCAACACCGGTATGGCCGTGCTGATGGATGCAGGCTGGCCTGAGGGCATACATCCTCCGAAAAAGCAGATTCCCGGCGAACGCCTCGCGCTTCTTGCGCTCAACAAGACCTATGGCATCAAGGGCATAGGAGCCGAGAGCCCTGTCTACAAGTCAATGGAGGTCAAGGGCGACACGGTGATTGTAAGCTTTGACCGTGCGCCTGAATGGATTGCCGGAAAGCAGAGCTTCGAGTCGAAGCAGTTTAAGCTCGCAGGTGAGGATCGTGTGTTCCATCCCGCCAAGGCGTGGATTTCGCGCAGCAAAGTGATGGTCAAGAGCGACAAGGTGCCTCATCCGGTTGCAGTCCGCTATGCGTTTGAGAATGCTTCGGAGGGTGATTTGTTCAGCACCGACGGCCTTCCTGTCTCGTCGTTCCGCTCTGACGACTGGCCTGACGAGAGACCGGTTAAAGAATAGCTTTAAAGACGTGGAGTTAGAGCTCAGGAGTTTTCATCCGAAACCTTCTGGCTCTATTCCTTTGGATGCTAATATCAGGAGGACGTTGATAGACGGCCTCTAACAAACAGAAACTGTAAAATGATGAAGCGACGACTGCTTTTACCCCTTTTTCTCGCCTTGGCTGTGGCGCTTACGGCCAATGTCCCTGCCGATTATGTGTGGGACAGCATGAGCCATGACTCATCGGCTTCGATGCCGGTGGGCGGTGGAGACGTGGGGCTCAACGTCTGGGCCGAGGATGGCGATGTGCTTTTCTATATAGGGCGCAGCGGAGCCTACGATGAGAACAACACGCTGTTGAAGCAGGGCCGTGTGCGCCTGCACATACCCGGCGACGTGGTTGCTCCGTTCTCCCAGCGCCTCAGGCTTGAGGAAGGCTATTGCGAACTCATGGTGAATGGCTCTAAAGTCATTGTGTGGGCCGATGTGTTCCGCCCTGTGATTCACGTAGAGGTGGAGAGCCCGAAGGCTATCTCTCCTGAACTGAGTTATGAGAGCTGGCGCTATGCCGACCGCCCGTTCAAGAAAGGGGAGGGGAGGCAGAATTCGTGGAAATGGTCATCGCCCAAGAATCTCGTCACGACCCGCGATTCAATCAAGGCTGGTGAGCGCGAAGTCACCTTCTTCCACCGCAATCCTGAGACTACGGTGTTTGACGTTACGGTGACCCGCGAAGGTCTTGACTCTGTCAAGTCACAGCTGTGGAATCCGCTTGCCGGACTGATTTCAGGTGGCCGTCTGAAAGGCGACAACCTGCGGTTTACCGGTGTCAGCGATGGCGTATATGACGGCACTGATTTCCGCTCATGGAATTTCACCGCCGCCAAGCCTGCGAAGAAGTTTGATTTCACAATCAGCCTCCACAACGCTCAGTCCTCTGTTGACGAGTGGCAGGATGCGCTTGAAAGCCTTGAGCGCTCTGTCAGACTCCGCGACGACCGAACGAAATCGCGCGCATGGTGGCGCGACTACTGGAAACGCAGCTACATTGCCTCGCCGACAGATGCCGACAGCGTAGTCAGCCGTATGGCACGCAACTACACGCTCTTCCGCTATATGCTCGGCTGTAACGCCTATGGTAAAGAGCCGACGAAGTTCAACGGCGGTCTTTTCACCTTTGACCCCCATCATGTCAAGGCTACCGAGACATTCACACCCGACTATCGCAACTGGGGCGGCGGCACGATGACGGCGCAGAACCAGCGCCTTGTCTACTGGCCAATGCTCAAGAGCGGCGATTTCGACATGATGAAGCCGCAGTTTGACTTCTACAACCGCATGCTCGACAATGCCGAGCTCCGTTCGCGCGTCTACTGGAATCACGACGGCGCTTGCTTTGCCGAACAGATAGAGCTTTTCGGCCTGCCGAATATGATGGAATACGGGACGAAGCGTCCGGCCTATGCCGATCCGGGTGTCGAATATAATGCCTGGCTCGAATATGAGTGGGACACGGTGCTCGAATTCTGTCAGATGATGCTCGAAAGCGCGCGCTATGCCGGGACTGACATTTCGGCCTACCGTCCGCTGATTGAAAGTTCGCTTACCTTTTTCGACGAGCATTACCGCTACCTCGCCTCGCGACGTGGCAGTAAGAGCCTTGACGGCGACGGGAAACTCATACTTTTCCCCGGTTCGGGCTGCGAGACATACAAGATGACCAACAACGCGGCCTCGACCGTGGCTGCCCTGCAGAGGGTGACCGGAGATTATATCGATTATCTCAAATCGCAGGGCGACACCGCCGTCGCGAAGTGGAATGCCCTCCTCGGACGCATCCCCGAGATACCTCACCGCTATCTCGACGGCCACACCATGATTGCCCCGGCCAAGACATGGGAGCGCATCAACAACGTCGAGACTCCGCAGCTCTATCCCGTGTGGCCATGGCGCTTCTATGGTGCGACCGTCAGTGACAGCGCTGACCTCGACATTGCCCGCAACACATATCTATATGACCCCGATGCATTGCGGTTCCGGTCGACGACCGGCTGGAAGCAGGACAACATCTGGGCGGCCTGTCTCGGACTGACCGATGAGGCGTTTGAGCTCAACTCTCAGAAGTGGGCCGACGGTTCTCACCGCTTCCCCGCCTTCCTTGGCCCGGGCTATGACTGGACCCCTGACCATAACTGGGGCGGGAGCGCAATGATCGGTCTGCAGGAAATGCTCATGCAGACCAACGGCGATAAAATCCATCTCTTCCCGGCGTGGCCGCTTGACCGCGACATCAGTTTCAAGCTCCACGCACCGGCCAATACCACTGTCGAGGCCGAGCTGAGAAACGGGAAAGTGACGAAACTTGTCGTGACACCGTCAGAACGTAGCGCCGACATAGTGTTGCCAACAGAACTGAAATAAAAAATGACTTGTAACATGAAAATACTTGCAACTATCCTATCATTCCTGCTCCTTCCGTCCGTGGCTGTCGCCTCGGACAAGGTGACACCGCAGGAGATTTCTGTTGCCGGATTTTTCCCGATAGAGGATTCCGGCCGACAGGTCTATGACTTCAACAACGGCTGGCGCTATCATCTTGGCGACGTGGCCGTCGGACAGGCCGTCGGACTTGACGATTCCAAATGGGAAGTAGTGTCCACACCCCACACCGTCGAGTTGCTCCCCGCCGAGGGAAGCGGCTGCCGCAACTATCAGGGAGTGGCCTGGTATCGCAAACATTTCGTGATGCCTGAGGACGCTAAGGGCAAGGACGTGACTCTCCAGTTTGAAGCCGTCATGGGCAAACAGAAGTTTTTTGTCAACGGTAAGGAGGTCAAGGAAAACTTCGGTGGCTATCTTCCGGTCACCATCTCGCTAACCGAGGCCGGTGTGCAGCCTGGCGACAGCTGTGTCGTTGCCGTGATGGCCGACAACAGCGACGACAAGAGCTTCCCTCCCGGCAAACCGCAGCATTCGCTCGACTTTGCATATCACGGCGGCATCTACCGCGACGTGTGGATGATAGCCAAGTCACCTGTGGCCATCACTGATGCCGTCGAGGCCAACCGCGTGGCCGGCGGTGGAGTCTTTGTGCATTTCGACAAGGTTTCCGACAAGAGTGCCGACGTGATTGTCAATACCGACGTGGCCAACAGCGGCGACAAGTCGCGCAAGGTCTACGTGGAGACCTCGCTGATTGATCCCGAAGGCAAACTCATCCAGAAAATCAGCAACTCCGCCATTACTCTCAAGCCCGGCCAGACAAAGACTGTCGCTCAGACGTTCCATGTCAGGAATCCGCAGCTCTGGAGCCCCGACAGCCCGACGCTCTATCGCGTTGAGTCGCGCATCAATGATGGCAAACAGACAATCGACGGCGGTGCCACCCGCATCGGCATCCGCTACTTTGAGTTTGACGGCGACAAGGGCTTCATGCTCAACGGTAAGCCCTTCGGCCAGCTCGTCGGTGCCAACCGTCATCAGGATTTCGCCTATGTAGGCAACGCTGTGCCCAACTCGCAGCAGTGGCGCGATGCAAAGCGCCTGCGCGATGCCGGATGCCGCATCATCCGCGTGGCCCACTATCCTCAGGACCCCTCGTTTATGGATGCCTGCGACGAGCTCGGAATGTTTGTAATCGTGGCCACTCCCGGCTGGCAGTTCTGGAACAAGGACCCGAAATTTGCCGAGAAAGTCCATCAGAATACACGCGAAATCATCCGCCGTGACCGCAACCATCCCTCGGTGCTGATGTGGGAGCCGATTCTCAACGAGACCCGCTATCCCGAAAACTTCTCGCTTGAAGCTCTCCAGATAACCAAGGACGAATATCCCTATCCCGGCCGACCGATCGCCGCCGCCGATATGCACTCGGCAGGTGTCAAGGAGAATTATGATCTCGTCTATGGCTGGCCCGGAGATGATGAGAAGGCCGATGCTCCCCGTCAGAACATCTTTACCCGCGAGTTTGGCGAGAATGTGGACGACTGGTATGCCCACAACAATGATAACCGTGCGTCCCGCAGCTGGGGCGAGCGCCCCATGAAGGTGCAGGCTCTTTCGCTTGCCAAGACCTACGACGGGCTCTATCGCACGACCGGTAAGTTCATCGGCGGCGCGCAGTGGCATCCCTTCGACCATCAGCGCGGCTATCACCCCGACCCCTACTGGGGAGGTATATATGACGCTTTCCGTCAGCCGAAGTATGCCTACCACATGTTCCGCAGTCAGACTGCCCATGACCTTGAGCATCCGACTGCCGAGTCGGGTCCGATGGTCTACATCATGCATGAGATGACTCAGTTCTCGGACCCCGATGTGGTAGTGTTCAGCAACTGCGACTCAGTTCGCCTCTCGATCTACGACGGAGCGAAGTCATGGACGCTTCCTGTGATTCACCGCGAGGGCGGTATGCCGTCGGCCCCCGTTGTCTTTGAGGATGTATGGGATTTCTGGGAAGCCCGCAACTATAGCTACACCAACAAAAACTGGCAGGCTGTCAATATGGTGGCCGAGGGTATTGTCGACGGTAAGGTCGTTGCGACCGAGAAGAAGATGCCCTCGCGCCGTTCGACCAAGCTCCGTCTCTATGCCGACTGGGACGGAAAGCCCCTTGTGGCCGATGGTTCGGACTTCATAGTCGTCGTTGCCGAGGTGACTGACGACAACGGAAACGTCCGCCGTCTTGCCAAGGAGAACATAGTGTTTGAGGTCGAGGGCGAAGGCGAGATTATCGGCGATGCCTCCATCCATGCCAACCCGCGTCCGGTAGAGTGGGGCTCTGCACCTGTGCTCATACGCTCGACCCGCACTCCGGGCAAGATTAAAATCAAAGCCCGCGTTGAAGCTCCCGGCACACACGCCCCGACTCCTACTGAACTCGTGATTGAAAGCGTCCCCGCTACTATTCCGGCTCTCTATAGCGACGAGCGCAAGGTCGGGACATCGGCCAAACGTCAGAGCGCCGACAAGACCGGTTCGTCGCTCTCAGAGGAGGAAAAGCGCAAGATTCTTGAGGAAGTCGACCTGCAGCAGCAGGAATTCGGTATCCAGAAGTAAGGACAGAATGTCGGCACGGCATTCACGGGATGTAGGGACGCTTTTTAAAGCGTCCACATCGCCAGTCCCGAATACCCCCGGAATCCATCGTCGGTATATGAAAAATTTCAATCGGCATTTCAATCGAAATCGGTGAAATCGTAAATCCGGGAAAATGTGCCGCATGTTGTGGACGCTTTAAAAAGCGTCCCTACAAATTGCAAATTGAGTTGCAAATCAAATTGTAATTTGAGTTTCAAATCAAATTGCAAGTCGGATTGCAAATCAATAGAAGAATCAATAGCGAATCAACACAAATATAACTACAAAATATAACCAGATAAAATACAATGAAGAAAACAGCATTGTTAGTGCTTGCAGCCATTGCTTCCATGGACATGGCTGCCCAGTATCCCACAATTCCCGATTCCATCAAGGCGCGTGCTGCCCGCATGGAAGCCGAATGGGATGCCCATTCCGACAAGGCTTGGGCCGAGGCATATCCCATCGTGATGAAGGAAGAGGCTGAAAACGGCCGTCCCTACCGTCCGTGGGCCTCGAAACCTGAGGATCTCATCAAGGCCGACATCGTGGCCTTCCCCGGTGCTGAAGGCGGTGGCGCTTACACCCCCGGCGGACGTGGCGGCAAGGTCTACGTTGTCACTTCGCTTGCCGACAGCGGTCCCGGTACTCTTCGCGAGGCTTGCGAAAAGGGTGGGGCACGCACAGTCGTGTTCAACGTGGCCGGAGTCATCAATCTCAAATCACCCATCACTCTCCGCGCGCCCTACATCACCATCCTCGGCCAGACCGCTCCCGGCGACGGTGTGTGCGTGACCGGCGCTTCGTTTCTGATTGATACCCACGATGTGATCATCCGTCACATGCGCTTCCGCCGTGGTGCCATGGATGTCGCTTTCCGCGATGATGCTCTTGGCGGAAATGCGGTTGGAAATATCATGATTGACCACGTGTCGGCATCTTGGGGTCTTGACGAGAACATGTCGGTTTACCGTCACGTGTACAACCGCAATCCAGAGACAGGCCATGGCGACAAACTGCCCACCGTGAACATCACTATTCAGAACAGTATCTTCTCCGAGGCTCTCGACCTTTACAATCATGCCTTCGGTGCCACTATCGGCGGTCACAACAGCACATTTGCCCGCAACCTCTTTGCGTCAAACATTTCCCGCAACTGCTCGATCGGCATGGATGAGGACTTCAACTTCATCAACAACGTGACCTACAACTGGTGGAACCGCTCGGTCGACGGCGGTGATCACACGAGCCGTCTCAACATTATCAATAACAACTTCAAACCCGGTCCGATGACCGAAACCAACTCGCCCGACGCTCCTATCCGCCACCGCATCGTCAAGATGGAGGCCGGACGCGACAAAGCTTTCAAGGATAGGTTTGGCAAGGCATACGTCAGCGGCAACAAGGTCTGGGGCAACGACAAAGTCACTGCTGATAACTGGGACGGCGGCGTTCAGATCTACAACGGTCCTGTCCCCGCCGAGCGAATCTCTGAAATCAAGGTCGACAAGCCTTTCCCCATGGCCGAGGTCACCATCATGGAGACAGCCCCTGCCTACGAATATGTGCTTAAGAATGCCGGTGCGACCAAGCCCAAGCGTGATGCGGTCGACTCGCGCGTCATGAAGACCGTCAAGACCGGTAAAGCAATCTATGCAAAGGATGCCGACAAATATCTCAGCTCGACTCCCTACGTTAAGCGCCGTCTGCCCGATGATTCGTATAAAAACGGCATCATTACTGACCCGCGTCAGGTTGGCGGCCTTCCTGAATACAAGGGTAAACCGCGCGTCGACAGCGACAACGACGGTCTTCCCGACTCATGGGAGAAGAAACACGGTCTTAACCCCAACGACCCGACCGACTCAGCAAAGGATTCGGGCAACGGCTACACCTGGATTGAGGTATATGCCAATGAGCTTGCTGAATAAGCCACAGGAAATTTAGTAACACACAAACAAAATGCCCCGTCGTAATAGTGACTCTATTATGACGGAGCATTTTTTATATGATGTCTCTTCTATCTGTTAAATGGAGGATATTGCATGGTTTGACAGTATTACCAAACCCCATATGAGGAGTACAAATAATGTTATGGCCAGTTGTTGGTAACATTTCTGACGGATGCAAAAATAGACTGAAGCTATGACAAAGACTGCCACAGATGCAATGGCCATTACAATAGCCCATGTCAGATAAGATTTTTGTATTATCATGACAGCATAGGCGATTAATACGGGTATCAATAGCAAGCATAGCTGATTTAAAGTCGGATTCTCGATTTTTTTCATAGCATTTTGATTTTTGTGAATTATCAATGAAATCTACCGTTGCATGCTTCATAACGAAACCAAATATCCATTAATGCGGCGCTACTTGCAATTGCTTCTATTCCAGTCATTGTTCCACCAGATACTACATCTAAAAACATTTCTGCAGAAAGACCAACACCTGAAATGGCTAATTCAGCAGCTAATTCGGCATCACAAATGGTTTTAGTCCTTGAAATAGAAATTCCATTTTTTTCAGAGGCTGTAAGTACAAATTGAAAAAAAGGTCGAGAAATATTATCAATACATATAGCAGTGTATATATATAATTTAGATTGGTCATCTGTTAAATTGCTTGGCATTAAATCTTTAATGTCGTTCCACCCACCATCGACTTCAATGTAATGACAAGCGAAATCAATAAGTTTATCCATATTTTGATGACCACCGATTAGATTAAACACATATTCATAATTATGTAAAAATAATGAATCTATTTTTTCATCTCCGGAAGGATTAAATTGTGAGATTAATTTGATTCGCTCAGATTCCATTTCGGATTTAGACAGAGAGTTTAAATATTCAATATCCTCTGCTGTAAGTCCATATAGTAGAGGAGAAGAATTTGTCAGCGAGCGACTATTTGTGTTGGTTACATTAAAAAGAGATACTAATGGTACTTGTTTAATGCTTTCATATATTTCTTTAAGATGTGAATCTTGGTCGTTTCGTTCAAAATATTCATTATTAGAACAACTTACTAGCAGTGAGATGCTGCATGTAATAGAGATTAGTGTGATGAATAAATTTTTCATAATTTTGATTTTTTATTAGTCCTTGATAGTAAATAAACAATGATAATCGTGAAAAAGTTTAAAAATATTCAAATAATAAATTGACATAAATGAGGTTGTAGTGGGCTGAATTTTTTGTTGTCATGTGGAATATTACGGTGTATGTAACGCGAAAAGTGTAAAATATACACTTAAAATCAATGCTTTTAGGTCAGGGACCTGTCACTAAAGGACGGTTGGCTACCCTATTGAAATTTGTTTGTGCCTTATAATCTTGGATATTACATCAAAATGATTCTACAATAAGATTTGTAGGAATGGAGGAAAAGTGTTATCTTTGTTTGCCAAAATTATCTTCCATGAAAGTACTTTCAAAAAACCTAATCATTTCAGCAATCGCAATGCTGGCACTCGACGCTTCAGCATCGCAAGAACACAAGTTATGGTACGACAAACCGGCTCAGGTCTGGACCGAGGCCCTGCCGCTCGGCAACGGGCGTCTCGGAGCCATGGTCTATGGCAATCCAGGAGCGGAGCAGATTCAGCTCAACGAGGAGACAATCTGGGCCGGCCAGCCTAACAACAACGCGAACCCCGAAGCCCTGGAGTGGATTCCGAAGATCCGCCAGCTCGTTTTCGAGGGCAAGTATCGCGAGGCTCAGGACATGGCAACCGCCCATGTCAAGTCAAAGACCAATCAGGGTATGCCTTATCAGCCGTTTGGCGATCTGCGCATAACATTCCCCGGACATACACGATATGACAACTATTACCGCGAACTGAGTCTCGACTCGGCCCGCACAGTGGTGAAATACACTGTGGACGGCGTTAATTTCACCCGCGAGACATTCTCATCATTCCCCGACCAGGTCGTGATTACACGCATCACTGCCGACAAGCCCGGCAGTGTCACTTTCAATGCCTCGCTCACATCTCCGCATCCCGATGTGATGATCGAGACCGAAGGTGACGACATCACCCTCAGCGGAGTGGGCTCGAACCACGAAGGACTCAAGGGTAAAGTAGAGTTCCAGGGCCGTGTGACAGCTGTCCCCAAGGGTGGCCGCATGACTTCGCGTGACGGCGTGATTTCTGTCGAGAATGCCGACGAAGCGGTCATCTATACGTCCATAGCCACTAATTTTAACGACTATAAGGATATTACAGGCGATGAGGAAGCCCGCAGCAAGGAGTATCTTGCCAAGGCGCTCACCAAGCCTTACGACAAGGCCAAGAAGGAGCATGTGGATTTCTATCAGAAACAGATTGGCTCTTCGACCCTTGATCTCGGTCCTGACAAATATGCCGATGTCCCCACCGACATCCGTGTGGAGCGGTTCAAGGACACCCACGATTCTCATCTCGTGGCAACATATTATAAATTTGGCCGTTATCTGCTTGTGTCAAGCTCTCAGCCCGGATGCCAGCCTGCCAATCTGCAGGGTATATGGAACGACAAGATGTTCCCGTCGTGGGACAGCAAGTACACTTGCAATATCAATCTTGAGATGAACTATTGGCCCTCCGAGGTCACCAACCTCACTCATCTCAACGAGCCGTTGTTCAAGCTCATTAAGGAGGTCAGCGAGACCGGTGCCGAGACAGCCAAAATCATGTACGATGCCCCGGGATGGGTGCTCCATCACAACACCGACATCTGGCGTGTGACCGGAGCCATCGACAATGCCCCCTCGGGTATGTGGATGAGTGGCGGCGCATGGCTCTGCCGCCATCTGTGGGAGCACTATCTCCACACAGGCGACATCGAGTTTCTCCGTGAGATATATCCCATCATGAAGGGCGCAGGCGAATTTTTTGACGCTACTATGGTTTATGAGCCTCAGAGCGGCATGCTCGTCGTAGCCCCCAGCAACTCGCCGGAAAATGCTCCCAAGGGCCACAAGGCCACCACGACTGCCGGAACTACGATGGACAATCAGCTCATCACCGAGCTCTGGAACAATATCATCACCGCTTCCACCATCCTTGACACCGACAAGGAGTTTGCCGACCGTCTCAAGACCCGTGTGAAAGAAATCTCACCGATGCGCATCGGCAAGTGGGGTCAGCTTCAGGAATGGATGGGCGACTGGGATGATCCGGAAGACAACCACCGCCATGTCTCGCATCTCTACGGCATGTACCCCTCCAACCAGATTTCTCCATTCCGCACCCCCGAACTCTTCGATGCGGCCCGCACCTCGCTCATCCACCGTGGCGACCCCTCCACCGGATGGAGCATGGGATGGAAAGTATGTCTTTGGGCACGTCTGCTCGATGGCGACCATGCCTATAAACTCATCACCGACCAGCTCACTCTCGTGCGCAACGAGAAGAAGAAGGGCGGCACATATCCCAACTTCTTTGATGCCCACCCGCCGTTCCAGATCGACGGCAACTTCGGCTGTGTGGCCGGTATCGCCGAGATGCTCATGCAGAGCCACGACGGTTTCATCTATCTGCTTCCCGCGCTTCCGTCGGTATGGCCCGACGGCGAGATTACCGGTCTTGTGGCGCGAGGCGGTTTCGTAATCGATCTGTCGTGGAAAAACGGCAAGATTGAAAAGGTTACCATCAAGTCGACTATCGGCGGAAACTGCCGTCTCCGCACCCTCACCCCGCTTAAGGGCAAGGGGCTCAAGGCTGCCAAGGGTGAAAACGCTAATCCGCTGTTCGCCGTCAACGAAGGTCTCAAACCGATCATCAGCCCTGAGGCCAAGCTCAACCCGGTAGATCTTAAGAAGACCTACGTCTATGACCTTCCCACCAAGGCCGGTGAGACCTACACTCTCTATGGAAAATAATACGAAGCCCGCTCCGGCGGGTATCTGATAAGGTCAATGTTTTTGTAGGGCCGTTTTTCAAAGCTCCCGCAGCGTCAACTCAGATTCAATTGCGTCAAATCAGGCAAAATTGCGTCAGTCAGATTCAATTGTATCAATCAAAATCAGCGTCAATCACATCATTATGGCGGTTTCCGCCATGCTGATGCGGGCGTTTTGAAAAGCGTCCCTACAATATTGGCAGTGCCATGCAAATTTGCGGCAATGCCAGCCTGCTTTTACCGGCATTCAGTTTCTGGACTTTAGCCGGGGGTAGCCTGATGTATCTCAGCCCCGGCATGATAATCATCAATCGAACAATATCTAAAACGAAAAATAATCTGCGAATCATGAAAAAATTAAGCTTATTTATCTGTCTCTTCATCGCGGCCATGTCGGGCCTCTATGCCCAGGACCCCGTGAAGAAAGTCTATAAGCCATGGGACAACGGAAAATTGCGTGTCTCGGACAATGGTACTTATCTTCAGCACGAAAACGGCACACCCTTCTTCTGGATGGGCGAGACCGGCTGGCTTCTGCCCGAACGCCTCGACCGCTCGGAGGCATCCTACTATCTCAACGGCTGCCGTGAGGCAGGCTACAACGTAGTCCAGGTACAGACAATCAACGGCGTTCCCGCAATCAACTTCTACGGTCAGCTCTCGAACCCCGACGGCTGGGACTTCTCTGAAATCAACAAGAAGGGTGTCTACGGTTACTGGGACCACATGGACTATATCATCAAACAGGCAGAAAACCAGGGCATCTACATTGCCATGGTCCCCATCTGGGGTGGTCTTGTGAAGGCCGGTCTCATGAGCGTCGACGATGCCAAGGCTTACGGCAAGTTCCTTGCGGAGCGCTATAAGGATGCCCCCAACATCATCTGGGTGATGGGCGGCGATGTCAAGGGCGACATCAATCCTGACCAGTGGAATGCCATGGCCCGCACCATCAAGTCGATTGACAAGAACCATCTGATGAGCTACCATCCTTTTGGCCGCACATCGTCGATCAATTGGTTCCACAATGCCGACTGGCTTGATTTCAACATGTTCCAGAGCGGTCACCGCCGCTATGACCAGGTGCGTGGCGACGGCGACGACACCGCACAGGCCGCACAGGCCGAGGACAACTGGCGTTACGTCGAGGCCGGTCTCGCCATGAAGCCCCGCAAGCCCATCTTCGATGCCGAGCCTTCTTACGAGGAGATTCCTCAGGGTCTCCACGATCCCTCGCAGCCCTGGTGGAAAGCACCTGACGTGCGCCGCTATGCTTACTGGGCCGTGTTTGCCGGTGCGTTCGGCCACACTTATGGCCACAACTCTATCATGCAGATGCTCAAGCCCGCCAACGTCGGCGGCTATGGCGCTACCAAGACCTGGTATGAGGGCATGAAAGATCCCGGTTTCAATCAGATGCAGCATCTTAAGAACCTCATCCTCGCCTTCCCCTTCTTTGAGCGCGTCCCCGACCAGAGCATCATAGCAGGTGAGAACGGCACTCGCTACGACCGCCTCATCGCCACCCGTGGCAATGACTACCTTCTTGTCTACAACTACACCAATCGCCCGATGGAAATCGACCTCACCAAGATTTCAGGTAAAAAGAAAAACGTGTGGTGGTATGACCCCACAAACGGCGAGCTCCAGTATGCCGGCGAATTTGACAGCAAGGTTACCCCCTTCCAGTATGACGGTGGCCACGGCGCAGGAAATGACCGCGTGCTCATCGCAGTCGATGCCGACAAGAACTATATCGGCAAGGACTGGAAGAAGCTTCCAACCAAATATTAACAGCAACTTTTTGACCGTCAACAAAGAATAATACAGTTTTTACTATGATGCATCGGATTTCGCTGCTGCTCATTGCGTTGCTTGTCGCTGCGGGTGTCCGTGCCGGCGTTAGTGTCGGCTCGCTGACAACCGAAGGGCTTGTCAGTCCGCTCAACGTCGAGACTCCCAACCCGCGTCTGAGCTGGATCATCACTTCGTCTGACCGCGACGTTATGCAGACAGCCTATCACATACTCGTTGCTTCGTCGCCTGAAAATCTTGCTGCTGACCGGGGCGACATCTGGGACTCAGGCAAGATCTCGTCCGGGCAGTCGGTATGGGTTCCTTATACCGGCCCGAAGATTGCCGACAACACCCGTTGCTACTGGAAGGTCAAGGTTTCCACCACCCGTGGCGAGTCCCCCTGGAGCCCGATCGGCCGAGTGGGGCATGGGTATCGTAGGCGAAGGCCATTGGGGCGGACGCTGGATTGGATGGGAAGGCCCGTTTGAATGGGATATCGAGGACTCCCACAGCCGCATGAGCTCGCGCTATCTCCGCAAGGAGTTCAATAGCGAGAAAAAGAAATCAAGCGCGCCACCGCCCACATCTCGGGCCTCGGTCTCTACGAACTTTATATCAACGGCAAGAAGGTCGGCGACGATGTGCTCGCTCCTGCGCCTACCGACTACCGCCGCACCACTCTCTATAACTCCTACGATGTCACCGACCTCCTCAAAGGCAACGGCGAGGCCAACGCCGTCGGTGTGACCCTGGGCAACGGCCGTTTCTATACCATGCGCCAGAACTACAAGCCCTACAAGATTCCCACTTTCGGCTATCCCAAGATGAGGATGAATCTGGTGATTGAATACACCGACGGCAGCAGGCAGCGCATCAATTCCGATAACAAGTGGGCGCTCACTGCCAACGGTCCCATCAGAAGCAACAACGAGTATGACGGTGAGACTTATGATGCCCGCCTCGACCTCGGCGACTGGACCAGCCCCGGCTACGACGATTCGAAATGGCTGAAGGCCCAGCGCGCCGAACTCCCGATAGGGACTCTGCGCGGTAACACCGCTCCAAACATGAAGGTCATGAAGACCCTCAAGCCTAAGAGTGTCCGCAAGCTTGGAGACCGCTATATGGTCGATTTCGGTCAGAATATGGCAGGATGGGTAAAGATTGCCGTGTCTGACGTGGCCAAGGGCGACACTGTCACCATCCGTTATGCCGAGCGCATCACGCCCGACAGCACGCAGCTTGATGTCGAGAATCTACGTCACGCTCAGAGCACCGACCGCTACATCGCCAACGGCACTGAAAAAGGCGTGAAGTGGAGTCCGAAATTCTCCTACCATGGCTTCCAGTTCGTGGAAGTGACAGGTGTAAGAGACCTCAAGCCTGAGGACATCGTGGCCGAGTTTGTCTACGACGCTCTTCCCGACAACGGCTCTTTTGCCAGCTCCAACAAGACCATGAACGCCATTCACCGCAACGCCTGGTGGGGCACTGCAAGCAATTATAAGGGTGTGCCAGTCGACTGTCCGCAGCGCGACGAACGTCAGCCCTGGACCGGCGACCACAACATGGGCACCTGGGGCGAGAACTTCATGTTTGACAACGCCACCATGTATGCCAAGTGGATGGACGACATGCGCGAGTCGCAGCGCGAGGACGGCTGTCTGCCCGACATCGCTCCGGCGTTCTATAATTACTTTACTTCCGACATGACGTGGTCGTCGACCCTTCCGGTCGTGTCCGACATGATTTATGAGCAGACAGGCAACCCCCAGCCTATCATCCGCAACTACGGGGCTATGAAAAAGTGGATGAACCACATCCGTGCCGACTATACCAATAAGGAGGGACTAATCACTGCCGACAAGTATGGTGACTGGTGTGTGCCCCCCGAAAAGCTCGACATGATCCATAGCCAGGACCCTGCCCGCAAGACTGACGGGACTCTCATCGCATCGGCCTACTATTATAAGATGTGTCAGCTCATGGCAAAGTTTGCCCGCATGCAGGGCCTTGATGCCGAGGCAGCCGAGTGGGAACGTGACGGTGATAAGGTGAAAGACGCTTTCAACAAGCAGTTCCTGACGGTCAAGAAAGGCACATCGCCCGTAAAGACCCCTCACATCCTCTATCCCGACAGCATCTTCTACGGCAACAATACAGCGACTGCCAACGTGCTTCCCCTTGCTTTCAACATGGTCCCCGACGAGTATCGTCAGGCCGTGGCCGACAATCTCATAAAGACTATCATCGAGACCAACAAGGGCCACATCTCGACCGGCGTAATCGGTGTAAACTGGCTCATGCGTGAGCTTTCGCGCATGGGGCGCGGAGATGTGGCAGCCATACTCGCATCCAACACCACGTATCCGAGCTATGGCTACGAGATGTCAAAGGGTGCTACCACTATCTGGGAACTCTGGAACGGAGACACCGCAAGCCGACGCATGAACAGCAACAACCATGTCATGATGCTCGGCGACCATCTCAACTGGTATTATCAGGACCTCGCCGGTTTCAATCCTGCCAAGCCGGGATACAAGGAGATACTTCTCAAGCCCGATTTCTCGATTCAGCAGCTCGACAGCATCAGTGCCACCTACCGCACCCCCTACGGCCTCCTTGCAAGCCGCTGGGTCAAGACACCGATGCACATCGAGTGGCGTGTCGAGATTCCGTGTAACACCACTGCTGTCCTCTGCGTCCCCACTCCCGACAAGAAGGCCGTCAAAGCCCCCGGTGCGAAATATCTCCGCTCAGAAGGCCGCGACTCTTACTGGAGCGTAGGGTCGGGTGTCTATAATCTCGACATCAAGGTCGATCCTTCGCTCGGCGAGAAGCGCAAAGGCATCCTCAATGACGAATTTCTCTATGAGACCGCGTCGTTCCCCGAATGTCATGGCGCTACGATTACCGAGCTTGACAACGGCGACCTCGTGGCAGCCTTCTTCGGAGGGACCAAGGAGCGCAACCCCGACTGTGTAATCTGGGTGTGCCGCAAGCCAAAGGGCGCTACCGAATGGACTGCGCCTGAAATCGCTGCCGACGGTGTCTTTGACCTCAATGACCCGAATATCAGGCTCGCAGGTCTGTCGGGCATCAATGCCGAGACCACTCCTGCCACCGCCGGCCCTGTCGGCCCACATTTCAAGGGCGACATTGCCAATGCCCGCCGTAAGGCTTGCTGGAATCCGGTGCTTTTCCAGATTCCCGGCGAGAAGGAGATAATGCTCTTCTATAAGATAGGTTCAAAGGTCAGCGACTGGACTGGATGGCTTGTCCGGTCTAAAGACGGCGGCAAGACCTGGAGCCAACGCGAGCCTCTGCCCGACGGTATCCTCGGCCCTATCAAGAACAAGCCTGAATATATCAATGGACGCATCATAGCCCCGAGCAGCCGCGAGGGCAAGGGGTGGCATGCCGTGATTGAAATCAGTGATGACAAGGGCAAGACATGGCACACGACCGGAGCGCTCCCGACTGATTCGGCTGTCCGCACTGACCGCACCGAGCCTGAGCCGATTTATGCTATCCAGCCCAGCATCCTGCGTCACGCCGACGGCCGTCTGCAGATTCTCTGCCGCACTCGCAACTCCAAGATTGCCACAAGCTGGAGCAGCGACAACGGTGACACGTGGACTCCGGTGACTCTCATCGATATGCCCAACAACAATTCAGGCACTGACGCAGTGACCCTTAAAGATGGCCGCCATGTGCTCATCTACAATGATTTCGCAACTCTTCCCGGAACTCCCAAGGGTGTGCGCAATCCTCTTTGTGTGGCCGTGTCCGACGACGGTCTCAATTGGAACAACGTCGTGACGCTTGAAGACAGTCCCGTAAGCCAGTATTCTTATCCGAGCATCATCCAGGGTAAGGACGGCAAGCTCCACGCGGTCTACACCTGGCGTCGCCAGCGGGTGAAGTATGCCAGACTCGATTTGTAATCATCAGCAATCAACAGAAAAAAACGTAATATGATCCGGCGACTACGTTAAATAAATATGTAGGGCCACCGCATGCGATGGCCCTACATGTTTTCAGACATGGCCGACCGACAGATTTTTTATAACAGACCATTTAATCATCATGAGAATATTTGCAGCAACCATCGCTACCCTCGGTCTTGGCCTCGGCCTTTATTCGTGTGGTTCGGGTGCGGGCAAGAGCGCTGAAGCACAGCCCGAAGAAGATTTATATATGTTCACATCGTTCCATGAGCCGGCCGACGAAGGTCTGCGCTTCCTCTACAGTGAGGACGGCATACATTGGGACAGCATTGCCGGAACATGGCTCAAACCCGAACTCGGCATGAACATCATGCGTGACCCCTCGATAGTTGTCGGTCCTGACAGCACTTATCATCTTGTGTGGACCATAGCATGGAAGGGCGACACCGGATTCGGCTATGCAAGTTCAAAGGACCTCGTCAACTGGAGCGAACAGCGCCGCATCCCCGCCATGGATTCAATCGCCTCCACACAGAACCTCTGGGCCCCGGAGCTTTTCTATGACGATGTGAAAGACCAGTTCATGATTATCTACGCATCGTGTGTGGTGGATGCCGGCTTCGATGTCGGCGAGGAAGATCCCAAGAACAACCACCGGCTCTATTATGTCACCACGAAGGATTTCAACACCTTCTCGGATCCCAAGCTCTTCTATGAGCCGGGTTTCAGCTGCATCGACGCCACTCTCGTGAAGCGCGGCCCTGAAGATTATGTGATGGTGGTCAAAGACAATACCCGCCCCAACCGCAACATCAAGGTAGCTTTCGCCAAATCGGCCGAGGGGCCCTATACCCCCGCTTCCGAACCCTTCACTGAGTCGTTTACCGAAGGGCCGTCCGTAGCAAAGGTAGGCGATGACTATTACATATACTACGATACATATAAGAAATTCATCTACAGTGCCCATAAGACCAAGGATTTCGTGACATTCACGGATGTGACCGACAGCATCAGTGTGCCCAACGGTCACAAACACGGCACTGTCTTCCGTGCTCCGCGCTCAGTAGTCAATAACCTTATCGAAGCAAGTCGTAAAAAATGAAACTTTCAAGACTTTTCCTCATATCCGCTGCCTGTCTGACAGCCTTCGGCCTCACGGCGGAAGAACGCATACACTATACGGGGACTAAACTCTCCAATCCGAACCGTCATGACGGTGGTCTGAGTCCTGCCGTCGGTGTGCATAACATCCAGACCATGCGTGCAAACAGGCGTTATGACCTGTATTCCCCCAATGACAACGGCTGGACCTACAATCACCAGCCCATGATGGCATACTGGAACGGAAAGTTCTATATGCATTATCTGTCCAATCCGGTTGACGAGCACGTGGGAGGCGGACGCACACTCCTGCAGACATCGGAGGATGGCTACAACTGGTCGGCGCCTCAGATCCTGTTTCCTGTCTATCCCGTGCCCGACGGTTTCACGAAGGAGGGCATGGACAATGTGGCCTCGAATCAGGATGCGGTGATGCATCAGCGCGTCGGTTTCTACGTGTCGAAGTCGGGCCGTCTGCTTGCAATAGGCAACTACGGCATCGCCCTTCATCACAAGGATGACCCCAACGACGGCAACGGCATAGGCCGTGTGGTCCGTGAGATATATCCCGACGGTTCGTTCGGCCCAATCTATTTCATCTATTACAACCACGATTTCAACGAGAAGAACACCTTGTATCCTTACTACAACAAGAGCAAGGACAAGGGCTTTCGTGAGGCTTGTGAGGAGATAATCGCCAACCCGCTCTACCGTATGCAGTGGGTGGAGGAGGCCGACCGCAATGACCCGATGATTCCTCTCGCCGAAGCCTTATAAGGCTTTCTGCTGGTACACTCTCCCCAACGGTGACATCGCGTCGCTTTGGAAACACGCCCTTACCTCGATAAGCAAGGACGGAGGCAACACATGGGCCGAACCTGTCGAACGCGCCAAAGGGTTTGTCAACAGCAATGCCAAGATTTGGGGACAGAGACTTTCAGACGGCACCTATGCTACGGTCTATAATCCTTCTGAATTCCGCTGGCCTCTCGCTATCTCGCTCAGCCGGGATGGTCTTGAATATAACACTCTAAATCTCGTTCATGGCGAGGTGCCGCCGATGCGTTACGCAGGACACTACAAGTCATTCGGCCCGCAGTATGTGCGCGGTATTCAGGAAGGCAACGGAACACCGCCCGACGGAGACCTCTGGGTGACCTACAGTGTCGGCAAGGAGGACATGTGGGTGTCGCGTATCCCAGTGCCTGTCGAGATTGTGGCCACAGAGCATGCCGATGAGAATTTCGGTAACTTCAAGAATCTCTCCGACCTCACGATGTGGAACATCTATTCACCCGTGTGGGCACCTGTGTCGCTCGAAGAGAAGGACGGAAAGACATGGCTGACTCTTGCCGACAAGGATCCGTTTGATGTCTCGAAGGTGGAGCGCAAGATTCCGCCTACACGCGAGCTGACTGTGGAGTTTGACCTTATGGCCGAGCAGAATGACCACGGCGACCTGCTCATCGAGTTTGTCGACGACGAGGGTACGGCCTGTGCCCGTCTTGACCTCACTCCCGAAGGCGAGTTCCGCTCCAAGGGTGGCGCGCGCTATGGTAAGATACTCAACTATGAGCCTGGCAAGCCTTATCATGTGAAGGTCGACCTGTCGCTCGACAACCGCAACTCGACTGTCTATGTCAATGGCGAGAAGAAGACCACCCGCATGCTTTTCGCTCCCGTAAAGGAGGTTGAGCGCGTGGTGTTCCGCACCGGCCCTCACTCTAATTTCCCGAATGTCGACACCGAGGCCGACCAGCACAACGACATGCCCCGTGCCAACGATGTCGATAAGGAGGCTGTCTATCGTATCGCCAATTTCAAGAGTTCGTCGCGCGACGTTGACGGCGCTTCTGCCGTGCTCCGCTATGGCGATTTTGCACATCATGCCGACTACTTCAACCGTATGGAGGATGAGAATATCGTGCAGGCCATTCCAAATTCCGAATCCTCGGAATGGATGGAGAAAAACATTCCTCTTTTCGAGTGTCCCGACCCCGACATGGAGCAGATGTACTATTACCGTTGGTGGACACTGCGCAAGCACATAAAGGACACCCCCGTGGGATACGGCATGACTGAATTCCTGGTTGACCGCAGCTACGCCGACAAATACAATCTCATAGCCTGTGCCATCGGCCATCATATCTACGAGAGCCGCTGGTTGCGCGATCCCAAGTATCTCGACGGTATCATCAACACATGGTATCATGGCAACGACGGCCAGCCTATGGCGAAGATGATGAAGTTCAGCTCCTGGAATCCCGATGCGGTCTATAACCGCTATCTTGTCGACGGCGATCTCGACGCTCTTGCCAAGATGTATCCCGATCTGAAGGCGGAGTATGCCCGCTGGGAGGAGCAGCACCGTCTGCCCAACGGTCTCTACTGGCAGGGTGATGTGCAGGACGGCATGGAGGAGAGCATCAGCGGCGGCCGCAAGAAGAAATATGCCCGTCCGACCATCAACTCCTACATGTATGGCAACGCCAAGGCTCTTGCTGCAATAGCTGAGAAACTCGGCAAGAAGGACGAGCAGCAGCTCTACGAGAAGAAGGCTGAGGAAATCAAGAATCTCGTGCAGTCGCGCCTCTGGAGCGAGGATCAGAAATTTTTCGAGACAGTTCGCGGCGACACCTGTGCCCTCGTTCGCGAGGCCATCGGCTATATCCCCTGGTATTTCAATCTCCCCGACAAGGGAAAATATGATGAGGCTTGGCTTCAGATTGACGACGAAAAGGGCTTCTCAGCCCCCTATGGACTCACCACCGCCGAGCGCCGTCATCCCGAGTTCCGCACACGTGGCGTGGGCAAATGTGAATGGGATGGTGCAATCTGGCCTTTCGCCTCAGCTCAGACTCTCACGGCTCTCGCCAACTATCTCAACAACGAGGAGAATCCTGTGGTGACCGACAGCACATACTTCGCACAGATGAAGCGCTACGTAGAGTCGCAGCACCACCGCGGCCGTCCCTACATAGGTGAGTATCTTGATGAAGTGACAGGCTATTGGCTCAAGGGTGACCAGGAGCGCAGCCGCTACTACAATCACTCGACATTCAACGACCTTGTTATCACCGGTCTTGTCGGTCTGCGTCCGCGCAACGACAACACGATTGAGGTCAACCCCCTCGTGCCCGAAGGCGAATGGGACTGGTTCTGTCTCGACAATGTTCCCTACCATGGCCGCAACGTAACCATCCTTTGGGATAAGGACGGACAGCGCTACCACAAGGGCAGCGGTCTGCGTGTCTATGTCGACGGCAAGGAGGTGGGCCACGCTCCAAAGCTCGAACGCCTCGTCTGCAAGGACGTTCTTTAATCATTAATCCGGAATTAATATGAAGCGAATACTTTATATGGCAATCCTCCTGCTGGCCTCGCTCCCGTTAAGGGCTATCGAGGTCGGCAGGATGACATGTGAGATGACTGACAGACCGCTGGCCGTCGCTACTGACACTCCGCGTTTCGGCTGGCAGCTCAGTGGCGCTGACGGCACTATGCAGTCGGCCTATCAGATTGAGGTCTTCACTCTTGACGGCAAGAAGTCATCCAAGGTATGGAATTCGGGCAAGGTCCGTTCAGACCGCAGTCAGCTTGTGGCTTATGCCGGCCCGAAGCTTGAGCCCATGACCCGTTACTATTGGCGGGTGAAAGTGTGGGACGAAAATGGCAAGGCTTCGTCGTGGAGCTCGCCTTCGGAGTTCCGCATCGCTCCCGATGCGAAATTTCTCGACGGTAAATGGATAGGAGCTGTCAGCTATGAGCAGGCAAATCTGCCTGAAGGGCGCAATTACACCTACGACAAATGGAAAAAGCCGGAGGTGAAGGAGGCTTGGGAACGGGTCGACTCGATGGCCTCGCGCAGCATCATCCTGCGTACAGAGTTCGACTTGACAAGAAAGATAGCCGACGCGACGGTCTATGTCTGCGGTCTCGGCCACTACGAACTGTCGCTCAACGGCAAGAAGGTCGGCGACGGCGAGTTTACCCCCCTCTGGAGCGACTATGACAAGACCGTCTACTACAATACCTATGATGTCACCGACATGCTTCACTCAGGCGAAAACGCCATGGGAGTGCTGCTCGGCAACGGATTCTATAACGTGGTGCGTGGCAACCGCTACAGTAAACTCCAGATTGGTTTCGGACCCGAGACACTGTGGGTGAAGATGCTCGTCCGCTACACCGACGGCACGTCTGAAGTCATTTCTACCGGTGAGGACTGGAAATATGACCTCAGTCCCATTACGTTTCATTCGATGTATGGCGGAGAGGATTATGACGCACGTCTCGAACAGCCGGGCTGGGATAAGGCCGGGTTTGACGACAGCAAGTGGCATCCCGTGGTGGTGCAGCGAGCCCCTAAAGGCCGTCTCACGCCTCAGCTTGCTCCTCCGGTGAAGATTATGGAGCGTTTTGCAGTCAAAAGCCGTCATAAGCTGACCGCCGAGGAGATAGAGAAGGGAACGAAGGCCACCAAACGCACCATCGATCCTTCAGCCATTCTTCTCGACATGGGGCAGAACCTCGCAGGTTTCCCTGAAATCACTCTAAAAGGAAAACCTGGACAGAAGGTGACCATGGTAGTGGGTGAAAGCATCACCGATGACAATGCCGCCAATCAGCGCCAGACAGGTCGCCAGCACTACTACACCTACATTCTCCGCAGTGACAAGCCGGAGACGTGGCATCCGCGATTTTCTTACTACGGTTTCCGCTACATACAGATTGAGGGCGCTGTCTTCCCCGGAGAGCCCAATCCTCAGGGATTGCCGGTTATTGAGGATGTGAAGTCATGTTTCATCTACAATTCAGCTGCCGATGGCGGTGAGTTTGAAAGTTCAAGCGAGGTGCTGACCGCAGCCCACCGTCTTATCCGCAATGCAGTCAGAAGCAACATGCAGTCGGTATTTACCGACTGTCCTCACCGCGAAAAGCTCGGATGGCTCGAACAGGTTCATCTCAACGGCCCGGGACTGCTCTATAACTATGATCTGACTTCATATTATCCTAAAGTGCTCCGCGATATTGCCGACAGCCAGCGCGCCGACGGTATGGTCCCGACAGTAGCTCCGCAATATGTCGTGTTCGAAGGTCCGGGCATGGACGATTTTGCAGAGTCGCCCGAATGGGGTGCGACACTCGTCATTGCCCCGTGGATGTATTACGAGACTTATGGCGACGACAGCCTTATCCGCGAATATTATCCCAACATGCTTGCCTATGTCGACTATCTCGGCACTCGTGCTGACGGCAATCTGATCGATTTCGGACTCGGCGACTGGTATGACTATGGAGATTTCCGTGCAGGCTTCTCGCGCAATACTCCTGTCGGCCTTGTCGCTTCGGCCCACTACTACATGGATCTTCTCCATGTCATCAAAGCCGCCGAGCTTCTTGGCAAGAAGGACGATGCTGCGCGCTATCAGGCTGTGGCCGACAGGGTGCGCGATGCGTTCAACAAGAAGTATTTTGACGCTGCTACAGCTGATTACGGCACTGGCAGCCAGACCTCGAACGCGCTTCCGCTTTTCCTCGGCATGGTTCCTGACGGAAAGAAGCAGGCTGTGCTTGATAACCTCGTCGGCGACATCCGTGAGCACGGTGTGCGCCTGACCACGGGCGATGTCGGCAACCGCTATCTCTTCCGTGCGCTTGCCGACAACGGGCTTGACTCGATAATGTATCGCATGCACAATCATTACGACGCTCCCGGCTACGGTTTCCAGCTCCAGTTCGGTGCGACCACTCTCACCGAGCAGTGGGATCCCCGTCAGGGTTCGTCGTGGAATCATTTCATGATGGGTCAGATTGATGAATGGCTTTTCCGTTCGCTCGCCGGAATCAAGATTGACGAGTCGCGCCCCGGCATGCAGCATCTCATCATCGAGCCATCTGTGGTCGGAGATCTCAGGAGTGTGCGTGGACGCACCGCGACACTCTATGGTGATGTCGAGGTTGACTGGCGTCGCGATGGCGATGACTTCACTCTCGATCTCACGCTTCCGGCCAATGTGTCGGCTGATGTTATCCTACCCGGAGATCCGCAGCCCAAGGCCGTGAAATCGGGTAAACATACTTTTACTTCAAAAATTAAGTGATAAAAAGATGAAACCAGCAGCTATAATTTTCGGCATGGCGCTTGCAGCCATGCCGGGAATTGCTCAGAATACTTTTGAAAATCAGTTCCGCCGTCCGCTTGGCGAAGTGCTGACAGAGATTGGCAATCGCTTTCAGGTGCGCCTGAAATACGACATTGACACTACCGGGCTTGTCCTCCCTTATGCCGATTCGCGCATCCGTCCCTATTCGGTCGAGGAATCGCTGACAAATGTGCTCATGCCATTCGATTTCAAGTTTGTGAAGCAGAATGAGAAGACCTATAAGCTGAAGCGCTATGAGTATCCGCGTCGCACCGAAGCCGATGGCCGCAAGATGATAGCGTGGCTCACGTCGCTCTATTCCGACAAGGATTCATGGGAGCAGCGCCGCGATTCAATCCGCCGTCAGGTGCGTGAGCTTCTGACCATCGACGATGCCCTTGCGCAGCGTGTCGATGCCAAGCCTGTGTTCTCCAAGGTTCGGAAGTTTGACGGATATACTGTGCAGAATTTCTATCTCGAAACTCTTCCCGGCCTCTATGTCTGCGGGTCGATATATGCTCCGGTAGGTAAGGGGAAGCACCCGCTCATTATCTGTCCCAACGGCCATTTCGGCAACGGACGCTACAATGATGCACAGCAGCAGCGCCTCGCCACTCTCGCGCGCATGGGTGCTATCTGTGTCGACTATGACCTTTATGGCTGGGGCGAATCCGCTCTTCAGGTCGGCAGCGAAGGCCATCAGACATCAAAGGCCCACGTCGTGCAGGCCCTGAACGGTATTTCGATTCTCGATTTCATGATTGACCGCAAGGATGTGGACCCGACACGCGTGGGTGTCAACGGAGGTTCGGGCGGCGGCTCCCAGTCAGTGCTCCTCTCGGTGCTTGACCCGCGCTACACGGCTGCGTGTCCTGTTGTAAGTCTGTCGTCGTATTTCGACGGCGGCTGTCCCTGTGAAAGCGGCATGCCTATCATGCGCGCAGGAGGCGGGACCACCAATGCCGAGCTCGCTGCAGCTTTCGCACCGCGTCCGCTCCGCATCGTGTCCGACGGCAGGGACTGGACCAATATCGTGCCTGAAAACGAATATCCCTACATCCAGCGGATCTATGGATTCTACGATGCCAAGGATAAGGTCTCAAATGTCCATCTTCCTAACGAGGGCCATGATTTCGGCCCGAACAAGCGCAATGCCGTCTACGATTTCTTCATTGAAGTATTCGGTCTCGACCGCTCGAAGCTCGACGAGTCAAAAGTCACCATCGAGCCCCACGACGCACTCAAAAGCTTCGGCTCTAACGGCGAATCCCTCCCCGCCAACGCAATCAGACATGGGAAGAAATAATAGTTGCATCGGTTTTCCCAGAAAATAGAGTGGATGCCTGACAGATTGGAAATGTCGGGCATCCACTTGTTTTATATCAGTAGTTGGGATGGATTTGATGAATATGGCGGGGTGAATGTCGATGGAGCTGATTGGACGGATGGCTGTGGATGGTTTTCAGATGAACTGGCTGATGAGGACGAGGGCTATGAGGGCTGGGGCGATCCATTTGACGATGAAGGCGATGAGGCCGAAGGTGTGGGAGGTGAGCGTGCCATGGTTGGTGAGCTCGTTGCGGAAGAATGAGCGGGGGGCTATCCAGCCCATGTAGATGCATAGGAGGATTCCGCCTACGGGCAGCATTATGTTGGTGGCCATCGTGTCGAGGAAGTCGAATATCGTCAGTCCCATGATTGTGAAGTCGCTCCACGCGCCAACGGAGAGTGAGCAGATTGAGCTCAGGATGAAGAGCGGGGTGACTACGGTGACTACGGCGCGCTTGCGCGACATGCGGAAGTGGCATTCCATATAGGCCACCGACACTTCGGCCAATGAAATGGTCGATGTGAACGCCGCAACCGACAGCAGGAGGAAGAACAGGGTCGACCAGAACTGGGTGCCGCCCATCTGCGCGAAAATTTCGGGGAGGGTGATGAAGACGAGTGCCGAACCTGCGAGATTGTGGTCGGCAAGACCGAATGTCATCACCGCAGGGAAGATTATGAGCCCCATCAGTATGGCTACCCGAGGTCGAGAAGCGATACGGTGACAGCCGTGCGGGTCAGCTTGGTATCGGCAGGGATAGTAGCTCGAATAGGTCACCAGGATGCCCATGCCGAGGCTGAGCGAGAAGAATGCCTGGCCTAATGCGTTGACGACCGTGGCGGGCGTGAGTGCCGAGAAGTCGGGCTTGAGGAAGTATGCCAGACCCTCGGGGGCTCCCGGCAGGCTGAGCGAGACGCCGCAGAATATCAGCAGCAGCACGAACAGCACGGGCATCATGATGTTTGACACCTTTTCGATGCCTTTCTGCACTCCCTTGAGCAGCACGAAGAGATTTGCCGCTATCATGATGAAGGTCATGACGAGCGGACGATATGTCCCTGAAATGTATGACTGCATCTTTTGGCTGAACAGTTCTTCCTCTCCGGCTATTGTGGCGAGATTCGCACCGGAGGTCGATGCATAGAGGTTTCCGCTGACGGACTGGACCATGTATTCGAGCGTCCATCCCGACACGACCATGTAGAACGACAGTATGAGATATGATGCGAGGATTGCGAGCGCTCCTACGAGCCACCAGCCTTTTTTGTCGGGGGTCACGTTGCGGAAGGCTCCCGAGGCGTCGGATTCGCCTCCGCGTCCGAGCGCAAACTCTGCGGTCATGACGGGTATGCCGAGAATGAATACGCACGCTATGTAAATCAACAAAAAGACTGCGCCTCCGTTGGCCTGAGTTTCAGCCGGGAAGCGCCATACGTTGCCGAGACCAACCGCCGAACCAACTGTCGCGGCTATGAGTCCGATTTTTGAACCGAATTTTACTTTGTGTGACATTAATCTGCATTATATTTAAAATCCAATTGACGGAGAGAGGAGAATTGCGTCTGCCATAGCTGATGTGTATGGATGTGTCGTCGCCGTTATGCCTGCGGCCGGATGTGTCAGTCAGCTGATTATCCGAATTTTGAAATCTTGCGGAGGAGGGGCTCGTTGAGAATCTTGATTTTTCGTCCGTCGACGACGATTATTTTTTCGCTGCCGAAGTTTGAGAGTGTGCGTATGGCGTTGGAGGTGGTCATGTTGCTGAGGTTTGCGAGGTCCTCGCGGCCCATGTAGATCTTGAGGGTCATGTTGTCGTCCTCCTCATAGCCATAGTTGTCGAGCAGCACCATCAGTGCCTCGGCCAAACGTCCGCGTATGTGCTTCTGGGTCAGGTTGACGATCTTGGTGTCTGACGAGCCCAGATTGCGCGAGAGCTCGTGGATGAAGAACATGGCAAGCCTGTTGTTTTTGCTTATCATCTCCTCGACGAGGCTCATCGGGAGGGTGCCGAGCACTGATTCTTCGAGCGTGGCGGCGCTTGACACATAGCGCTCGCCTGCGAAGTAGGCGCGATAACCGAAATACTGTCCCGGATTGACAAGACGGAGAATCTGCACACGGCCTCCGACTCCGTCCTTATACTTTTTGACCTTGCCTTCGATGAGCGCCCAGAGATATTCGGGCTCGTCGCCTTCGGCATAGATTATTTTGTTTTTCTTATAGTGATGAATATTGAAATTGTCGATAATCTGACGCTTTTCCTCGTTGGTGAGGAGCATCCAGATTTCCGTGAGTTCTTCGGTGAGGATTTTATCAATTGTACTTTTAATCATGACCTGTGCCGTGCAACTATGTTATGAAACATGCAAATTTACCAACTAAAATCGACAAGAAAATTAATCACGGGTTAAAAAAACTTAAATGGTTACAATTTAGTGGCAATATTCCTCAGCCGGGTTAAAAATGCTTGCATTTTGCTAAGAGTGTGAGATTTACACTCTTTATGCAATAGCCGTCAGCATCCCAAAAGCGGCGGGGATTACCGGTGGAGCAGCCGGGACTAACCGAGGGTCTGCACGCCGCCTCCGTTGACCATCAGTACCTGTCCGCTGACCCATTCGGAGACCGGCGAGGCGAAGTAGAGCACGGCTCCGGCTATGTCGGATATTTCGCCTATACGTTTGATCGGAGTGCCGGCGAGCATGCGTGCCTTGATTTCAGGAGTCAGGATCGAGGCAAAGGCTTTTGTGTTGGTCGCGCCTGGCCCGATGTTGTTGACGCGTATGCCCATAGGGCCGTAGTCGTAGGCGAGATTCGATGCCAGATGATTGAGCGCCGCCTTCGACGAGCCGTAGATAGCCATGTCGGCCTCGTTGTTGATGCTGCTCATCGAGGTGATGTTGATTATGCTGCCGTAGCCTGATTTCTGCATGTGCGGGGCTGCGAGCTTCGAGAGTTGCCATGGCGCGAAGACGTTCATGGCATAAATGCGTTCGACGTAAGCGCGGTCGATCTTAAAAGGATTCTCGCGGCCGCCTCCACCCATCCCGGCATTGTTGACCAGAATGTTGACAGTTCCGTAGGCTTCGACCGCGAAGCCGATTAGCCTTGCAAGGTCGGAGGAATCAAGCACATTGCAGGCTATGGCCGAGGCAACGCCTCCCGAAGCTGAGATTTCGTCGGCTGTTGACTGTGCTTTTTCAAGCGAGAGATCACTGACGACCACTTTTGCCCCGGCAGAGGCGAGTATCATGCACGAACCTTTGCCGATTCCGTCGCCACCGCCGGTGACAACCGCGACTTTACCCGTAAGGTCGAATAAGCGTTTTGTGTCCATTCGTAAAAAAAATTTGTTATAATGGAAACAAGCGGCTGTGTGTAATGGTTTTTTGGAAACGAATCAGAAATCCACGCTGAGGCGGACGTTGAACTGGCGGCGGGTGAGGTAGTTGGGGACGGCATACTGGATGTCGTTGACGTCGGTCACCCAATAGTAGGAGGCTACGTTGGTGATGTCCAGGAGGTTGAAGGCATCCACGCCGAGCCACACGCTCTTGAGGTGGCGTCTGAAGCCGCTGCGGCTTTCGCCCTCCTTGGGCGGCGACAGCAGTGCGTAGGAGAGCCCGACGTCGACGCGCTTGTAGGGGGGCATGCGGAAATAGCCCTCGTCGCGAGTGGAGCGCGGAGCGGTCGACGGAAGTCCGTCCATGAATATGCCTCGCAGCGAGAACTTGAGCTTGGGGAACTTGGGGAAATAGTCGGTGAAGAAGAGGCCGAGGCTGTACGAGCGGTCGGTGGGGCGCGGTACCTTGACGCCGCGCAGGGTCTCGAACGTCTTCATCAGCGAGAAGCTGACCCATGAGTCGCTGCCCGGCACGAACTGGCCGAACAGCTTGAGGTCGAGACCGGTGGCGAATCCCGACGACTCGTTCTTGCCCGAATATACTATCTTGAGGTTGTCGATCTCGTATGGGACGAGGTTGGACAGGGCCTTGTAGTAGACCTCGCCCGAGAGCTTGAACGGACGGTTGAGCGCACGGAACGTGTAGTCTGTGCCGGCTATGAGGTGGAAGCTGCGCTGCGACTTGATGTCTTTGTTGAGTTCAATGGTCTGATTGCCGTCGGCATCGCTGACGGGCATGCGGTATTCCTTGTAGAAAGGGCTCTGGTAATAGAGGCCGGTGGCGAAGCGGAGCGCCCACGAGGGATGCTTTTCGGGGATGAAGCCTACGGTTACACGCGGGCTGACGAGAAACTCCTTGTTGAAGCTCCAGTAGCTCATGCGGAGTCCGGCGTTGAGTGTCAGGAAACCTGCCGAGGTGTTGATTTTCCACGCGTCCTGGGCAAAGGCCGCTATGCGGGTCGACGAGAGGTCGTGGTGCGAGGCGAGGTTGTAGACCATGCGCAGGTTTACGCCGTCGGACGGGAGCGAGAATCCGGCTGAATCACGCAGCTCCCATTCGCGTGAACGCTCCATTATGTTCTCGCCCTGGACCGATATGCCGTAGGTGAGGGTGTGGCGCTGGTTGATGGCGGTCTCGCCTTTGAGCGCGAGGGCGAGCACAGAGGCTTTGAGACGGTTGCGTGCGTGCTCGTGATAGCGTCCGACACCGAGCTCCCCGCCGACGTTTGAATCGCCTGCCTGGTCGAGCCAGTATTCGCCGGATATGTCGTAGGCCACGAGCTCATCCGTCAGATAGGCCGAGCCGAGCAGTTGCAGATTGGTCGAACGGCTTGCACGATAGTCGAGCGACAATGCCCCGAAGTAGGTGTCGAAGCGGTCTTTTTCATGGCCGTCGAAGTAGACGGTAAACTGTTTCGCATCCGACGATGTGCCGAATGTCGTCGTGCGGTTCTGCGGGGTGAACTTATAATTGTTGACCGCGATGTTTCCGAGAAACGATAGTTTGAATTTCGGCGAAAGCTGCCAGTTGATGTTGGTCTGGTAGTCGAAGAAAGTAGGGTCATATTCGCCCTTGGTGTCCATCGAGCTGAGCAGCGATGAGTTGCGCTTGTAGCGTATGCCGTGGAGCTGCGAAAATTTTTTCGAGCCCTGTCCGATGGAGAGCGAGGCACCCATGAGGCTCGCCGACACCGAGCCTTCGAAGGCTTCGGGCTGGCGGTAGGTGATGTCGAGCACCGACGACATCTTGTCGCCGTACTCGGCGGGAAATCCGCCGGTCGAGAATCCGACCGCCCCCACGAGGTCGGGGTTGATGATGCTGAGAGCCCTCCTGCTGGCCCGAGGTGACGAGCTGCGGGCGATAGACCTCTATGCCGTTGATATAGACCGAGTTTTCGTCATAGGAGCCGCCGCGCACCGAATACTGCGACGACATCTCGTTTGAGCCTGTCACTCCGGCCATGGTCGTGATGAGCGACTCGACGCTGCCGCCGGAGGCGTCGGGATTTTTGCGGAGCTCAGAGGCATCGATTGTGGCTATCGAGCCTGTCTGCTTTTTCAGCTCGGTGACCTCGACCTGCTGGAGCATTTCGGTGGTGAGCTGCAGGCGCATGTTGAGCGTCACGTCGCCCGAGGCGTCGATGAGCCGTCGGGTCTCCTCGCGGAAGCCGATGCATGAGAAGTGGACGGTGATGGTGTCGGCTGCCGGACACGACAGCGAATAGCCGCCTTCGAGTCCCGATGTCGTGCCGATGGCTGTCCCGGCAATGCGGACAGTGGCAAACTCTACGGGCTCACCCTGCGCATCGGTGATTTTGCCATGGATTTTCACCTGCGAGTAGCCCATGAGGGCAAGCAGCGGCGACAGGAAAAGTGTCAGGAATATATGTCGGTGGCAACGGCCTTGCATGTGTATTGATGGTGTTAGCTTATTATACGATATAATAACGCTATAGGCCGTGAAAAATTGTGCTGCCGGCGGTTTCAGAGCGGAAGAAGTATGGTTGAGTGTGCCGACTGCCCGCATGGCGGTGTCGCCTTTGCGAGGCGGCCAAGGAAGTCGGTATATCCGCCCGGAGCGGCTGTGGCGTGGGGCATGTCGAGCTCAGGCGGGAGCGTGAAACCGGCGGGGGCGAAGATGATGATGCCGTTGTAGGATGTCGTTGAATGGATTTCAGTTGTAAAGGGTATGATTTCGGGCGCGCATGTGTTGTCGTCAGGTGAATATGCGACTATGCTGTTGCGGTAGACCTGTCCGTCGAAAATCACGGCGTGGGCGCGGACTGAGACTTTGCTTGCCATTTTGCGGTTGCTGATAGGGATGCGTGTGTTGATAATAGTTGAAACAAAGGCGGCGGCTTGCCGGAGTGCCGTGCGGATTGCTTAGCGGATCTTGGTGGTCTGCTGGTCGCGACGGGCAGCTACGTTGTCGTTGCGTCCTCGGGTGCGCACAACGGAGATTGAGTCGAGATATGAAATCTCTCCCTTGCGTGGCGCATAGTGGATCGTGCCGTAGACCGTGGTGGCTGCTTTGGCGGAGTCGAGCACGAGTGTCAGGCTTTTCTTACCCTCCGACCCCTCGTTGAGCGTGACATATTCGGCTGTGCCGTCATTGTAGGTGGCGATGAGTGTCATGAATACCGCCGAGCGGGGATTGATTGGACGGACTGAGACAGTGTAGCGGTCGCCGCGTTCCCAGTTCTTGTCGGTGTTGAATGAGAACGTGAGGAATTCCGACGGATTGTTGGCGCTGTTGCGCACGGTCGACGGGCCTTGCCAGAGGTTGACAGAGTCGCCGTCGAGGCTGATACTCCGCGGGCCGTCGTTGCTTTTGCCTCCGGCTTTCTCGGCATCGGCGATGCGCGATTCGAGGATCGAGATGGTCTTGTCGTAGACCTTCATGTATTCCTGCAAGTTGTGGCCGTACCAGTAGAGCGAAGTGTCGAGTTCCTGTGTCGTCACCCCGTGGCGCATGCAGATCGACTGCATGAAAGCCTGCTTTGCCGAATCCCGACGGAACGATGAGCCGTTGGCGTCGACCACCGCCTCACCCGTGTGGATGTCGGCCATTATTTCGGCCATTTTCCCTTCCGAAATGACATAGCCGGGTGTCTTGCTGCAGGCGGCAAGTATGACGAGGGTGGCTATGAGGGGAAGCAGTCGGCGCATTGATGCTGGTTTTTAGTGATGGTTATGGATGGTCGCAAGGGGACGGACGGCGCAGGGGGAGGATACCGACTGAACGTCGGAAGTCCCTATCGCTCAGGGAGCTCGGCGAGTGCCTTGGGCGGGAGGATGTAGCGGTGATAGAAGATAATCAGCACGATAATGCCACATGAAATCGCTGCATCGGCGAGGTTGAAGATCGGCTGAAAGAAGAGGAACTGCTGTCCGCCCACCAGCGGCATCCACGATGGCCAGACGAACGAGAAGAGCGGGAAGTAGAGCATGTCGACCACCCTGCCCATGAACCACGGCGCATAGCCACCCCCGACGGGCAGGAACGTGGCCACCTGCGGGGGCAGGGGATTGTTGAACACTACGCCATAGAAGACGCAGTCGAATATGTTGCCTGCGGCTCCGGCGATGATAAAGGCCAGGCAGGCGAGATAGCCGCGCGGGATGGTGCGGAGTGCATAGATTTTGGCTATGTACCATATCAGGAAGCCTACGGCGGCTATCCTGAAAAGGGTGAGCGCCAGTTTGCTTCCGAGTTCCATCCCGAAGGCCATACCGTTGTTCTCGATGAAATAAAGATAGAACCAGGAGAAGATTTTGACATCTTCGCCAAGATAGAAGTGGGTCTTAATCCAGATTTTCGATGCCTGGTCGAGAATCACCACAAGGATTGTGATGACAAGGACGAGTGTAGCTCTGCTACGCATTGTTCGGTCGGTTGTGATTTTTTTTTCGGCCGGCGACGTGTCGCTTGCCTTGGGGGTTGTGGTTATTTCTTTTTCTGAGAGTTTTTTGGCCTCGACGCTGCGTGTGGCGTGGGGCACGGCGCGGAGTCTCTCTTTGGGAATCAGCTCGCCGGTCTCGCAGCAGACGCCATAGGTCTTGTTTTCGATGCGGATCAGTGCGTTCTGAAGATGCTGGATGAACTTCATCTGACGCTGTGCGAGCTGTCCGGCCTCCTCTTTGGAGAGGGTGCTGGCCCCCTCTTCAAGCACTTTGAACGTAGGCGAGGTGTCGGCAGTGTCGTTGCCTTCGGTGTTGTTGATAAGGGCGCGGAGGGAGTCATACTCCTTCTGAGCCTTGTCGAGCTTCTGAAGGATAAGCTCCTTGAATTCCTGGAGCTCCTCGTCGGAATAGCGGGTCTTGTCGCTCATAGGGGTAGTTTTTATTTAGGTGTTGTTTATCAAGATGTAGCGAGTGTGATTTTGACTTTGGCGGTGATGTCGTCCATGACCAGCTCTTCCACACCCTCGTCGCCGTCGGCAATGGGTGCGATTTCGAGCGATGTGGCGAGCACCTGACGCGAGATATAGTCGGCAAAGTCGCGGATGGCATCGTCGGTGGCCTCGCCGGGGGCGAAGACGAGCGAGATGCGGTCGGTGATGTCGTAGTCGCGCGCCTTGCGGATGTTCTGGATGCGGTTGACGATGTCGCGGGCGATGCCTTCGCGCCGCAGTTCGGGAGTGACGGTGACGTCGAGGGCGATGGTGAGGTTGCCTTCGTTGGCCACGAGCCATCCGGGGATATCCTCGGAGATGATCTCGACGTCGGCGAGGTCGACGTCGGCGGGAGTGCCGTTGAGGTCAAATGTCAGCTTGCCGTCGCGTTCGAGGGCTGCGATTGACTTGGCGTCGAGGTTCTTGATGATTTCAGCCGCAGCCTTCATCTGCTTGCCGAATTTCGGGCCGAGTTTCTTGAAATCGGGCTTGACGCTCTTGACGAGGATGCCTTCGTCGTTGCCGACAATCTTGAGCTCCTTGACGTTGATTTCGCTCTTGACGAGGTCCATGATGGCTTCGAGAGCGGCGCGGCGTGAGTCGTCGGCCACGGGGACCATGATGGTCTGGAGCGGCTGGCGCACCTTGAGGTTGACCTTGCGGCGGAGAGCGAGGGCCATCGAGGTGATGTCCTGTGCGAGTTTCTGGCGCTCTTCAAGCTCGGGGTCGATGAGTGACTCGTCGACCACGGGGAAGCGGTCGAGGTGGACTGACTCTGTCGATCCTGTGAGGTCGCGGTAGAGGCGGTCGGCATAGAAGGGGGCGAAGGGGGCCATGAGGAGTGCCACGGTCGTCAGACAGGTGTAGAGTGTCTGGTAGGCGGCAAGTTTGTCGGTGGTCATCTCGCCGCCCCAGAAACGCTTGCGGTTGAGGCGCACATACCAGTTGGAGAGGTTGTCGCCGACGAACTCGCCGATGGCGCGGGCGGCGCGGGTGGGTTCGTAGTCGTCGAGCGCTGCTGTCACTTCCTTGATGAGCGAGTTGAGCAGCGAGAGAATCCAGCGGTCGATTTCGGGACGCTCGTCGAGGGGCACCTGCGGAGCCTCGGGGTCGAAGCAGTCGACATTGGCATAGAGCGCAAAGAAGCTGTATGTGTTGTAGAGTGTGGCAAAGAGCTTGCGCGAGGTCTCGACCACGCCCTTCTCGTCATATTTCAGGTTGTCCCACGGCGCCGAGTTGGAAATCATGTACCAGCGCACGGGGTCGGCGCCATACTGGCCTATCTGGCCGAACGGGTCGACGGCGTTGCCAAGACGCTTTGACATCTTGTTGCCGTATTTGTCGAGCACGAGGCCGTTGGAGATCACAGTCTTGTAGGCCACGGAGTCGAACACCATGCCGGCGATGGCGTGGAGCGTGAAGAACCATCCGCGTGTCTGGTCGACGCCCTCGGCGATGAAGTCGGCGGGATAGACCTCGCGCTTGTCGAAGGCCTCCTTGTTCTCGAAGGGATAGTGTATCTGGGCGTAGGGCATCGAGCCTGAGTCGAACCATACGTCGATGAGGTCTTTCTCGCGGTGCATGGGCTTGCCCGAGGGCGAGACGAGCACGATGTCGTCGACATAGGGACGGTGGAGGTCGATCTTCTCGTAGTTGTCCTTGGAGTAGTCGCCGGGTTCGAAGCCCGCTTTGCGATAGGGGTTTTCGGTCATGACACCTGCGGCCACGGCGCGGTCTATCTCGCCGAACAGCTGCTCGACGCTCTGTATGCACATCTCCTCCTTGGCATCCTCGGTGCGCCAGATGGGCAGCGGCGTGCCCCAGTAGCGGCTGCGCGAGAGGTTCCAGTCCTGGAG